>JRHI01000379.1_pt1 | contig 49140 bp, 42 predicted proteins | sample 215371 | NCBI WGS metagenome assembly JRHI01 (sample SAMN02929681, study PRJNA255918) | sediment metagenome | biome: cave system; feature: Ice Cave; material: Sediment; isolation source: sediment from deep within a dark volcanic ice cave with no known source of... ...
CTCCTGGACCGCGCAGATGCCTCCCCCTGATTGTTGAGACGATACTTCTCGATTCCTTCCCGATAGATGAAGAGCGTCATCGTGTAGGTCGCCCCGCCGGGTCCTCCGTCCGTGACGATGCGCACGATGTCGATCAGCTTGAACTCGAAGATCATGCGCAGCACGACGGCCGTGAGACTGACGGGCAGGAGCAGCGGGAACGTCATATCGCGGAAGGTTTGCCACGGCGACGCGCCGTCGATTCTCGCCGCCTCGAAGACCTCGGGCGGCATCGCCTGCAGGCCGGCGACCAACAAGACCATCAAGAAGGGGATGGAGACCCAAGCATCCACCAGCATGATGGCCAATCGCGCGGTCCCTGGCTTGGCGTAGAACGCAATGTGCCCGAAGCCGAGCTTGGCCAGCAAGGGCGTCACCACTCCGTACTGGTAGTCAAAAATCGAATTGCCGATCATCCAGCCCACAGCCACCGGACTGAGCATGAACGGGAGCAAGAAGACCACGCGAAAGAACTTGCGCCCCCGGATGTCTTGGTGGAGCAGCACGGCGAGTCCGAGAGCAATCGCATACTGAAGCAGAACCCCGATCTGGAAGATGAACGTATTGCCAAGGACCTGCCACCAATCGGGATCCCTGAACATCTGCCGGAAATTGTCGAGGCCGTTGAAATGCCGACCCGAGACCGCGCTAAGATTCCAGTCGGTGAAGCTGACGTACAGACCGAAGAGCGTCGGAAACACGACAAAGGCGACGGTCAACTCGATCGCTGGCAAAAGGAACAGCGCCCGCTGACCCCGGACCCCGCGCAGCAAGACGACGGCGATATCGACGGCGACAAACCAGAGCAGAGCCGCCAGGGCAACCGGGCGCCAATTGTCAAAGCCCCGGGCGGTCCAACCGGCGGCATTGGCGATCTGAACCAGGACGGCCGCACCAAACACAACCGACGCGAGCGCCAGCAGGCCACGGGCGAACGCGCGGCGCGACGCGGAGATGCCGGGTGCGGCGACATCCAACGTCGCTTGTGCCGGGGTGGTGCCCGATTGCATGTCGTTACCCTTTGTGGGCGCGGCGGCACAGGCGTGCCGCCGCGCTTTTGTCTACGACGTGCACTGCCGGAGCTGCGGCCGTCCCAGCGGCTGATTTTTCCGACATTGCGCGCGTGCCACCGGGCACTCCGGGGTTCGGACTAACCCAGCGCCGCCTGGTACAGCTTAATCTGGTTGTCGCGGCCGAGTTGATCGGTGATCTTCTCCCAGGCGACCGCCGTCGCGTCGAGGGCCTCTTGCGCCGACGCCTTGCCGGCCCAGGCCTTGGCCAGCTCCTGCTCCGCGACAACGTAGTACTGGAAGATGCCCGGGATGCGCGGCTCGACCGCGCCGTTCGGGTGGTTGTAGGTATCCGCCTCGGACTTGAGGTAGGACTCCGCATATGCCTTCGGGTAGCCGACCGTCACCCAGTCGTCGACGTTGAAACTGCTGTTTCGGTACGGCTGGAACCCGGACGGGTAGCAGGCCAGCCAGAGCGCCATGTCCTTGCCGCCGAGGTGCGCGGCGATGTCCCATGCCGCTTCGTTGACCCCGCGCTTCTCGGACTCCTTCATGACGTAGATACTCCAGCCGAGGTAGGCCTCGTTCGGCGCGAAGTTCGGGCCGCTCGGGAGCGTATCCCACTTGCCTGTCTTGCTGTTGTAGACGTCCGGCGAGCCCGGCAGGATGCTGAACATCACCTTGTCCTGCACGACCGATTGAGTGTTGGTGTAGACGTTCGATCCGACGTCGCCCCACCAGTGGACCATTGAGCCCGTGCCCGCGAGGAACTCGGTCAGCCAGGTCTTATTTCCGTCGGCGTTCACTTGATCGGCTGGCTCGCTGGGCAGTGCGTCGATGATGTCCTGCGCGGCGCGGACGAACGCCGGGTTGTTGACGCACGGCTTCATCGTCGCAGCATCGAAGAGCCACGCCTTATCGTCGGGGTGCTTGGCGTACGCGGTCGCGCGGCTGGCGAAGAAGTACCAGCCGAAGCCGCCCCAGGGCTTGCAGACGTCGAGGATGCCGTAGGTATCCTGACCGCCCGATTTCTTGCCCTTGAGAAACTTGGTGACCGCTTGCACCTGCTGCCAGGTGGTCGGCACGCCCCATTCCCCCTTGCCGCCGCTCTTCGTCCACTCGACGGCCAGGTCCTTGTCGGCGAAGATGTCGGAGCGGTAGTTCAAGTTGTGGCAGTCGCCGTCGATGGCGACGCGGTAGGTCTTGCCCTCCCAGGTGCCGATCGGCGGATGGATGTAGTTGACGTAGTCGTCCATCTCGATCTGGGCCTTGACTGCGGCCGGCATCTCGGAGGCGTGATGGCCGCCGAGGATGTCGCCCTCCCACGGCGCGCCGCCCTCTAGCACGTCGAAGGCGACCGTGCCGCTGGCGAACGCTTGCTGAACCTTGGCGAACACTTGGTCCTGCGGCAGGTCGGTCCACTCGATCTGGGCGCCGGTGTAATCCTCCCACGCCTTCAGGAGCGGCCGGAAGACGAGGTTGTGCAGCCCGGCGTTATTCAAGCCCAGGAATTGGACTTTCTGGCCCTTGAACTTGTTCTTGTTCTGCGACTTGAGGACCAGCGCGCCGACCTTCTCCATATCGGACGGCGTCGGCTGAATGCCGCCGCCCTTGCCGGCGCCGGGAATCTTGAGGATCTGCGTGCGGACACTGTCCTGGGCCAGGGCCCGCTGATACGATTTGCCAAGGACACCGGTGGCACAAAGGGCCGCCGCCGCCCCGGTCGCGCCCTTCAAGATGGTGCGCCGTGAGACGTTGCGCCGCAGGATCAGTTCGTCGTTGCTCGAGTCCACTGCACTACCTCCATGTTTGGTCGTCCGAATCAGGCCGCGACAACCTTCCAGCCGGTCGTCGTGCGGAAGCGTCGCCGTCATGACCCCGCGAGCGCGGGTGGTCCCCTCGTTGCTGCGATCCAGGGGGTCGATTCGGCGATGCGCCTCACACGCTCCACGATTGCGATGGTTGCCGAAAGCGCTTGATAGTATGCAACAGTCTGGGCCGCTGTCAACAGATTCGGCAAGATTTCGTAAAACCGGGGTCCGGGACCGTGTTCGCGGCGACCACAGCCGCCCCGGACCTCGCCCCGTCGTCGTCGGCCGCCTGCCGGCCGGAACAAGGATCGGTGCGCATGGACTCCGCAGACTCAATTGCGATCCCGACAGACCGTGGCTATCGCTTCGCCACCCGTCTCAACTCATTCCGAACCGCAGGCGGCGGATCGATCGTCGACGTGCTGCGGGCGGTCGCCGCGGTCCGCGGTCTCGGGGCGGTCGAAGTCAACTACCCCCAACATCTCCGCGGGACGCCCGAGGCCGAGTTTGTCTCGGCGCTTCACGACAGCGGGTTGGCGCTGACGGCCTTGAGCCTGCGCTTCGAGGGCACCGACTTCGCGGACGGCGCATTCACGAGTCCGCGGCCGGAGACCAGAGAGCGTGCGATTCGGTTAGCGCAGGACGCCGTCGAGCTGGCCGGTCGCCTCCGGGTGCCCCACGTCAACCTCTGGATGGCCCAGGACGGATTCGATTACCCGTTCGAGGTCGACTACGAACGGCTCTGGGAGGATGAGATCGACGGCTTCCGGCGCGTCGCGGCGCACGATCCCTCGATTCGGGTGAGCGTGGAGTACAAGCCGCTTGAGCCGCGCCGGACCTCGCTCATCCGCGGCATGGGCGAGGCGCTGCTGGCGGTCCGCGACGTGGGTCTCCCGAACTTCGGGGTGCAGATCGACGTCTGTCACGGCCTGATGGCGCGCGAGCAGCCGGCGATGGCCGCATCGCTGGCGCTGCGCGCCGGGCGGCTCTTTGGCGTCCACCTCAACGACGGCTACGGGCCGGCCGACGACGGGCTGCTGGTCGGCAGCGTTCACCCCTGGCACCTGCTGGAGCTGCTGTGGTGCCTCCGCCGGTATCGCTATCGGGGGACGATCTACTTCGACACGTTTCCCGACCGCATCGACCCGGCCGCCGAGTGCGCCGCGAACATCCGGACCGTCAGACGATGCGAGCAGATCCTCGACCGCCTCGAGGCAAGCCAGATCACCGAGCTGCAAACGCGCCACGACGCGCTTGCCGTGACGCGCTTGCTGCACGATGCGGCCTTCGGAGGCGACGATGGCTGATGAAGGTGCCGCGGTCACTGTCGTCGGCAGCATCCACATGGATCTGATCGCGGTCGCCGACCGGCTGCCGCATCGGGGGGAAGCGCTGACCGGCCGCACCTTCGGCATGCACCCCGGCGGGAAGGGCGGCAACCAGGCCGCGCAGGTGGCGCTCAGCGGCGCTTCGGCATGGATCGTGTCCCGCCTGGGCAACGACTCCTTCGGCCGCCAGCTCCGGGCGGCGCTCGCGGCAAAGGGGGTCGACACGACGTTCGTCGCGACCGACGACGAGTACCCGACCGGGGCAAGCCCGTTGCTCATCGGCGCGGACGGCGAATACGCCTCGATCATCGTGCCCGGCGCGGCGGCCCGCTTGTCGACGGTCGACGTCGACGCGGCGCGCCCGGCGCTTGAGCGCTCGCGCGTGCTGATGCTTCAGCTCGAGCTGCCGTTCGATATTTCGGCCTATGCGGCCGCCACGGCTCGCGCACTCGGCACCATCGTCGTCTTGAACGCGTCGCCGGCACCCGGTGACCCGGCAGCCATTCCGCGGCGGCTCTGGGACCAGGTCGACCTCCTCGTCGTCAACGGTCTCGAGGCACAACAGCTGTCCGGGGTGCCCGCGACGGACATCGAGACGGCGCGTCGCGCGGCCGATGCGCTGCGGGACCGCTTCCGCCTGGCGGCCGTGGTGCTCACGCTCGGGGCGGCGGGTGTCCTGCTCGCAACCACGTCGGGCTTCCGGTATCAGCCGGCCTGGCCGGTCGCGGTGGTCGACACCGTCGGCGCGGGCGACGCGTTCGCCGGCGCGCTCGTCGCCGAGATCGCGCGCGGGCGACCGATTGAGGAGGCCCTGCCCTTCGCGAGCGCCGCCGGAGCGCTGGCTGTCACCCGCGCCGGTGCCTACGACGCCCTGCCGACGCGGGCGGAGATCGACACCTTCATCGCGCGCCGTTCGTCGCCGGACCTGGGCTAATTTCTGGTACAGTGCCGCCAATGGAGACGAATCGAGCGGCTGCCATCCTGCGCCGCGTGGTCCCTGGAGACATGCGGGATCGGTTCCGCCGGCCGCGCTCGGCTGCGGTAATCGGCTCCGTGCTGGTGATCCTGGCGTTGCTCTTCGGGCACGCCGGTCTCGCCATCGCCATCGCCAGCCTCGTGGTGCCGGCCGCGGTCTTGATCGAGCTCTCCCGGCGCGACGTGTTCGAGACCGAACCGTGGTGGATCCTCGTCGCCGTCGGGGCGGGGGGATTCATCGCGGGTGTCGCCGTCTGGCTCTTGAACATCCTCATCTTGAAAGAGTTCGGCCCGGATCGCACTCCGCTGCGTGACTGCTGCGGGGGCTTCGTCGGCAAGCTCGATTGGCACACCAAGAATTCGTCGGCCGTCACGCTCGTCCTGCTCGGTCTCTTCATGCCGGTGCTCGCCGAAGTCGCCCAGACGGCCGGTCCCTTCTATTTGCGGCGGTGGCCCGCTTACCGCAATGAGGTCATGGACGGCATCACGCTCGGTGCCGCCGCGGGCGGTGGCTTCGCCGCCGCCTGGACCATGCTCTATTTCTACCCGCTGCTCAACGGAGACGCGGGTGGCGGGTCGGTCTCCGGGTGGACGGCGTCGCTGCTGGGTCTGCTGCTCGTCCGGCCGCTCATCTTCAGCGCCACGACCGGGCTCCTCTGTGCGGGCATCTGGCATTTCTCGCTTTCCCCGCGGCCGGACTACCTCGCGATCGCGATCGCCGGTGGTCTCGCCGGGGCGATCATCTACGCGATCGGCGATCTGATCGTCGCGCCGCACGGCACGTCGATGGAGCTCGTCTGGGGTCTGGTCGTCCTGGTGCCGCTGGCGGTCGTCGTGCGCTACGTCGTCGACCGCGGCGTCGCGCACGACCGGCGGACGTTGGTCGGGACGGGGCAGCGGTTGGTCTGTCCCACCTGCCGCCGGTTGACCCCGCCCGGCTCGTTCTGCGCGCTGTGCGGCGCGGCGCTGCCCCCGATCGCCGGCGACAACCTCGCCGCCCCGCCGCCAGCCGAAGAACCCACCCCACCGCACCCGCCCGCCGCGACCGAGACCGGGTAGCGCCGGCACCGCGGCCAACTCGACACCGGCGGCGCTCCGATCCTTGCCGTCGGCGGCGTCAGGTGTAGGAGAGCGACACCGCGACGACGATCACGAAAATGATGACGCACCCGAAGGCGCCGGCGGCGAACACGATCCACGGGTTGTTCCGTCGCTTGGGCGGCCCAGTGTAGACGGGCGGGGTTAGCAGCGCGGCGATCGCTGCCGCATTCGGGTCAGTCGGCTCGGTCGGCACCGCGAGCCCTCCCGACGCCGTTGCCGCGGCCAAGGCTCCGCTCCGGTCGATCCCGCCGGTCGCCGGGCCAAAGGGCAGGCCCGCTTCCCCGCGCAACCGCAGTCGGAGGAGCGAGAGGTCCGGGTGGTCCGGGCGGTAACGAGTGGCCAAGTCCATCATGATCGTCGCCATCGCGGCGTCGTTGCGGGCCTGGGCTTCCCAGATGCCGGCGACCAGATCGTCCCCCGCGAGGTTGACGGCTTCGCCGAATGCCGCGGCGAACCCCTCGACCGTCGGGTAGCGAGCGGCGGGGTCGACCGCCGCTGCCCGCCCCAGGACCGCGCTGACACGCTCCGCGATCCCAGGCAACGAATCGGCATCGATCGCCGCCCGGCCCACCTGTCCGTTGCGCGACGGTGGCTGGGGCGCGGCCCCGCGCAGCATCGCCGCGACAGTTGTGGCCAGCCCGATCTGATCGTCGGTGCGACCGATATTGGCGGCATCCGCCGGTTGCCGCTCCTCCACCGGGATCGCCGCGAGCACCGTGAATCCGCCGAGGAGGGCGCGATCGGCGGCGTCCAGCCAGATCTCCGCCGGACAGACCCGGCCATGCAGAAGACCAACCTGGCGGGCGGCCGAGAGCGTGTCCGCCAACTGACGCGCGATCCGGACGGCGAGCAGGGGGGTCGTCCGGCCGTCGCTTGCCAATCGCTCCGAGAGGCGCACGGCCTGCACGGGCGCCTCGATCACGTATCCGATGCCGCCGGCGACGCCGGCGGCCAGGATCGGCACGATACCGGGATGCCTGAAGGCATCAACCGTCGCCGCGGTGCGCTCGGCCTGTGCGATGCGGACGGTATCGGCGACAGGCAGCGGAACGCAATGGGCCCAACCCGTCCGGCCCGCGAACGGCGTGCCGGCGGCGCCTGTCGCCGCGACAACCACCCTGCTCAGCGGCTCCCCGATCGTCTCGTCGAGCGGGCGGTCGAGAACGAATGCGCCGAGGCGGCCGGCGGCCGGCGCCTCGGTCGCGGCGGTCGAGGGCTCTGCTCCGGCGGTCACGCGCCTCCCCTCCCGTCCGGCGGCAAGGGGCTGCCCAAGGGACAAGCGTTGCCGCGCCATACCCCGAGGATGCATCGTGGCGAGCGATGCCGTCCATCGGCCAAACGTCCCAAATGTCCGACGAGGGCACATCGGCCTGCGCTCCGATGGCATCGGCGCCACGGCCCCCGCCGCGATTGAGTTGGAACAGGTAGGCGCCCCCGTCGCCCCGGCGCGACGACGGAGGCGTGCGCGGTCGGCGGGTTACTCGCTTCTCAGCGTCGCGATCGCCTGGTCGATCGCGGTGACGTAGCGATCGTGCGCCTCCTGGAGAGCGGCGACGGCGTCGATCTGGTTGATCAAGCCCAGCATCACGTCGATGTCGCGCCGGCGTTCGCGCGCCGTCGCGATCGCGTCCCGCAAGCCGTCGAACGTCCCAGCCTCGTCTGGTGCCTGCTGTCGTGCCGCCGCGAGCGCCGAGGCGACCGCCTCGGGATCGACCGCGGGTCCAACAGCCTCTGGCACCGCCAGAGTCGGCAGGATGGCCTGTAGCTCGTCGAGCAGGTTCAACGCGCGGACGAGCGATTCCGATCCGTGGCGGCCCGTTTCTTCGGCCGCGACCGGCACCGGAGACGGCGGCGCGATCGGGCGCTCGTCCGCCGCCACCGCGCCGAGTGACGCGGCGCTGCCCGCCGGGGATTCGCTCGCGCCGATGGCTGGAGCTCCGGTGTCCGCGACCGCCGCGGAGCCGGCGGTCTGCATCGGCGGCTCGTCCTTGTCCGCGGTGTCCGACCGGTCATGCGCGACAATCCTGGGCTCCCACGCGGCGTCACCGGCGGCGCGCTCCGCCGGGAACGGGGCGATCTCGACCGCGGGTGGAGGCCCGCCGCTGCTCGGCTCCTGGGCGGTGCCGACCGAGGCGGAAGCCGTTTCGGCCGCCAGCGTCCCGCCCGCCAACCCGCTATCCTGAGCAGCGGGCGCGGGAGCGTAGGCGCCCGCCGCTGCGCGCCAGCTTTCGAACGCGACGGGCTCGTCGGCAACCGCCGCGGGCGCGGGTTCTGCGGCGGTGGGCTCCTCGGCATGGGGGGGGGTGCCAATGGTCGGCGGCGGTGTTGGCGAGTCGGCGGTGGGTCCGCCGGCAACGGTGGGCCACCAGGAAGCGGCCACGGACGAGGTTGTGGCGAACGGTGAGCGGGGTGGGGTCGGTGCGATGGGCTCGGGGGTTGGCTCGGGCAGCCTAAACCCGCAGCTCGTGCAGAACTTGGCGCCGAGTCGCACGGCCGATCCGCAGTTTGGACAGCGGTCCATGATCGCCTCCCTCCTCCGCCGGTCACAGGTTGGGCGGGGTATTCAGACACCGTCGCAGAGTGCGCGGAGAGCCTGCCACGGACGCTCAGCTATCGCCCCTTGAGACGCGAGCACGCGCCCGAAGTATGGCACGGAATGTTCCAGTCGGCACCGATTCGGAGTCGTCGCGAGCCGCCAGGCGCCCCGGTCGCCGCCTCCCGGTGGGATGCCCGCTGCCTTGCCATCGCCGCGACGACGTATCACGGCGTTCGCGTGTTACCTGGACAACCCGATCCCCGCAGCCTGTGCCCGGTGGACAGGGTATTCCGACGGTGTTCGGCGGGCCGCGCTGGTGATGCGGGTTGCAGGGCACGCTCGCCGACCGGTGAGCGAGGAGCAGCAGCGGTGAGCGGTGAGCGCAAGGATGAACCGGCTCTGTCCATCGCCAGGGACATTTCGCCTGAAGGACCTCGCTTGTCGTCGCCGGAGATCGACGAGGCTCGGCAGCTGCAGATCGCCGAGCAATCGATCGACGCCATCGCCGCCGCCGCCAAGGAGGCGGGCCTCTCGGTCGACGGTCTCGCCTCGCGCGCATGGTTGCGGGGGGTGGCCGAGGCGTTGGCAACGCCCGGCGAGTTCGCGTTGTCGCCCGATGGAGAATTCGGCGGGCATGAACTCGTGCTCCTCGATTTCGACCCGGCGGCGGTCGCAAGGTTGCGCCGGATCGGCCGGGTGATCGCCGCGCCAGCCGCCGCCGGCGTCAGCTCATCGCTGGCCATCGCGGGCAGCGCCGCGCAGGGGCGCATCCAGCCCTACCCGGCCGACGTCGACTTCTTCGAACGCATCCACATCGCCGCCGCGACGATCGAGGACGCGCGCGGTCGACTGGCCGAGCTCCTTCGACGCAACATCGCGGCGGTCGACCAGGCGGCCGGGTTCCGCTTGCAGGAGGTCTGCTTCGGTCTTTGTTTCGGCGCGCACCTGCGCTGGACGTGCGAGGACGTCAGCGCCGGTATGCTTGACCGCCGGACCCCAGCCGGCGGTCCGCTTCGAGTGGCCTGGACAGATGCGGCGGGCGACCCCGGTTTCATCAAGCTCGACTGGCTGCTGACGGATCGGACGCTCGGGGGGCCGGGCCAAGTCACCAAGGTGATCGACGCTACCTGGGCAGCACCCGACGGCTCGATCGTCAGTCTCGACGGACTGCTCGACGCGGACTTTCAACAGGTCTATCTCGACCGGCGATCCGCCGACCTCGCGATCCTGCTCACACACGGCCTGCCGGCTGCCGGCCGCGACGAGTATCTCCGCCTGATGGAGCGAGAGGTCGCCAAACACTGCCGCGCCGACCCCGCCGATTACGTCAAAGTCGCGAAGCGCCTGTACAACATCTGCCGGTTGACGCGGCGGTATGCGGAAGCGCTGTTCATCCGGGAGCTGTTCGATGAGCCGGTCGCGCAACTTCACCAGGCGCGCGCCCGCGTCGAGCTCGCCCGCCGGTTGCCGACATCGGAAGCGGGCCCGATCGTGGCGGAGATCGTCGCGCTGATGGACGACCTTCTGGACGGGTGGATTCGGGAGGAGACGATGGCGGACCTTCGGGAAGTCGTCGCCCGCCTCCCCCGGCACGTCGCGCCGGACGCCGTGATGGAGACGATCGACGTGCTCGATCGTGCGCTGGCCACTGCGGCCAGCCGAGGTTTCGCGCACCGGCTCCGCGCCTACCAGCCGGTGGCCGCACTGCTCCTGGAGATCACGGCGCGGCACGCCGGAGGGTGAAGGCGGACGCCAGGAACCTCAGTCGGCAGCGAAAGCGTCGGAGCGCCGCTGGAGGCGGTCGAGCGGAGAGGGATTCGGCGTTTCGACGTAATCCCTGCCCACATCCGCCACGGCCCGCCGTGGGTTGCTCGACGCCGGCCGGCCCTCATGCTTGAGCAGCGCCTTGACGTCGGCGCGGGCGAAGTGGCGTTTGACGTACTCGACCGCACTCGCGGCCCGCTCCGCGAACTGGACGCGGTTGATCGTCAGGAAGACCGCGCTGCCGGCGGTCTTGTCGACCAGGTCCGGCGGTAGCAAGACCAAGCGCTCGCCATTGTCGACCGCGACGATCAGCTCGGCGACTTCCCCGGCCCCCTCGTCGACGACGACCTTCTTCAGCACGCCCACCTTGCCATCGGTGGCATAGACAGCACCGTTCCGCTCGTAGCGGATGCTCTTGTCCCGGCGCAGCAGGAGCTCGGGCGGGATCGAATCGGCCGGGTCTTGGACCTTGACGACCGGCTTCTTCGGTTTGCTGCCGACCTTGACCGGGATCTGACCGGACAACACTTTCATCGCTCAGTCACCTTCCCGCTGCTTGAACCGACCGACTCGGCACCGCCTCCGGCGGCCGTCGCTACGCCGCCGCGACCCGCTTGACGACGAACGGTTCCGCGACCCGTTTGCCTTTCTTGAGGACCAAGAACAGCGCGGGGACGATCAGCGCGACCGGCAAAATCCACCAGAGCTTCGCCAATTGATCCAGGATGCCGACCGGCACCGCCGTGGCGGCGAGGGCGCGCACATGCTGCGACCCGCCGTCGACTGTGAGGGCGACGGTATCGCCCGTCGCAACGTCGCCGACCTTCGCCGCCTTCCCACCGCGGGTGATCGTCGCATCGGCGTCGATCAGATACTGGACCGGGTTTGGGGCGCCCTTGGGCTTGACAGAGAGCTGACCGCCACCGATGTGGGTCACCTCGCCGGTCACCGCGAACGGGGAGGGCGTTGCAGTGGGCTGCGGCGTCGGCGTGATCGTCGGCTGGGCGGCGGCCGTCGCCGTCATCGCGGCGATCGCCTGATTCGTCGCCTCCGCCGCGGCCGTCGCGGTCAAATTCGCGGCCGCGGTCGCGGTCAAGTTCGCGGCCGCGGTCGCGGTGAGTTTGGCGGCAGCTTGGGCCGTCGCGGTCAGGTTCGCCGCGGCCTGGGCGGTCGCGGTCTGGCGGGCATGGCGGATCGCGATGCCCTCGCCGCGCATGGTGATCTGGGTATTGGTATCGTTGTACTTGATCGTCCAGCCGGCGGCGAACGTACTCCAGTCGATCTTCTGCTTCGCGAGCCGGACGAAGAGATCGACGACTTTCGCGCGGAGATCGGCCGGGATGGCGATGCCCTTGGCTTGCTCCTGCGCCGCGAGCGCGGCGTCGATGTCGTTTGAGGCCGTCAGCTTGCTGGTGACGATCGTTTTTTGCGTCTCCAACACGACGTCCGCCGCATTCTGAACGCCGTCGGTGGTGCCGAGCACGCTGAGCGTCGTACCGATCTGGGCGGCCAAGGCGAGCTCCTCAAGCGCAAGCCGCTGCCGATCCTTGCCGGTACTGCCGGTATCGCAGGGGGCGATGTCCCAGGTCTTGAAGATGCCGGTCAGCGCGGTCAGGCCCTGCGCCGGCGCGTCGGTGGGCGCGGCGACGATCAGCGTCGCGTCGCCGATACCCGCGGTGACGAGTGCCATGGCATACATGCTCGGCGTGATCAAGTTGATGTTCTTGATCGTCACGTCGAGTCCGTCGCCCAGGTTCCGGCAGGTCAACGCCGTCGAGGAGTAGGCGGAATCAAACGTGCGGTCGATGACGCTCTTCATGGCGTCCTTGGTGTCTTGGACGGTGATTGTCTGAACCTTGTCGTTCGGACCGGCGTTGAAGAGATCCAGGAGCTCCTTTTTCTGGTCGGGGTTCAGGCTCTCGCCGAGCATGATCGTTTTGCCGCCGCTGGCGGCGAGGCCGACGTGAGCGACCAAGGCGGCGGCGACCAGCAAGACGGCGAGCAGCGAGGCGAGAGCTTGTCCCCTGGACGGGCCTCGACGGCGGGCGGGCAACGGAGGGGGTCGCATGTCTGGCGCACTCCTCGACCACGAACAATCGAACAATTCCGCGCCGGCTTTGGCCGCATTCCACGCACCGATCGCGCGGCAACGACGACCGCTTGCCAGTGTTGCCATCCTACCCGCCATGCCCCAAGAGGGGGCTGACCAGATGGTCCCGTTTCGATCGGGTAGAGCGGCCAACCCAGTCGCAACCACAACCCTTAGCTTGACAAAGGGTTTCCGTCCCCAACGGTCCTAAGTGGTGCATCCGCTCAGTTCGTCACCGATCGGTGTCCGGCCGCGCTCGGGGTCTGGCGCGCGGGGCTCAAACGCTTGGTGTGCGTTATGGCGAAGGCAGGGCATCACCAAGCCATCAGGTCGGCGACGGCGCTTACCTACCCCCATGAGCCCCGCGGGGGGGACGCTCACCCAACGCAGCCGGCTGGCAAGCGTTCTCAGCCCCGGAGGGGCTTCGTCGGGCGAGGCCCATCGATGCGGGGTAGGTGGCCGCGGGCACGAACGCCGGGCCGATCTACAACCGGATCACGCTGCGCAGCGTCTCGCCGCGCTCCATCGCGTGAAACGCCTCTTCGGTGTCGTCGATCGAGATGACGCGGGTGACGACGCGGTCGAGGTCGAGCTTGCCCTGCGCGTACCAGGCCGCCAGGAGCGGGAAGTCGCGCGTCGGCAGGCAGTCACCGTACCAGGAGACGCGGACGCTGCCGCCGAGGTCGAAGAGCTTGGCGACGGGCAGCTCCAGCTTGGCGTCCTGTCCGGCGACGCCGATGATGACGCAGGTGCCGGCGAGGTCGCGGCACCAGATCGCCGTCTCGATCGTCTCAGCGCGGCCGACCGCCTCGAACGAGGCGTTGACGCCGTTGCCGCCGGTGATCTCCTTGATCTTGGCCACCGGGTCGCCCTCGCGCGGGTTGACGGTGTGGGTGGCGCCGAACTCCTTCGCCCAGGCGAGCTTCTTGGGGTCGACGTCGACGGCGACGATCGTCGTCGCGCCGGCCAGCTTGGCGCCCATAATCACCGAGTCGCCGACGCCGCCGCAGCCGATCACCGCGACCGATTGCCCCGGCCGCACGTTGGCCGAATAGAGCGCCGCGCCGACCCCGGTCATCACGCCGCAGCCGATCAGACTCATCTGCTCCGGCGGCAGCCCCTCGCCGATCGGCACGCACTGCTTGGAGTGGACGAGGGTGTGGGTGCAGAAGGTGCCAATGCCGAGGATCGGGGTGAGGAGGATGCCGTCCGTCGTCCGCATTCGCCGCTCGGCGTTGAGGCTGGCGGCGCAGAGGTGCGGCTGCCCGACTCGGCAGAAGCGGCAGGAGCCGCAGGGGGCACGCCAGGCCAGGATCACGTAGTCGCCTGCTTTGACGTTGGCGACGCCCTCGCCGACGCGCTCGACGATGCCACTCCCCTCGTGGCCAAGGAGGAAGGGGAAATAATCGGTGCCGAAGACGCCGTTCTTGGCGGAGAGATCGGTGTGGCAGACGCCGCTGGCCAGGATGCGGACCAGCGCCTCGCCCGGCCCCGGCGGATCGATCGTGAACTCCTCGACCTGTCCCGGCTGCCCCGACGCGCGGGCGATGACTCCCCGCGCCGTGATCCGCTCCGCCATGTGAGCCCTCCTCGGTGTTCATCATTTCCGCGCGCCGCGGAAAGCGACTGTCCGCGCCGCATGGTCGTGGACAGTGGATGACCCTGTCAAGCGAGCTGACCCTGGAACCTCGTGCCGGATCAGACGATCTGTTCGGGCTTCGTGGGTGGGGGCTGCTTGCTGCGCCCTCGATTCGGGTCGACGATGCCCGACCATCGCCGCTGGTCCCGCACGATGTCACCAGAGTGGGAGCCCAACCGGCGCCGACTGCTTGGCTGACGTCCACGGATACAGACCCGCCTTGACCGCCGCGTAGTTCGCGTCCAGCGCCGGTTCGAGCAGCAGGAGCGCCGCGATCCGGCGCGCCATGTCCCGCACCTCACGCACCTCCTTGGTCGTCAACGGGCGCCCAAGGATCGCGAGCTCCCGGTAGGACCGCCACTTCTTCATCACCTGATAGCCGCCCAGCGTGTAATGCCAGACTCGCGACGGCACGTTCCGCCAGTACGCCCGCTCGTTCAAGATGCTCGTCTCGACGGGCGGGCGGGAGCGCACGGAGGGGGAGTTCGCGGCGCTATTGGCGGCGGCGGGGTTTCGGCTGACGCGGACCGTCCCCACGCGGTCCCTCGTCACGGTGCTCGAGGGGGCCAGGAGTTGACTTTCTCGACGGTCCGGTAAACGGGGTTCACTCCAGACTGCTCCATCCGCACCATGAGCCGGCCGCGGTCAATGTCCACGAGCACATCGTCGCGGCTCGTTTTGACACCGGGGAAGGCGACCGGAAAGAGTTCCGGCAACGTCGGCCAAGCAACGTAATTCGCCTGAGAGCCCATGGGGAGAAATGGCAAGCCAAGGTCCGCGCTGGGCGTCACCAACTCAGCCCGCTTCGCCTATCCCCACAGGTGGCGGAACTGGACGGTCTTGGTCGGGACGTGCCTCTTCGACCGAGCCATGAGCGCAATCGCGGTCCCAACCTGGATTCCCTCGCGGTTGCGCTCCGTCGAAAAAACGCTCGGGTCGGGGGTACCTGCTGGCGTCAGCTTGTCGGTCTTGGACTCGTCTCCATTCAGGTAATCGATCCAAATGCGGTCGAACGCCTCGAGGTAGTGCTCGCGCATCGCGGTGAACGACAGCCCATCGAGCCACGAGTAGTTCGAGATCAGGCAGACGACCCCTTCGCCATCCGGAAGAAACGGACGTAGCGATCGTTGAGCCCTTGCCCCTGCGGCTGCTTGGTCGCCTTGGCAACCCAGTAGGCATCCGACAGGTCCCGCTCCTCTTCAACCGCAACGCCCGCGAACCCGTTGTACGGCGGATTGCCGATGACGACCAGGATCGGCCGCTGCCGCTTGATCTCCACCGCGGCGTCGCGCTCCTCTTCCAGCTCGTCCCAGGGGAGCTTGACTTGGGCGCCCGCGGCTGAATGCCAACCGGTCAGCGCGTTGGTCAGATAGACGCCTGCCCGCTCGTGCTTGGCTTCTGACAGCGGGGCGCCGAGGTTTTGTAGCAAGAGCCCGATCTGGAGATGGGCGACGACGAACGGCGCCGGCAGGATCTCGAAGCCGACCACCCGCTGCATCGCCGCCCGCTTCAGATCGTCGCCACTCAGCGCGTCCTCGCCCTTCGCCCGCAGCGTCGCGTCGATTCGGCGCAAGACCTCGATCAAGGAGGAGCCCGTCCCCGTCCAGGGATCCAGCACGTAGACGTCCGGGTCCGCCAAGCCGTCCGTCCGGCCCAGCTCCTGGCGGATGACGGTGTCGACCCGGGTCACCATGTACCGCACGACTTCCGCCGGCGTGTACCAGACCCCGAGCAGCTTGCGCAGCTCCGGATCGAACTCCTCAAGAAACGGCTCGTAGAAATCCTGGATCGCCTGGTTCTCTTCGAATCGGGCGAAGAACGCATCGCGATCCACCCGGTTGAGCGTGTCACCGGACGGAGGTCAGACCGGGCAGTGCCCTGTGCTCGATGCGTGCCTTCGCGTCCCGCGCGTACGACGCGAGAAACCAGGCGACATCAACCGGAGCGGTCAAGGGCGCGTTGTGACGCAGCATCCGTTGCAGGTACTGCACGAATCTCTCGGCGTCGGTGTCCGGCACCGTCTGCGGAAACGCCGCAAGCTGCCAGAACGCCGTCTCCGTCTCGGCCAGGTGGATCGACTCTCCAGGTTCCACCGTGCCGTCAGGTTCGTCACGAGCACCTGGTCGTACCGCTTGGCGTACCCCCGCACCTGATCCGACCGGGCAATGGTCTCGACGTCGGCGGCTGTGCCCTTGGCTTCGATCGCGCCGCGGGCCGGCGGTAGGGCCGCCAGCGACATCGTGCTGCGGCCCGATGTCAGCTGATCCGGCGTGAAGAGGCCTCCGTCTGGAATACCCGCACCGAGATTCCGAGGGTGGATCACGCAATGCATGCGAGGTTTGAGCGTCGCGCCGACCGCGTTGAGCACGTTCGCGAGGGCCGGGTAGTACGACGTCTCCGGCACCGCCTGACCGGTCGATCGCACCATGCGAAGCTCGCGCAAGTATTGACCCAGGATCGAAGACGCACTCATCCGTTGCCTCGCCCTCGCAGACCGCGTCCATCCATACCCAGGTCGACATTCTGCGAGATGAGCCCCCTCTTGTCTACGCCCGGCCGAGCAAGGGGTGGTGTGCGTCGACGTTTTAGGCCGTGCCGTGCCCTCCCCGACGACGACGGCACGGCGCGGCCCAAAGACGTTGGCGCACACCACCCCGCGGGACCGCCTGACACAGAATCCGGGTGAAGGCTTCGCGTTCCGGGCGCCAACCCTCACCCCCGGCCGTGCCCAGGATTGGTGGGCCCCTCTGGGCACGCCCTCTGGGCACAGCCGGGGGTGAGGGCCGACGACGCGGGCAAGTGGAGCGGTATGACACCGCGGTCCGCCGCTACAAGAACCTCGCGCACACGTCGTTTGCGAGCATCAGGCCGCGGTGGGTCAGGTGAACACCGGTTGCTGTGCGCACCAACAGGCCCTTCTCGACCAGATCCGGCATGATCTCGCCGTACGCCTGCTCCAAACTGATGCCGTGGCGGGTGGTGAACTCGGGGTCGGTGACGCCCTCGAGGAGCAGACGAAGACCGAGCATCATCGTTTCGCCCATGGCCGTGGCGGGCGAGATCTCCTCGACGTTGGAGACCGGTGGCTCGCCGGCCTCGATTGCGGCGATGTAGGTCTTCGGCAAGAGATGGTTCATGACGCGGCGGCCGGCGACGTGGCCGTGAGCGCCGGCGCCGAAGCCCAGGTAATCGCCGTTCCGCCAGTAGATCGCGTTGTGGCGGGAGCCGAGCGCGGGCAAGCCCTGCGTGGCCCAGAGGGCGCCCCGTGCTGCATACCGAGTCGTTCCCGTCGTCTCCTCGCCCCCTGGCCGCCTCGTCCCCTGGCCGCCTGGCCGCCTCGCCGCCTCGCCGCCCGGCCGCCTCTCGCCGCGAGCCCAGTTGGCGACCTCGTAGTGGACGAACCCGGCTCGCTCCAGGCAAGCGATCGCGGCTTCGTAGAGGTCGGCCGCGGCGTCGTCGTCGGGGACGGTCAGAATGCCGCGCTTGACCGCGTCGGCGAGGGGGGTGCCCGGCTCGACGATCAGGCTGTAGAGCGAGAGGTGCTCCGGGCCGGTTCCCTGCCAGGCGAGGACGGTGTCCAGATCGCGCTGCCAAGTGGCGAGCGTCTGGCCTGGCCAGCCGAAGATCAGGTCGAGACTGATGTTGGCGAAGCCGGCGGCGCGCGCTGCGGCGAACGCCGCCTCCGCGTCGGCGGCCTCGTGGTTGCGGCCGAGGGTGCGCAGTCCGCGATGGTCGACGGTCTGCACCCCGAGGCTGAGTCGGTTGACGCCGGCCGCACGCAGCCCGGCGAAGTAGGGCTCGTCGACGCTCGTCGGGTTGGCTTCGAGTGTCACCTCCGCGTCGGGCAGGACGTCGAAGGCGTCCCGGCAAGCGCGAATCACCCGCCCGATCTGGTCAGATGGCAGCAGCGACGGCGTGCCGCCGCCGAAGAAGAGGGTCGCCGCGCCCCGACCACCGAGCGCGGCGCCCTGGCGCGCGACGTCCCGCTCCAATGCGGCGACGTAGCGTGGGATGAGCCTGTCCTGGCCCGCGTAGGTGTTGAAGTCGCAGTATGGGCAGATGTGGGCACAGAACGGGACGTGGACGTACAGGCCGAGCGGGGCCTCCGGCGGGAGCGGCGCCATGGCCGGCTAACCCCGGCGGCCAGGCTGGCCGCGGCTGAGGCGCTGCCAGGCCGAACGCGCCGCCTCGGCGTCGGCGGCGGTGGCGGGCGCCTCGCCGTAGCGGGCCGCATTGTACCGGTCCGTCATCATCGCCAGATCGGCGAGGCTGCCGGGTCCCGCCATGCGGGACGTCAAGGCCGTCTCGTGCTCACGGGGCGTGATACCGGTCGGACGCGGCACGCCGCGGTCCCGGCTCCACCGGAGGAGCCGCCCGTACGTTTCCCGCACCGCCACGGTGTGGACCCAGCGGGGATCGCCGCGCTGCGCGGCGAGGGGATCGGCGGCCGGGACAGCGCGGCGGCCGGTCAACAGCCGCAGCAGCGCCCGCGCCAGAGCCAGCAGATCGCCGGCCGGGAGTACGGTCGATCGCTCCTCGGCCTCGGTCTGGCCGGTCCGCCGGCGGCGACGCAACAGGAAGCGCGTCACCCCGGAGAAGACAAGGCCGAGAACGAACGTGGCGACGAGGTACCGAATCGGATCCGGCACGTCGGCGGTGCGCTCCGACGCCTTGTGGACGATGTCGCTTGCCTGAAAGTCAACCGTCGTCAGCCGGATGCCGCGGAGGGTGATGGTGTGCCCCGCCAGCAGCCAGAGGAACGGGGAGACGAGGAGGAAGGCGACGACCGCGATCAGGAGGACGACGAGCCGGAAGACGACCGTGAGCGCCCAGATCAGGGGTGCCAGAAACCAGAGGATCGTCTCGAGCAGGTCCCGCGAGAGCAGACCGGCCGTGAACACCGCCGCAGCCGTGACGACGAGCAGCGGCGCCAGAATCGACGGCAACCAGCGCGGTCCGAGGGTGACCGTTCCCCGCCTCCCTTCGAGGTGAAGCCGGGCCAGGGCGATCGCCAGGAGCGCGCCGGCGAAGAAGACAACGACGGCGCCACTCGCCGCCCGCGTGTCCCCGGACGAGCGGACCGCTCCCTGGACGACCGCCGCGACGAGCGTCACGAGCGTGCCGACCCGCAGCAGGAGGTAGGCGGCATCGAGCCCCGGCTCAGCGCGCGTCTTGCCGCGCCACCAGGCGTAGGCCGCCGTCGCGACGACTCCCCAGACAGGGACCTCCGCCGTGTTCGGCCGGAAGATGATCGCGTGGGCGGTCTCGCGTGGCCAGTGCCACTCGGTCCAGGCGACGTGCGGGAAGGCGGCGATCTTGACGGCGACCAGCGTCGTGGCCGCCACCGCGACCGCCATGACAATCTGATAGGTGGGATCCCAGACGTCGCAGGTTTCGAGCCAGCGGGGGATCGCCGTTGCCAGGTAGACAAGAGCGAACGCGAGCAGCGGGGGCATACCGCTCCGCTCGGCACTGGAGGCGGCAAAGACGGCGTCGGCGACGAGCCAGAGCGCCGCCGCTTCGGCCGCGCTGAGGGCAACGACAAGCAGCTCGGTCCGCCAGTCGAGGGAGGAGCGCGGCTGCGATCGGGACGGAGCGGGGATAGGTTCGGTCATCTGTGACAACCTCTTGTTCGTGTCCGGCGCCTGCCGCGTGTTGCGTGCGACGCTCCCGTGCAGAACGCGAACGAGGCGCGATGCTTGGCCCGGCCGTCTTGTCCTGGGATGGCGCCTCACCGAGCACGTCGAATCATCGTCGTCCCGGCGGCGCGTCGGCAACACGCTCGCCGGTGACACCAGCGGCAGCCAGGTCGAGGGCGACGCGCCGGACGATCAGGCCGCGGAGCGGAGGCGTTGGGCAATCGCCGAGGGGAACGAGGACCACATGATTGCCGCCTCCGACGAGTCCCGCGAGCTGGGCGGCGAGCGCGTCCGGCAGCATGCTCGTGACCACAACCAGCGTGCTGCCCCACGGCAGATGGGATGCCTCGGCGCGCAAAATCCGCGGAAAGCCGACGGTCGAATAGGGTGAGAGCTTAGCGAGGCCCTCCATGATGCGTGGCAACTGCGCTGGACCGCGCCCGGGCGGCACCCGCAAGGATTGGTCGGAGCCGGCGAGGATGCCGTTGCCATAAACGCCAACGGCGTAGCGCTGGCCGGTGGCCCAGGCGGCAATCGACGCGGCGATCTCGATGGCGCGCTCCGCCGTCGCGACGTCGAGCCCCTCCCAGTAGTGATCGAACGTGTCGAGGTTGACGAAGACGGCGAGCTGGAGCGTCGCGGTCGGTTCCGCGACGCGGACTTGGATCTGCCCGTGGCGGGCGGTCGCCTTCCAATGGATGCTCCGAAAGGGGTCGTCCGGACGGTAGTCGCGGACGCCGACCACCCGTGCGGGGTCCGTCAGCAGGTGACGGGCAACGCGACGTTCGCCGAGCGGCAGGCGTGTCGGGAACCCGAGATTGGGCAGCGGCAGGACGCGGGGGTAGACGATGATCTCGATCGTGTCGGCGATGGCGAGGCGGTTTCCGAAGAAGCCGAATGGATCGCTCGAGCGGAGGGTTGCCGGCCCCAGCGTCTGGACGCCGCGCGTCAGGCAGCGGACGGGGACCCGCCAGGCGACCCGCTCGTACGGGCGGACGCCGGTCACGATCCGAAGCACCCGACGCCCGGATGTGCCGCTCATCGTCGTCGGACGGTCGAGCGGCTGGAGGCCGGCCGACCATTCGTCCTCGATCGCCAGCCAGGGCAGCGGCAGCGGCTTGCGGTTGACGACGGCGAGGGTCACGGTGACGACGTCGCCGGGGAGTGCGCGGTGGCTCGTCAGGGACCGCTCGTAGGTGACACCGGCGAAGCTGAAGCGGTTCCAGAGACCCGACAGCCCCGCGGTGATCAGGACGAGGAGCGCGAGCAGGCTGAGCGCCCGCTGTCCGGAGGCGACGCCGAGCAGGAGCACCACGCCGGCGCCCCCGATCCAGAGGCGATTGAAGAAGAGGCTGCGGATGGCGCCGGGGAGCACGCGGTGGTTCCAGCGCCGGCTTCCGTTCGGCGGTCGGGGGCGCATCGACCGTTAGCCTCGACCCGACCGACGCGGGTCCACCAGAGCCGGTCGGGGCAGTCCGACGTCGCCCTCGACTGGGACGGGCACGGCGGCCACGATCTCGGCCAGGACCGTCCTGACGTTTCTGCCGCGCAACCGCGCCTCGGGGGACAGGATCAGGCGGTGGCTGAGGACGGCGGGGACAAGCTCCTTGACGTCGTCCGGCATAACCCAGCCGCGGCCGCGCACGGCGGCCAGCGCCTGGGCGGCGCGGAACAGCGCGAGGGAGGCGCGCGGGCTCGCCCCCAGCTCGACCGCGTCGTGCTCGCGGGTCGCGCGGACGACGCCCGTCAGGTAGTGGCGCAGCTCGTCGGCGACGTGGACCTGACGGACCGCCGCCGCCGCCGCAAGGAGGTCGGCCGGGGTCGTGACCGGTGCGAGGTCGGCGATCGACGCGCCGGCGCGATGGCGCTCGAGGATGGCGTCCTCCTCCTCATGCGTCGGGTAGCCGACCGCGAGGCGGAGCAGGAAGCGGTCGAGCTGGGCTTCCGGCAGCGGGAACGTGCCTTCCAGCTCGATCGGGTTCTCCGTCGCGAGAACGACGAACGGGCGGGGAAGGGCCATCGTCTCGCCCTCGACCGTGACCGTGCGTTCCTCCATCGCTTCAAGAAGGGCGGATTGGGTGCGCGGCGTCGCGCGGTTGATCTCGTCGGCCAGGACGACGTTGGCGAAGACCGGGCCGGCCCGGAACCGGAAGTCGCCGGCTTTCTGGTCGAAGAAGGAGATCCCGCCGATGTCGGTGGGGAGGAGGTCCGGCGTGAACTGGATCCGACGAAATTGCCCGCCGATCGAGCGGGCGACGGCGCGGGCGAGCGTCGTCTTGCCGACGCCCGGGACATCCTCGATCAGCAGGTGTCCCTCGCAGAGGAGGGCGACCAGCAGCAGCTCGACGACGTCCCGTTTGCCGACGACGACGCGGGCGACGTTGGTCAGCACGCGGTCGGCCAGCGCCGCGATCGCCTCGCTCTCGAACACTGGAGAACCGACGGTGAGAGCCGCGCCGCGCGATTGCCTGTCACGGAGAGCATCGGCCTCGGTTGTCGGTTGCACGGCTCGGGGCGCACCTCCGCGGGCATTGTAGCAGCGGGACGGCGCCCGCTCTGGGAGATGCGGCGCCGACCAGGGTCTCTTCATTATCCTGCATCGGAGTCCTCGACCAGGGCGTTGTCCACCCGTTCCGTTGTCGCGGCGCGTCGAGGATGAAAAGGTCCTGATTTCGCGGGCATGTCCAGGACGAATGACGCCGAGTCTGTTAAGCTGAGCGGCGTCGATTCCCGGGGTCCTGTGCGGGGTCCGAGGAGGATAGTTGGGCGCTCCCGCCGCGTCCGTCGTCGAGCGGCGACCCGCGGGCTGGGCATCGGTGTTGTCTAATTGACGCGCGCGTCGCCGGGGTATCGCCGGCGGGGACCCGTCAATCGGCACGCGTCTGTATAGGAGCGCGCGCGCAGGCAGCGAGAAGAGGACGACGACGTGGATCGAGAGCTCATCGAAGCAGATAGGCGACGGACGGTCCTCATCTTCACCGCGTCGGTCGGAGGCGGCCATGAGGCGGCGGGTCGGGTGCTCCGCGACGAGATCGAGCAGGCCGGTCACCGCGCGGTCGTCGTCGACGGTCTGAGCCGGATGGGCCGGCGGCCGACCTGGATCCTGGTCCATCTGTACGCCTGGCTGCTCGCGCACGCGCCGTGGTCCTACGACGTCGCCTTCCGAGTTGGGAGGCTGCGTCCGGTGTCGGCGGCGACGAAGCGGCTCGTCGGTCGGCTGTGGGGCAAGCACCTGCTCGGTGCGGTGCAGACCGTCCGTCCGGACGTGATCGTGTCTACCTACCCCTTCGTGACCGCGGCATTGGGCCGCCTGATCCGGAACGGCCGTCTGAAGACGCCCATCGTGGCAGTCATTCCGGACTTTGGCGTGCATCCGATGTGGGTCACGTCCGAAGCGGCGCTCCATCTCGTGCCGTCCCGGCCGTCGGCCGAGCTCGCGCAGCGTGCCGGCGGGCGGGCCCGCCTGGCGCGGTTGCCGGTCGCCGGGGAGTTCCGGATCCGACAGACGCGCGTGGCGGCGCGCGCCGGCCTCGGGCTGCCGCAGGATGCCTTTGTGCCGTTGATCGTGGGTGGTGCCTGGGGCGTCGGTGACATCGAGGGAGCGGCCGACTGCGCCGTCGCCGCACGCGTCGTGCCGGTGATCGTGACAGGGCAGAATGGCGCGCTCCGCCGGCGACTCGAGGCACGGTACGGATCCGAGGCGAACGTGCGGGTCCTCGGCTGGACCGACCAGATGCCGGCGCTGATGACGGCAGCCGACTGCCTGATCCAGAATGCGGGTGGCGTCACCTGTCTGGAGGCGATGGAAGTCGAGCTGCCGATCCTCATCTTCCGCCCGATCCCCGGGCATGGGGTACTCAACGCCGTGAAGATGGAGGAGGCCGGGGTAGCCCGCCTGATCGCCACCGCCGGTGAGCTGCGGGAGTTACTCCGGGCGGCGGCGGCGGGTCAGGTCGCGCTGCGCGCGCCGCGCCCGCAATTCGGCTGCGCGGTCGTCCCTACGGTCCTTGCGGCCTGCACGGCATCGCCGCGGCCCGCGCCACGGCTGCGGGTGCCGTTGCGACGCCCGCTGGTGGCGGTGGCCGCGATCGCCCTCATGCTGTGGATCTCGATGTCGTCGTGGGGGATCACGCTGGCCACCGAGCGCGGGCACCTGACGGTCCTCGGGTACGACGCGCCACCCGGCAAGGTCGCGGTCGTCGTCCGGGCCGTCGACCCCGTCGTCGCCGGCACCTTGGAGCGGGTCATCGTCGCACGGCACCTGCCGGCCGCGCTGTTCGTCGATGCGGCGGCGGCGCGCGGCCTGACGCCCGACCCCCAGCTCACGTTCGGCGTCGCCCAGGATCCCGGGGAACGGCGACTCGTCCACCCAATCGCGGTTTGGGACCAGTCGCACGACGCCGCCGAAGCCCTGGAGCAGGCGACCGGAAGGTGGCCGGCGTACTTCCTTCCCTCTGCTGGGAACATGGATCTCCTCGACCTGGCGCTCAAGCCGCGGCACGCTCGCCTCGTGATGTCCGAGAGAACGCCCGGGCATGTGCCGCGGTCAGGCGTCGTGATCGTGGATACGACCGGAATGGACGGCGAGACGGCGACGGCCGCCCTGACGCGGCAGATCGACGCCGTTCTTCGCGAGGGATCGACGTGCGTCCCGTTGAGCGCGCTCTCGTAGGCGCCCCGGCGCTCCTCCTGGCGGCGCAGGCGGCCCCAAACGTCGCCTGGCTACCGGCCGGCCGGCACCTCTTCCCCGCACTGCGTCGCGTCCCGTCCTCGGACGTGGTCGCGTTGACCTTCGACGACGGCCCGGCCGATTCCGTCGACGCATTTCTCGGCGCGCTCCAGCGCGCCGGGGCGCGGGCGACCTTCTTCGTCACCGGGGAACAGGTGGCGCGGGCGCCGAGTCGCGTCGCGGCGCTGATCGCGGCCGGCCATGAGGTCGGCGTTCACGGCTATCGCCACCGGATCCATCTGCGGCTGACGCCGCGGCAGGTGAGCGAGGACCTGCGCCGCGCGCGGGCGACCATCGAGGCCGCCGCTGCGCAGCCGACCTCCTTGTTTCGCCCGCCCTACGGCGTCTTCAGTCTGGGGTCGTGGCGGGAGACTGGGCAGCAGGGCTGGACGCGGGTGCTGTGGTCGCGGTGGGGACGGGATTGGGAGGCCCGCGCGAGCGCCCGGTCGATTGCCGAGCACATCGGACAGCCGCGCGGTGGGGACATCCTCCTCCTCCATGACGCCGATCGCTACGGCGCCGCCGGATCCTGGCGAAGGACGCTGGACGCGTTGCCGATCATTCTGGAGCGACTGGCCGAGGCCGGGCTGCAGGCGCGCCCGCTCGGAGAGTTGCTGGGATTGGGTCCTCCCGCGGCTATGGACGTCGCCCGCGCTTGACCCCCGCACGTTCCTTCCACATAGCCGCTACCCGAGCGTCTCTACGATGAGATTCGACAGACCGTCCACCCACGCCGTCTGCCCGGGGTTCAGCACCGTCGTGCAGTCCGGCTGCAGCACAAGCGCCGGACCGGCAAACCGATGGCCCGGACGCAAGCGGGCCCGGTCGTAGACCGCCGTTTCGACAAACCGTTCTCCGAAGAAGGCGGGCCGGCGGTCGCTGAGCGCCGCCGAGGCGTCCGCCCCGTCGCCCGGTTGCGGCAAAAAGACCGGCTTCGGCAGCGACCCGATCGCCGTCACGCGGAGCGTCACCACCTCCACCCGCGCGGTGGGCTGATCGAAGCCGTACCGCCGTTTGTGATTGCCATGGAAGCGAGCCGCCGCGCTGTGCCAGGCGGCGGCGTCGAGCGGAGCAGCCACGCCGATCGGCAGCTCGTAGGCCTGGCCCTGGTACCGCAGGTCGAGCGCGACCTCGACCGCGCGGTCACCCGGCGGCACGCCCTCTCGTTCCAGCCAGACTCCTGCCGCGGCGATCAGCCGGGCCAGCTCGTCGTCGTAGGCCGCGACGTCGAGCGAGCCGATCAGACCGACCCGCGTCAGCGTGAAGACCTGCCGGACGTCGGCCAGCAGGAAGCCGAGCGCCGAGAGCACGCCCGGCGCCGGCGGCACGAGCATCGTCCGCATCCCGGCCAGCCGCGCAAGCTCACCGCCATGCACCGGCCCGGCCCCGCCGAACGGGACGAGCGCCAGCTCGCGCGGGTCGACGCCTCGCTGGACGCCGACGGCCCGCAGCGCACCGAGCATGTGCTCGTTGACGATCCGCAGGATGCCGAGCGCCGCCTGCTCCGGGGACAGACCCAACGGCCGCGCCACGTCGCGCTCGATCGCCGCGCGGGCTGCCGCGACGTCGAGCGCGAGCTCACCGCCCGCGAGTTCCGCCGGCAGGCGGCCGAGGAGGAGATTGGCGTCCGTCACCGTCGGGCGCTCGCCGCCGCGGCCGTAGCAGGCCGGACCCGGCTCAGCGCCCGCGCTGCGCGGCCCGACCCGGATCGCGCCGGTCGACGAGACGGTGGCGATCGAGCCGCCCCCCGCGCCGATCGTCGTGATGTCGATGATCGGCACCTTGACCGGATAGTGCGCCACCCAGGTGTCGGTCGACAGACGTGGCTCGCCGGCGCTACTGAGGCAGACGTCGGTGCTCGTGCCACCCATGTCCATTGAGACCACGTTCGGGTAGCCCGCCGCGGCCGCCACCGCGCTGGCGCCCTTGACCCCGCCGGCGGGACCGGAGAGGACCGTGTTGACCGGCCGCTCCAGCGCCGCCGCCAGACTCATCACCCCTGCGTCCGAGCGGACCACTGTCAGCTCGGCCCCGAAGCCCCGCTCGGCGAGTCCGTCCCGAATCCCGCCCAGGTAGCGCGCGACCGGCGGCATCACGTAGGCGTTCAGCACCGTCGTCATCGTCCGCTCGTACTCGCGATACTCCGGCAGCACCGCGGAGGAGCGGGAGACGAACAGCCCCGGCGCCAGCTCGCGCGCCAGTTCCTCCAGGCGCCGCTCATGCGCCGGGTTGACGTAGCCGTGGATCAGCGAGATCGCCAGCGACTCGATCCCCAGCTCGACCAGCTCCGCTAGCGCCACCCGCGCCGCCGCTTCGTCGAGCGGGCGCACGACCGACCCGTCGACCGCCAGCCGCTCCGGCACCTCGCGCACCCGCTCCAACGGCACCAACCGCTCCGGCTTCTCCCAACGTAGGAAGTTCGTGAAGATGCCTGGGATGTACGCCCGCCCGATCTCCAGGATGTCGCGGAACCCCTGGGTCGTCAGGAGCCCCATCCGGCTGCCGTTCCCCTCCACCACGGCATTCGTCGCCACGGTGCTGCCGTGAAAGATCCCGCTCACCTGCCTGGGCCCGGCACCCGCCCGGCTCATCACCGTCTCGACCCCATGGAAGAACCCGGCCGCGCGATCGCCCGGCGTCGTCGCCACCTTGGCAATCGTCAGCGCCTGCGCCGCCTCATCGAGCAGGACGACGTCAGTAAATGTCCCGCCGATGTCGATCGCGAGGCGCCAGCTGCCGCGACGATGCATTGCTGCCTTCGGCATTGCACTCGGCCGGCTTCAGCCGGCTTAGGGATGGTTCCGAGCAGGCTGGAGTGGACGTGACAGGTGGTGGGCCTCGCCTGGGAACTCCGTGGTCGGTATGGTAGGGGTGTTCGACCAACCGACCGACCACGGTGGCCCCTGTGCGCCATCCTAGCATCCCCGCCGCGCGCGTGCCCTGGGTCGCCGAGGTGCTGCCCACCCCAACATCTGCGGCGGCGTCACCGCCCTCGCTTGGCGGGTGCGGCTGGAGGCAATCATCGCCATCGTGCGCCAGGCGGGGGACCGCGCTTTGGCCGGGATCGCCGCACGCGCGCCACCCCAGCCGGTCGCGCTCGGCGATCCCCCGGATCCCCTGTCTGTCGCCGTCACCCCCAGCCCGCAGGAGGTGCCCATGGCTGCCTGACCCCCACGTTGTCACGTTCACTGGAACCATCCCTTAAACGCCTAAGACAGAGGCGAATCCGGTCCCCGCAGGATTCAGAGGACGAACGTCGTCGCCGCCAGCGCCGATCTGCCAGTTGCTCCATCGGCGCCTTACCCCTGCGCCTTGTCCCCGCTCCGCCGCGGTCTTATACCCTATTGGGGTATTCCGCGATCGGCGTCCGCATCTGTTGCCTCGGCTGTGGGGGAGCGTGCGGCGCACCGGCGTCTTGAAAGAACGGCGCGCTGCTGATACCGTCCCCCGCGTTGAGCCTGCCCACTCGAAAGGCGACGCCAATGGTGACCGCCACCGATGCGAAACCGATCTTCGAGACGACGCTGCCCGGTCGATACTTCTCCGACCCGGTCATCTTCGATCTGGAACAGGAGCGGCTGTTCTCGCGCATGTGGGTCTGCGTCGGACGCGCCGACGCGATCGAGGCGCCCGGCCAGTACCTCGTCGCCGCCGTCGGGCGCGAGAGCGTGCTCGTCATCCGCGGGCGCGACCGAGTGCCGCGAGCTTTTCTCAACGTCTGCCGCCATCGCGGCGCCCGTCTCTGCCCTGCGGAGCGTGGCCAGGTCGGGGCCGCCGTGCAGTGCCGCTATCACGCCTGGTCCTACGGGCTCGACGGCCGGCTCCTGGGCGCGCCCAACATCGCCCAGGACGAGCGGCTGGACCGCGACGCCTTCGGTCTGCTGCCGGTTCACCTCGCAATCTGGGAGGGTCTGGTCTGGGTCAACCTCGCCGACGAGCCGGCACCGCTCGCCGCCCAGATCGAGCCCTCGATCCTCAAGCGGTTCGGGACGCTCGATCGCTTCGCCCGCTATCGGGTCGGCGATCTCACGGTGGGCCGCTCGATCGAGTACGACATCATGGCGAACTGGAAGCTCGTGGTCGAAAACTTCATGGAGTGTTATCACTGCGCCCCGGTCCATCCGGAGCTGACCAGGCTCCTCCCGGAGTTTCGGAACGGTACATCCTACCAGGGAATCGCGGGCGAGGGGACGGTATTCGGGGGCGACGTCGAGGCGTTCACGCTCACCGGCAGCGGCGATCGTCCGCGTCTGCCGGGTCTGCTCCCGGCCGACGAGCGGCTCTACTTCGGGTTCGTCCTCTGGCCGAACCTCTTCGTCAACCTCCTGCCCGACCACGTCATCCTGCACAGGCTGCAGCCGGTCGCGCCGGACCGCTCGCGCGTCGTCTGCGACTGGCTGTTCGATCCCGGTGAGGTGGCGCGCCCCGACTTCGACCCAACCGACACGGTCGCCATCTTCGACCTCGTCAACCGGCAGGACTGGGAGGTCTGCGAGTTGACGCAGCTCGGGATGGGCTCGAAGGCGTACGCCAGCGGCGGCGTCTACGTCACCAACGAGCACCACATCGCGGCGTTCCGGGATCTGGTGCTGGAGAAGCTCCACGAATGACATTCCGGCCAATGCGGCAGGGACGGGCGACGACGCTCAGCGCGCGACGCCGGCCCGACCGCTTCGGCATGACAGCCACGACGCGCGGCAACAGTTACGAGGGGACATGATGCGATGGAGCGGAGGGCATCGGTCGTCATCGTCGGGGCCGGGATCGTCGGATGCAGCGCCGCGTACTTCCTGACCCGGCTCGGCTGGCGGGACGTGGTCGTGCTGGAGCAAGGTCCGCTCTTCGCGACCGGCGGCTCGACCTCGCACGCACCGGGGCTCGTCTTCCAGACGAACGCCTCGAAGACGATGTGCGAGCTGGCGCAGGAGACCGTCCGGATCTACTCAAGCCTGGAATTGGACGGGCAGCCGTGCTACCACGCCGTCGGCAGCTTGGAGGTCGCGCAGACCGCGGCGCGGTGGGCAGACCTCAAGCGGAAACTGGGCTGGGCCACCTCCTGGGGCGTCGGGGCGTGCCTGCTCAGCCCCGCGGAAACCCTCGCCAAGCTGCCGCTCCTCGACGCCACGCAGATCCATGGCGCCTACTACGTGCCGTCGGACGGACTCGCCAAGGCCGTTCGCGCCTGCGAAGCGATGGCCCGCGCGGCGAAGCAGCAGGGAGCAACCTTCTCCGAGCGGACGCCGGTGACCGGCATCGAGGTGCAGGGCGGGCGGGTGCAGGGCGTTGTGACGCCCGCAGGCCGGATTGCGGCCGAGCGGGTGCTGATCTGCGCCGGGATCTGGGGTCCGAAGGTCGGTCGAATGGCGGGTATCCCGATCCCGCTGGCGCCCATGGAGCATCAGCACGCGTGGACGTCGCCGCTGCCCGAACTGGCCGGGCAGACCCGTGAAATCGTTCACCCGATCTTGCGTCACCAGGACCGCGACCTCTACTTCCGGCAGCGGTTTGACGGCTACGGTGTCGGGTCGTATCAGCACGAGCCGCGCCTCGTCGACGCGGTGGCTATCCGGCCTCACGGTGACTCGGGCGACAGGCCGGCCTCCTACCCGTTCACGCCCGACCTCTTCGCACAGGCCTGGGCCGATGCCGGCCAGCTCATCCCGGCGCTACGCGGCGCCCGGATCGTCGATCCGTTCAACGGCCTGTTCTCGTTCACGCCCGACGCCTTCCCGCTGCTCGGCGAGTCCGCGGCGGTGCGCGGCTGCTGGGTCGCCGAGGCGGTCTGGGTGACGCACGGACCCGGCGTCGGCAAGGCGATTGCCGAGTGGATGACCAATGGCCGGACCTCGCTCGACCTCCACGAGTGCGACGTCAACCGGTTCGAGCCGCACGCCGTTACGCGGGCCTACGTCCGAACCCGCGGGGCGCAGCAGTACCGCGAGATCTACGACGTCATCCACCCGCTGCAACCGATGGACCAGCCGCGACCGCTGCGCAGAAGTCCCTTTTGCGACCAGCAGCGCCAGCTCGGCGCGGTCTTGTTTGAGGGCCGCGGCTGGGAGCAGCCACGCTGGTACACCGCGAACGAGCACCTGCTCGAGGAGTACCGCGTGCCGCCACGCGACGGCTGGGCCGCGCGATTCTGGTCGCCCATCGTCGGCGCCGAGCACTGCGCGACCCGGGAGCGCGTCGCCCTCTACGACATGACGCCACTGCCAAAGCTGGAGGTGACCGGATCGGGTGCCCTCGCCGTGCTCCAGACGCTCACCACCAACCAGCTCGACCGTCCGGTCGGGAGCGTCACCTACACGCTGATGCTGGACGAAGGAGGAGGAATCCGGAGCGACGTGACCGTCGTTCGCCTCGATCCTGACCGCTTCCAGATCGGCTGTAACGGCCCGCTTGATCTCGACTGGCTCCGCCGGCACCTTCCGCCCGACGGGAGCGTGCAGGCGCGGGACGTCACCGGCGGCGTCTGCTGCATCGGCCTCTGGGGACCGCGCGCCCGCGACGTCGTGTGTCTCGTCAGCGATGACGATTTCTCAAACGAGATCTTCCCCTACTTCAACGCGCGCCAGGTCACGATCGGTGAGGTGTCAACCCTGGCGCTGCGCGTGTCGTACGTCGGGGAGCTGGGCTGGGAGCTGTACGCCCCGGCGGAGTACGGCGGACGGCTCTGGGATCTCCTCTGGCACGCCGGTCAGGGTTTCGGCATGATCGCTGGGGGGAGGGGCGCGTTCGATTCGCTCCGGCTCGAAAAGGGCTACCGGCTCTGGGGGAACGACATGCATACCGAGCACGACCCCGACGAGGCCGGGCTTGGGTTCGCCGTGAAGCTCGCCAAGGGCGAGTTCATCGGCCGCGACGCGCTGCTGGCCAAGAAGGAGCGCGAACCCAGCCGGCGTCTCTGCTGTCTGACACTCGACGATCCCGCGGCCGTGGTGATGGGCAAGGAGCCGATCTTCGAAGGCGACCGCGTCGTCGGTTACGTGACGAGCGCCGCCTACGGCTATTGCATCGGCCGGGGCATCGCCTACGGTTACCTGCCGACCGCGATCGCCGTCGAGGGTACCAAAGTCGCGATCGAGTACTTCGGCCGGCGATGGGCGGCCACCGTGAGCCGTGAGCCGTTGTTCGATCCCGCAGGGGCGCGGCTGCGCGCCTGAGTGGCAGCCAAATCCGAACGCATCAGCGGCATCGTCACTCTGCGAGCGCAGGCGACATCGCGCCTGCCGTGGAACGGACGACGGACGACCGGCCGGGAGGGGCAACGCGCGTGATTCAGGTGGTGGCGACGTCGCCCCGCAGGCGTTGACGGGTGCGTTTGCTGACCTTCCGTTCGACGGTGCCGACGATGCGCTCGACGCCGAGATCGAGCGGGCGGGCGAGTGCGAAGGCGACGGCGCGACCGGGGCCGGGAACGACGGTACTCTCCGTCTCCACCCACAGCTCGGGTACGTCAGAGGCGTGGATGAACACCCGCTCCGCCGGCAGATCGCCGGGTTGAGGCGGACCCGCCGCCAGATGCACCGCCGCGAGGTAGACCCTGACCGTCATCCCGATTCGCTCCGCCCGTCCGGTATCGCCCACCAGCCGCCAGCTGTCAACATCTTATCGGAGACGCGGCGTTTCTGCCGACGTCTCGACGCCCTGCTCCTGTAGCCACCGGATCGCGGCGAGCAGATCCGGTAGAACCACCTCCGGCGCGACGGGAAAGGGCAACCGGCGGCTGAGTGGATTGGGAACGGCCACCGCGCGCATGCCTGCCGCAACCGCGGCGGCGATCCCGTTCGGCGCATCCTCGAAGACGACGCAGGCCGGCGGGTCGATGCCAAGCCGCGCGGCGGCGAGCAGAAACAGGTCGGGCGCCGGCTTGCCGCGTTCGACGTCGTCGCCCGTCGCCTCCGCGTCGAACAGTCCGGCGAGGCTTGCCTCGGTCAAGGAGAGATCGGCGTGCGTCCGCTTGCCCGACGTCGCGAGTCCCAGGCGCAGCCCCGCCTGGCGGGCGAAGGCGATGATCTCCGCCGCGCCGGGCAGCGGCCGCAGGTTGCCCCGGATCGCGGCCAGGCGCATCTCCCCGAAGACGTGGGCCAGCTCTGCGACCGGGACGTCGAGCGCGTACGCCTCGGCGACGATCGCCATCGCGTCCGGGATCCGGCGGCCGAGCAGCGTCGCCAGCACCTCCTCACGCGGCTCGTGCCCGTACCGCCGCAAAAAGTCGATCATCGCCGTCAGCGCCAGCGGCTCGCTGTCGATCAGCAGCCCATCCATGTCGAAGATGAGCGCCCGCAGCGCCGGGTGGGACCGCCCTGCCGTCTCGTTCGAATCCGCGTTCAGGTGAACCCCTGTTCTCGGCCCCGAACGGGCCTCGTCGGTTCGGCCCGGCGCTTCGACGCCGGGCAGAGCGGTCGGATCACCGCTGAATCGTAAGCGCCCGTGCGGGATTGTCGACGAAGATGCGCCGCACGGTCGCGGCGTCGAGGCCCGCCTCCATCAGCAGGAGCGGGAACCCATCCACGAGATAAGCCCAGCCGGGACCGCCGCCGTAGGCAAGCTGGTAGGACTTGCGGGCCAGATCGCCGGAAAGCAGGATCTGGTCGCTGAAGCCGGCATCGACCAGCGTCTTGACCATCGCGGCTCGCGCCTCATCGGAAGCGTACTTCGCTTTGGAGATCTGGTCGAACGAGATAAAGGCGCCGGTTTCCAGCACCTGCCGCAGGTACTCTGCGTCGAGGCGGAAGTCAAGATGCCCGACGATCACCCGCGCGGCAGCGATCCCTTCGTCGCACAGCACAGCGAGCAGTTCGAGCGCCATCGTCCCCCGGTCGGTATGCGTCGAGATCGGCGCTCCTGTCGCGAGGCTTGAGCGCGCCGCCGCCCGCAGGACGCGCTGCTCAACCGACGTGATCTCGTTCAGGCTCGTGCCGGCTTTGATCACACCCGCCCGGACCGTCGTGCCGTCGATCCCCTCGGTCAACTCGCGGATGTTCCGCGCGGCGATCTCGTCGGCGGTTTGGTCGCCGGCGGCCGGGGCGGCGTGCCGGTGCTTGTGGTGACCCGTGGCGAGGATGACATGGACGGGTGCCCGCTGCGCTACCCAGCTGATGGCCGCGACGTCCCGTCCGTAGTCGGCCGAGGTCATGTCCACGATCGAGCGACCCCCCGCGTAGAAGTAGCGCTCCAGCTCGGCAAGCGCCGCGTGCGGGTCGTCGAGCATCAGATCGGGATCCTCCGCGCCGACGTCGAGCGGTTTGCACAGGACGTGCTCGTGGTGGAGCGTGAACCCCAGCGCATCCGCCTCGATCGGCCCGAGCGCGGTCATCACATGCGGCAGGTTGAGGTCGAAGGGCGCTTCGTCCTCCTCGGCCGGCTCGAATGTCTCGCCGGGCGGGAGCCCGTAGTCGAACGTTGCGTCCCTCATCCCGCCAGCTCCCGCCGGACGATCTCGACCCCCTGGACCATCGCCCTCAGCTTGCGCGCGGCCGCCCAGCGCGCCGTTTGGCTCAACCCGCAGTCCGGCACGATCCAAAGCTTCTCCGGAGCGACGTGCCGGAGCGCCAGGCGGAGGCGGGCCGCGACCTCCTCGGGTGTCTCGCAGTAGTAGTTCTTGACGTCGATCAGCCCCACGGCGAGCTCTTTGTCGTTCGGGAACTCCGGCCAGAGCTCGATCTCGGCCATCTCACGGTTCGCGAATTCGAGGACGAGCTGGTCCGCTCTCAGATCGAGGATGTGCGGGAAGAGTGGCCGGTACGTTCGCCTCGCGACGGGACGGCCTCGGAAGTTGGCCGAAGCACAGGTGGATGCCGATCTTCGCCGCCACACCCGCCACGGTGTGGTTGAAGAGGGCGACGAAGTCGCCCGGCCGATCGGGGTAGACTGCGTACGATGGCTCGTCGATCTGGATGAAGTCGGCCCCGGTTGCCACGAGCGCCAAGCACTCGCGGTTGACGATCGCCGCCAGCGCCCAGGCGGCTTCCATCCGGTCCTGGTAGACGTTACCGAGCGCGAGCCGCCCCGCAAGCGTGAATGGACCGGGGACAGTCGCCTTGACGGGGCGATCGGCGATCGAGAGCAGGTAGGCGAACTCTTCGACGACGCCGAGCCCGTCCGGCGCCCGCAGCGGCTCGGTGACCAGCCAGTTGCCACGCTGGTCGTGCCCTTCAGGCCCCAGACGGCGCGCCAGCGGCTGCTGCTCCAGCCCCTGCAGGCGCCCGTAGAAACCGAGGTTGAAATCTTGGCGCCGCATCTCGCCGTCGACGAGCACGTCGATCCCCGCCCGCTGCTGGTCGAGCACGGCGACGTCGACCGCGTCGCTGAGCAGCTCCTGGATGTCCTCCTGCCCGTACTCCCCCCGCTGAATCGCCCGCAACGCCGTCACGAGCCACCCCGTGGGCGCGTGGCTGCCAATCGTGCTCGTCGGCAGGAGTGGGAGCGTGGACGTGGCCAGCAGATGGCGGTTCATCCCGGTATTGTGACCCTGATCTGTCATCGGTATTCCTGTAGGGCGCATCCGCCAGGACGGCCGTCCAGACATTGTACGAGCCGCCCGCCGTGACCGCCCGCCCCTCATCCACACCATGGCCATGTACTCGCATTCTCGGACCGGGTGCCCGCCGGCGATGTTCCTCCCTGGTCGAGCACTCCGACGCAGGAGCATGAAGAGACCTTGGACCCTGGACAACTTTGCCCCGTTTCCGCACCATTCTCGCCGTTCTCTCACCGATCGCCGGGGCACGAACCGCGAAGGAGCAGCGATGACCCAGGTCGACCCGCCCCGCGCGCCGGGCGTCCGCGGCGGCCGCCTTGAGGGCAAGATCGCGATCGTGACCGGCGCGGGCAGCGGCATCGGCCGCGCCGCGGCGATCAGATTCGCGGCCGAGGGGGCCCGCGTCGCCCTGCTCAGCCGCACGGCCGCAACCGGCGCGGAAGCCGCGGCGGCCGCGAACGCGACCGCCGCCGCCGGCGAAGCGGCGATCTTTCTTCAGACCGACGTCACCAAGGCCGATCAGGTCGAGGCGGCGGTCAAGACCACCGTCGCGCGGTGGGGCCGCCTCGACGTCATGTTCAACGCCGCCGGGATCAGCGGCCGGCAATTCGGCGACGGCCCGGTCGCCGACTGCACAGTCGAGGGCTGGCAGACGGTGATCGATGCCAACCTGACCAGCGTCTTCCTCTGTTGCAAGCACGCCGTCGCGGCGATGCTGATCTCCGGCGGCGGCTCGCTCGTCAACCTCGCCTCGGTCCTGGGCATGGTCGGCGGCGACGAGCACTTCGCCACTCATGCCTATGCCGCGAGCAAGGGCGGCATCATCGCCCTCACCCGCGCGATCGCGACCCATTACGCCCGGCAGCGCATCCGCGCCAACGTCATCGCTCCGGGGCTGATTCGCACGCGTATGAGCCTGCGGGCGCAACATGACCCCGCAATCCTCGCCGATCTTGCGCGCCTGCAACCGCTGACCGCCGATTTCGGCAGCCCCGACGATGTCGCCCATGCGGCGCTCTACCTGGCCACTGACGAATCCGCCTTTCTGACCGGCGTCGTCCTCCCCGTCGACGGGGGTTGGACCGCCCAATAGCGAACGCCTTGGTCAGCTCAGCCGAACCCCCGTTTGGCCGTCGAAGACGTGGACACGGGTCGGGTCGATCTGGAGGTGAACGACGTCGTCCGGCCGCAGGCGATCGAGCCGCTGATCGTCGCGAGCGCCGCGGACCCGGATGATGTCCTCGCCGAGGCGGACGTCGACGATGACGTTGTGGCCGCGCGGCTCGGTCACGTAGACACTGGCCGGTACGGTGCCTTCGCCCGCGCTGACCATCTGGCGGATCGTCTCGGGCCGCACCCCGAGGGTGACCGCCGCGGACGTCGCCCCGGACAGCACCCGCCGCCCCATCTCGGGCTGAAGCGTCAGCCGCAGCGGTCCGTGGGCGATCACGGCCGATCCGTTCTGCTGGACCAGCTCCGCGCCGAGGAAGTTCATCGGCGGCGAGCCGAAAAGCCCCGCGACGAACCGGTTCGCCGGGACCTCGTAGATCTCCTCCGGCGTCCCGACCTGCTGCACGATGCCCTCGTTCAGGACCACGATCTTCGACCCGAGCGCCTGGGCCTCGACCTGATCGTGCGTGACGTAGATCGTGGTGATCCCGAGGTCACGCTGCAACGCCTTGAACGCCGATCGCGCTTCCACGCGGAGCTTCGCGTCGAGGGCCCCCAGCGGCTCGTCGAGGAGGAAAACCTGCGGCTCGCGGACGAGCGCCCGGCCCATGGCGACGCGCTGTTGCTGGCCCCCCGAGAGCTCGCGCGGGAGGCGGTGGAGCAGCCGCGTCATGTGCAGGGTCTGGGCGACCCGCGCGATCCGCGCCGCCTGCTCGCTCTTCGGCATCTTGACGGCGTGGAGCGGGAATTCCCAGTTCTGGCGGACGGTCAGGTGGGGATAGAGTGCCAGATTCTGAAAGACCATCGCGATGTCCCGCTCCGCCGGCGACCGCCTGGTCACGTCCGCGCCGGCGATCACGACCCGCCCGCTCATCACCGGAGCGTAGCCGGTCACTGCGCGCAGGATCGTCGTCTTCCCCGAACCGGATGGGCCGACGAGCACGGCCAGCTCCCCGCTCGCCACCGCGAAGCTGACGTCACTGATAACGTCGACGCCCCCGGAGGACACGCGCACGTGGTCTAATCGGACATCCGTCATGCGAGCTTCCGACTCTCCGCCATCGACGACTCCCGGCCGTTCGGCCGCCGCCCAGATCGGTGGCAGCCTACAGCACCCGGTCCTGCGTCGCCGCGTCGAACAGGCGCAGCCCACGCGGGCGCACGCCGATGCCGACGACATCCCCCGGTTTCGGTGAGCCACCGCCCGCCGTCTTCGGCGCGCGGATTTTCCAGGTCACCGGCCTGGCCGGCGCACCCTCGACGCCCCCATTCGCCTCGCCACCGGCGCCGATGGCGAGGCTGACTATGCGCTCGTCGCCCTGGGGCTCGACGACGACGACGCGCCCGCACGGAGCGCCGTCTTGCACCGGGACCGGCGCGAGCAAGAGGTCCTCGGGACGGATGCCGAGGATCAGCGGCACGTCTCCCGGCACCTCCTGAATCGCGGCCACCATGTCGCCGGCGATCGGCATGTCGAAGGCGGGCGTTTCCAGAAACTTATCGCTCCCGTTCCGGCGCAGCGTCGCCGGGATGAAGTTCATCGGTGGCATGCCGACGAAGCCGGCGACGAACAGGTTGACCGGGTAGCGGTACAGCGCCCGCGAATCCGCCACTTGCTGCACCCGTCCGTCATGCATGATCACGATCTTGTCGGCCAGGCTGAGCGCCTCTTCCTGATCGTGGGTGACGTAGACGGTCGTGATCGCGAGCTCGGTTTGCAGCCGCTTCAGCGCTGAGCGGGTCTCCAGCCGCAATGTCGCGTCGAGACTGGTCAGCGGTTCGTCGAGCAGGAAGAGCTTCGGCTGCCGGATCAACGCGCGCCCGATCGCCGCCCGCTGCGCCTGACCGCCCGAGAGCTGGCGCGGGCGGGCGTTGAGCAGATCGGTCATGTGGAGCAGCTCGGCGATCTCGGCCACGCGCCGCGCGCGCTCGGCCTTGTCCATCTTGCGGGCTTTGAGCGGGAATTCGAAGTGGTCGCGCACGGTGAGGTGGGGATAGAGCGCGTAGTGCTGAAAGACCATCGCGATGTCGCGCTCGCCCGGGTAGAGACCATTGATCACCTTGCCGTCGAGCCGGATCTCACCGCCGGTCGGCGTCTCCAACCCCGCCACCATGCGCAGCGTGGACGTCTTGCCGCACCCCGACGGCCCGAGGAAGACACAGAACTCCCCTTCGCCTACCGTCAGGTCGACGTCCTGCACGGCGTGCGTGCCGTCAGGGTATATCAGATTCAGCTTGCTCAGCGCGAGCGTCGCCATCGTGTCCCAAGCATCGCGACCCCGGCGTCCGTGTCGTCGTCGTGCTGCGCACCACGAGAGGGTGCGGGGCACCCCCTGGGTCCCTCACCGCCGACTCGGCGCATGTCGGCGCTGACCGTGCTCTACTCAAGCTGCCCGAAGCTCATCCCGCGGATGAGATGCTTGCGGACCAGGATCGCGAAGACGGCCACCGGCAGTACGAGCATGCTCGCCGCGGCGCTGATGCCGCCCCAGTCGAGCCCGAGCGGCGTGAGAAAATTGAGCAGCGCGACCGGCGCCGTTGTCGCGTTGCGCTGTGTCAGCACGAACGCTAACAGAAACTCGTTGATCGATTGGACGATGTTGAAGACCGTCGCGGTCGCGATGCCAGGGATCACCATCGGCAGCGAGACGCGGCGGAAGACCCCCCAGGGGCCGTAGCCGTCCATCTTCGCCGCTTCCTCCATCTCGCGCGGGATCTCGTCGAAAAACCCTTTGAGGAGCCAGACGGAGAAGGAGATGTTGAAGATCGAATAGACCAGCATCAGCGAGAAGAGCGTGTCCTGCAACCCAATCTTCTGGAAGAGGATGAAATACGGAACGATCACCGCGATCACCGGCAGCATCCGCAGCGAGAGGATCCAGAACAGCAGGCTGTCCCCCGCCTTGATCTTGAAGCGCGAAAAACCGTAGGCCGTCAGCGTGCCCAGGATGACCGAAAAGAGCCCCGAGACGAGCGCGATGGTGACGCTGTGGCGAAGCGTCCGCATGTAGTCGGAGTGGACGACGCTGCGGTAGTTGCCCAGCGTCGGCGAGAACCGGAACTTCGGCGGATAGGCGAAGACATCCACCTGCTGCTTGAACGCGGTCATCAGCATCCAAACCAGGGGAAATGCGAAGAAGACGACGATCAGCAGGACCGGCAGGTACCACAGCAACCGAGCGGCGGCGTTGCCGCCGGCGCGCTGGACGTTCACGCGACCGCCACCTCCTCCTCGATCACCGCGCGCGACCGAGGGCGGGTCAGCATCTTAATCAGCACCGTCGCCAGGACGTTGATCACGACCACGACTAGCCAGGAGATCGCCGCGCCGCGGCCCAGCGCCGAGAATTTGAAGCCTTCCCGGTAAGCGAACACAGAGAGCGTTTCGGTCAGGTCGCCCGGCCCGCCGCCGGTCACGATGTAGACGACGTCGAAGATCTTGAAGGTGTCGATCGTGCGGAAGAGGACGGCGAGCAGGATCGGCGTTTGGAGATACGGCAACGTGATCCAGCGGAACTGCATCCACCACGACGCGCGGTCGAGCGTCGCTGCCTCGTAGAGCTGCGGCGGCACGGCCTGCAAACCGGCCAGCAGGATCAGGATGACGAACGGCGTCCACTGCCAGACGTCGACCAAGATGATCGACGCCTTCGCCAGCGTCAGGTCGATCGTCCATTGCTTGGGTGCGACGCCGGCGAAATGGAGGAGGTAATTGATCACGCCGAAACTGCCGTCCAGCATGAACTTCCAGAAGTAGCCGACGAGCAACGGCGACATCATCATCGGCAGGTAGATGATCAGACGGAACCCCCCCATCCCGGGCAGACGCCGGTTCAGCACCTGGGCGCAGATCAGACCGAGAACCAGCTCGACCGCAACCGCAATGACCGTGATCTCGAGCGTGACCCAGGTTTTTCGCCAGAACACGCGATCGCCGAGGAGACTGCCGTAGTTGTGGAACCAGATGAACGTCTTGTCGGTGCCGAGGGTGTAGTCAAACAGGCTGACGTAGAGTGAATAGATGAGCGGAAAGATGCTCATCAGCAACAGGTAGAGGACCGTCGGCCCGAACAGGAGCCACGGGAAGAGTTTGACCTGGCGGGTGAACCGTGAGGTCGTCGTCAGGCCGGTCTGCGCCGGCACCAAGGCCGGGACGGTCGTGGACATGCGTCGATCGAGCCCTCACCCCGGCCGTGCCCAAAGGGCGCCCAGCGCACCGGGAGAAGGGAGACGGCCCTCACCTCCGCTCCCGCGGACCAGGGGGCCCGCTGAGCACGGCCGGGGGTGGGGGCGACTCGTTACTTCTTCGGCTTGTCCGGGCTGTTGTCGTAGATCGCCTGCTCGGCCACCGCCGCGTGCTTCAGGGCCTCCTCCGCCGTCTGCCGCCCGACATAGGCCAGGTTCAGCTCGGTCTGCAGGTTGTCAAGCAACGGCGCGTACTCCGGGATGTTCCAGAAGTCGCGCACCGTTGGGATCATCTGGACGAAGGTCTGCTGCCACGCGTACTTGGAAGCGTTCTTCAGGTCCTGGCGCGGCGACTGGAACCCAGCTGCGGCATCGTCCATGATCGCCTGCTGAGTCTCCTTGCTCGCCAACCACTGCATGTACTGCCACGCCTCGGCCTTGTGCTCGGAGTGGGCGTTGATGCCGGTGCCCTGGCAGCCGTACATCGCCCCCTGACCCTTCGGGCCCTTCGGCGACAGCGCGTATTTGATCTTGCCGGCGACCAGCGAGAGTTTCGGATCGTCGGCGATGCCGCCGAAGAGCGGTGCCCAGTTCAGGCACATCGCGGTCTTGCCCTGCAGGAGCGCGGCCAGCCGCTCGTTGATCGTCCAGTTGCCGCTGGCCGGATCGACCGACTTGTCAACGTTGACCATATCGGACATTTGCTTCAGCGCCGTGATCGCGTCCGGGCTGTCGACGAAGCCCTCCGCGGTGTAGGTCTCGGGGTTCCAGAGTTCACCGCCGTTGCCCCACAGGATCGGCAGGAAGTCCGAGGTGATGTAGTCCGCATCGCGGCTGCCTTGGAAGGCCATGCCGAACACGCCGTTCTTGGTCGCCGCCTTCGCCTTCGCGCGCAGGTCGTCCCACGTCTCGGGCGCGGCGTCGATCAGGTCGGTCCGCCACCAGAGCGCCTGGGCGTTGATGCTCCACGGGAGACCGTAGATCGGCGTGTCCTTGAACGCGGCGAAGTTGCCGGCGACGAGGTCCTTCTCCCGCGTCGGGTACTTGGCCAGCCGGTAGGTCAACTCGGGGAAGAAGTCGTCGAACTTGATCGAGGCGTCGCTCTTGCCGAGGTAGGCGGGCGTGTCGAGACGCTCGAGGGCACCGATCTTGACGAAGCCGCCGATCCACTGGCTGTCGTAGTCGTAGATGTCGTACTGCTTGCTCTTGGAGGAGACCAGTTGCTTGATCTGCTGCTCGAGGAAGCTGTACTGCGAGGCGTCGATCGTGACCGCGATGCCCGACTGCTGCGCGAATTTGCCGACAATCTTCTGCTCGGTCGGCACCTGCGGCCACTGTGGGGCCAGGACGTTGATCGCCTTGTTCGCGGCCACCGTCCCTCCCGGCCGGACCGTCGAGGGGATGGTCAGCACCGCGGCGCCGGCGATCGCGCCCTTGGTCAGCACTCGCCGGTTGACCCGGACATCGAGGATGCGCTTGGGATCGAACGTGTTCCCGTCCGACATCGTTGCTCCCTCCGACCTTGCGGTCCTCGGTCCGGGCCCATGCCCGGCCGTCTGCGACCGCGACGCTGCGATCCCGCGCAACCAGCCACGCCGGCACCGCTGCCCGCCCACCCGGCTGGCCTGCCCCGGCGGAACCCATCGCCGCGCTGAAGTGGTCCGGACCAGTTGACGTGCGCATTATCGCCCGTTTGGGCCGACTGTCAAGTTGAGCGGCCCCGTCCTCGCCGCGACCGCGGGATCTCACCGCACCCCGACCTCGGACATGATCCGCGCCGTGTTGGTGTAGGCCTCCGTCGCCCACGCGACGATCGCGTCCGGATCGGGCGAGTACTCCAGCTCGATCGAGACCGTGCCCTGGTACCCGGTGTCGACGATCGCTTGCAGATACTCCTTGATCGGGGTCACGCCGCGCCCGGCGGGCAGATCGCCGTGGGTTGTGCCGTCGCAGTCGGACAGGTGGATGTGGCCGATCAACCCGGTCAGCTTCTTGACGTCCTCGAACGAGGCGTCCACGAGGTGGAGATGCGAGATGTCGGCGTTGGCGCGGAAGTTCGGGCGGTCGACGTCCTTAACGAAGCGAACGAGGTCGTCGACCGTGCCGACCAGCGCCTGCTCGAACGGTTCCAGCTCTAGCACGATCTCGACCCCCTTCGGCGCCGCGTAATCGGCCAGCTCGCGACAGCGGTCGCGCGCCATGTTCCAGATCGCCTCGCAGGGGAAGACCTCGCAGTCCCAGTAGTACTCGCCGATCACGAGGAGCACGTTGGTGCCCTTGAAGTAGGCGCACTGGTCGACGTACGCCTTCGTCCGGTCGAGCGCAAAGCGCTGCACCGAGGGATTGAAGTCGACAAAGCCGAAGCTGACGCACACGCAGGAGCGAATCGGCAGCCCGACCTCCTCGCAGGTGGCCTTGATCAGCGTGCGCGTGGCGTCGTCGATGTCGAGCGGATCCTCGAAGATGTCGTAGGTGTCGAACCCGATCTCCTTTGCTTTTCGGATCCCCTCGACCAGACCGACCTTCGTGCCAGCCCAGGTGGAGCTGATCATCCCAAGCTCAAGCTTCTTCGCCATCGATCCCTTCCTTCTGTTCGCGTCGCCCGATCGGTCGTCCGAAATCGTCCCCGCTCCGCTAGGCAATCGACGCAGGCTCGGCATGGCGGTTAGGCACGCCTTGGCGCACCATTACACCCCTCGCAGCGCGGCTATCCGCGCGGCGAACGCGACGATCTCGGCCGCGCCGCTCAGAGCGCCCAGCTCCAGGTCGTAGACTCGCTTCTCGCCGGGTTGGAGAACGATCAGCTCGCCGCGCTGCCGGGCGTCGAGCCGTCCCGCCGTGCGATTGGTACAGGGCTCGATGCCGATTACGTAGGTGCCCTCGCCCAGCATCCGCCAGACAAAGTGGAATGGCAGTTGATCGGCTCGGAAGACCTCGTAGGCGCCGATGCCACGCGCTCGGTTGACGATGCCGACTGGCACGGTGCCGCCCGCCTCCGCGATCGCGTCGTGCTCGTAGACCCGCTCGGGGTACGCCGGTTGGGGTGCGTCGAGCGTCCGGTAGTTCCCGACGTCGTGTTCCCCCCTCGGCGTCACGCTGCGCGTCGGCACGAGCAACTCGGCGCCCGCATCGACCACCGGGAACCCGACGTTGACGTGATACAGGTACATATGCGGCGTCGGGTCCCAGCCGACGTTTTCGACCTCGTCGTGGATGGTGAAGCGCGACTCGCCGACCCGGGCCTCGATCCGCCGCCGCAGGGTCAGGTGCTCCCCGAAGACGGCTGCCTGGCTGACCTCACCCTCCGCGTAGAGCACGCACTCGTCGCCGTCCCAGCGCTGGCCGTAGCCAACCAGCCTGGCCGGACGGTTCGAGACCCGCCCATGGAGTCCGAACGACTCCGTCCGCTTGGGCGGGTAGTGGTACTGCGTCGCGTCGTCGTCGGCCATGAATAGGGCATGGTCGAGACCACAGGTCGTCAGCAGCCCACCGCCCCAGTTACGCAGCCAGCCCAGCCCCTCCTGCTCAGCGAACCACGGTCCCCCAAAGCCGACGCCCGACTGCCAGCCGATGGCCTTGCCGGCCAGCTCGCAGCGGCCGACGTCGAACGCGCGGTCGACGACGACGTCGAACTCGAACCCGGTCCCGGTCCGGAACTCCAGGAGGCGGACGCCGCGCTCGTTGCCGTCGCCCAGGGTCACCAAACGGACACCGGCGACCTGCTCCAGCCCGCCGATCCGCCGTCGCAGCTCGTTCCGCGCGAAGCGCTCGCCCCACAGTTCAGGCATCGATCCGTTCACGCCTCCGGCGGAGCGCAAATCACTCAGCGCCCAGCGCTCATCACCCACGACTCGACGGTCAGTGCATCACCCAGCCGCCGTCGATCTGGATCAACTGTCCGGTGATGAACGATGCGGCGTCGCTGGCGAGGAACACGACGAGGTTTCCGATGTCGTCCGGCCGTCCCCGCCGTTTGAGACTCTGCTGGTCCAGGACGTAGCGGTCGTAGCCCGCGGGGTCGGGGTGGATCTTCTCGGCGTCGGTCGGGAAGGCACCGGGCGAGATCGAGTTGACCGTGACGCCCTCGGGACCGATCTCCCGCGCCAGCGCCCGCGTGAACGCGACGATGCCACCCTTCGACACAACATAGTCGAGCAGCATCCCCCAGCCACCGAAAAAGGTGATTGAGGCGACGTTGACGATGCGCCCATTCCCCCGCGCCTTCAGCGAGGGGAAGCAGGCGCGGGCGCAGAGGAAGTAGCCCTTGAGGTTCGTGGCCAGAACCTGATCCCATTCCTGCTCAGTGATCTCCGTCCACGCTCGTCGCGGGTAGATCGCCGCGTTATTGACGAGGATGTCGATGCCGCCCAGCTCGGCGGTCACGCGTTGGACCATCGCCGCAATCGACGCATTATCCGTCACGTCAGCCTCAACGGCGATGCACGTCCCGCCGGCCGCGGCGACCGTCGCGGCGACCGCCTCGATCGTCGCGCGGGTGCGGCCGATCGCGGCGACGGTCGCGCCGGCGGTGGCGAGCGAGGCACAGATGCCCTGCCCCAGTCCGCCGCCGCCGCCCGTCACGACGGCGACCCGACCGACCAGCGAGAACGCCTCGCCAGCCATCAAGCCATCGCCTCCGCCAGCGCAACCGCACGACCTTCGCGGGCCGAGCGGTAGGCCGCCTCGATCAACGCCATCGTCTTCAGATTGTCGTGGCCGGAGATCTCCGGTTCTGTTTCGTCCTCCAGGGCACGCATCAACTGGCCCATCGTGCCGATGAACGCCTGCGGGAACCAACGTTCCGCCCAGCGCGGCTGGAACCAGTAGTCGGGCCGCCGCTTGGTCAAGAAGTCGATCGTGCTCGGACTGCCCGCCGGGTAGTCCGGCCAGCCGATCGTCCCCTTCGCGATCCCCTCGGTACCCTCGACTCGCCACTCGATACCATGATCGACCCAGGTAAAGCAGTTGTCGATGCCGATCGCGCGCAGGTGGCTCGGGTATTCGAGGATGTAGAAGGCCATCCCATCCGAGTGCGGGAAATCGGTGCGCGGGTCGGGGCGGACGCTGACCATGATCCGGTCGGGCTCGCCGAAGAGGAAACGGTAGACATCCAGGTGGTGGATGCTCATGTTGAGCATCGCCACGCGGTCGTACTCGCGGACGAACCCCTGCCAGTGGGGGCGCGCGTGCATCGTGATCTGGGCCACGACCGGATCGCCCAGGTAGCCACGATCGAGCAGCGTCTTGAGCGCCCGCATCGAGTGATCGTAGCGCATGTTCTGATTGACCGCGAGCGTGATCCCCGCCTCGTCGCAGAGGCGCACGATCTCGCGCGCGTCGGCCAGGTTCGTCGCGACGGGCTTCTGTGCCAGGATCCCCTTGACGTGGTCCGCCTGCTTGACCGCCTCGCGGATGATGCCGAGCTGCTGGTCGGGTGGATAGGCGATGTCGACGATCTCGACGTCCTGGTCGGCGAGGAGGTCGCGCCAGTCGTCGTGGACCCTGGCGATACCGCGCAAGGCGGCCGCCGCCCGCGCGTGCTCCGGCGTCCGGGAGGCGATCGCGACGACGTCGAACCCGGCCTCCTGATAGGCGGCGAGATGAACGTCGCGCATGATGAACCCGGCGCCGATCGCGCCGATGCGGTAGTCGGTCTTGCTGCCGAGCTTGGGCAGGTAGTTGAGGTCCAAATCGATCGTGTTGTCGGCCACCCGACACCTCTCTCCGGCGCGATCGTCCTGGATGGTTGCCATCTTCGACGAGCGCGACGCCAGGCTGCTACCGCACGCTCCGCCACCGCGGCGGAGCGGCATCCGTGACCTCCTCAGCATACCCACCGGCGACCAGCTCGCGCAGGTGCGCCCAGAGCGGACCGCCGAGCTCGTTGGGCATCGAGGTGAACGGCCCGAGCGTGGGGCTCAGCTCCGCGAGCAATCCGGCAAGCGTCACCTCGCCCGCTCGCATGAGCGACTCCTCCACCGCGGACCGGGTTCGCCCGACGAACGCCGCGCTCGCCGCGAGGAACTCGTCGACCGCGCCGCCCTCGATCGGGGCGTAGTGCGCCGTCAGGAGCCGCTGGGGTCCGAGCGCCTGGAGTTTGGCGATGGTCGCCTCGTAGGCCGCGGCGTGGAAATAGGGCGGCGGGTGGATGATCGTCCCCGCGTTGTCGTACAGACCCCCGCCGAGGACCGCGTCGATCACGATCGCCGTCCGCGAGACCGGATCCCACAGCCCGAGATGCCCCTGGGAGTGGCCGGGCAGGTGGAGCACCGCGATGGTCAGCTCAGGACCGAGGCGAACCCGCTCGCCCTCCTGGAGCACGAGGTCGACCGGCAGATCCGGCCCCAGCGCACCGCGCAGCCACTCCTTCGTCGCGGCGTCATAATCGGCGCCAGGCCCGTGCGCGGCGTACCAACCATACCGCTCGCGCAGGATCCGCTCGCGGTCGCCGATCCAGCCGGCATCCTGATCGTGCGCGCAGATGATCGCCCGCGGCGCGGCGGCCCGCATGGCCGCGTTCCCGCCGCAGTGGTCGACGTCGGCGTGGCTGATCAGGATTACGTCAAGATTCGCCGGATCGAGGCCGATCTGCGCGAAAAAGGGCAGGATGACCTGATCCGGGGTCGTCGCGATCCCCGTGTCGACCAAGAGCGACCGCTCGCCGCGCAGTAGGTACTGCGAGAACGGACGCGGCCCGAGGACGCTGGCGATGCGGTGGATGCCTGGGGCGACTTCAGTCATCGTTCGATCCCGCGAGCAGTCAAGGGCCCGGCGTTACACCCCCGCGTCTTTGCGGCGCCATGGACGTTCATCGCTGCCAACTTTAAGATCCCTGGGCGGCGATGAGCGGCCCGGGGCCGCGGTTGCGGCCAGCATAGCGCGGTGGCCGGACCAAGACGAGGTGGGGTGGTCGGGAGATGACCTCCTCCGGCGGCAGCTCGGGGCGGGGATCACCGTCCGGGTCGAGGGCCGGATGCGCCGGATGCCGCCCAAGCGCCGTTCCTCAGTCACCGAGACGACGCCCGGGGCCTCGCCACGGGCCGGCAGCTCCGGCAGGTACTCGACCGGCACGGCCAGGACCGGGGTCGCAGAGCAGCCCAGCCGTTGAGACGTGGCCAACGACGGGGCGGCGGAGTCAGCGTGCGCGGTCTTGGTCGGGCTGCAAGGCGGTGCCACGTCCGGTCGAGCACCGCGAGAGAGGTGATGAAATGACCTGGTCAATACGTGCTAGCACGTATTGACAGGATGGACCGGCGCGCCGATGCTGGGTCGCCGGGTTACTGCCGGTCCGCCACGTACTTGGTATAGGAGAGTGACGCATGAACGCTTCGAAGCTCCCGGCCCGCCGCGATGCGCGTTGGGCGTTGCTGGCCCTGGTCCTCGTCGCTCTGACGGCGCTCGCCCCGGCGCTGACAGCTCGGGCCGCCGGCGGCGGCTACGGCGTCGCCAAGAAGGTCGACGGGGCCGCGTACAAGGCGGCCGCCGCTCCGTACGCCGTGACCTACCAGAACACGGCCTACCTCTATGCCACGGCCGCCGACGGCAGTGGCTCCTACGCGACCTTCGACGGCACGACGTGGAGCGACTGGCACGGGTGGAGCGACCAACCGGCCAAGTATCGGTACGAGCCGGCGGTCTGCGCCTGCGCTAACAAGCTGTGGGTCTTCTACGCCGGCCAGGACGGCCACTACTACCACAACGTCTACGACGGCCAAGCCTGGGTGGGGTGGCAGGACGTCTCCGGCACCTACACCTTCGCCTATGCGCCGTACGTTGTCGAGTACCAGAACACTCCGTACCTCGTCGGGGCCGCCACCGACGGTGCCGTCTACGCCAAATCGTCCGACGGTACCACCTGGACGGACTGGGCGGCGGTGAGCGATGGAAAGGCAAAGGCTGCCTCCCGGCCCTACGCCCTCGACTGGGGCGGGTACAACAACGTCTTCTGGACCGGTGACGACGGCAAGGTCTACTGGAACCGCTCCGATGGCGCGAAATGGACCGGGGCGAAGGCTCTGGCGGGCACGGGGAGCTATAGCGACGCCCCCACCGCGGTTGGCTACCAACCCGAGAAAAAGCTCTACGCCTACGCCACGGCCAAGGACGGCGGAGCGGCCTACAACGTCTTCGACGGCAAGAAGTGGGCCGGGTGGAAGGCCTACGACGGCGCGCCTGCCAAGGCCACGTACCAGCCCAGCGCCACGGTCTACCAAGACGTCCAGCACGTCGTCTACACCGGTGCCGACGGCCACGCCTACCACAAGAGCTACGACGGCCAGACCTGGAGCGCCTGGGAAGACCTGGGCAGCAACTACGCTGACCACGCCGTCCAGTACCAGTACGGCACCGGTGCCTACCTGGCTTACGCCGGCAAAGACGGCGCCGTCTACGTCAAAGCCTACGCCGGCGGCGGCGGGGCCGCGCCGACACAACCGGTCTACACGCCGACGCCGGCGGCCGGCTACCCCAACCCGACCCCGACGCCCGGCTACTAGGGCGTTGCCCGAGCGGGGCCGCGCTCAGGTCGGCGGCCCCGCCCCGGTCCGTCCGCCCGGCACCAGCGCAGACTAGAAGGAGCGACCATGCGCGGTTCCCGACGCCGTTCCCTCGTCCTGGGCCTGGCCCTCTTCGCCCTGCTC
>JRHI01000380.1_pt1 | contig 49140 bp, 44 predicted proteins | sample 215371 | NCBI WGS metagenome assembly JRHI01 (sample SAMN02929681, study PRJNA255918) | sediment metagenome | biome: cave system; feature: Ice Cave; material: Sediment; isolation source: sediment from deep within a dark volcanic ice cave with no known source of... ...
CCTCCTTGCTGGGCTTGGCAGCCCTAGTCCTAGTGTTGAGGTGTCCACCGAACCGGGTCAACTTCACTTGACTTCGGAGCCGTGGGCTGGGATTGGTGCGCAGAGCGACTTGAAGTTGATGCCGAAGGACGAGGTTCTCGAGTGCTACCTCGCGCCGACCGCCCGGCCGCGAGAACGCCGCGGATGAAGAGGGTGAGGAGAGTAAACATCCGTCAGGCTATCCGGCAAGCCAGTCAGCATGACGTGGCCTTCCCGAGTTGGACATCCTTTAGCCGCCCCACACCTTCCGACCATCGGTTCGGAGTTGACATAGCCCTGGGGCGACCGAAGGGCTTGACGTCGATCTGAGAATGAAATACTGTTTCATGGAATGAAATGGCTCGAAGCGTAACCCGAGCTCTTGCGGTGTTGTTCGCAGTGCGGGCAGCGGGTCGCCCGTTGGGTCTTGCGGAGCTTGCAGCTGAGGTCGATCTAGACAAAGCAACCATCCTTCGACTCCTGGGAGATCTCATCGAGCGAGATCTAATCCGACTTGACGGGGCCGCCAAGCTCTACAACTTGGGATTCGGTCTGGTCGAGTTGGCAGCCGGCCTTTGGCAAGGCGCCGACGGTCTCGCGGCGGTCCGCCCGCTGCTCGCGGAATTGAACGAGGAGACTCAACACACCGTGGGTTTCGATGTCCGCGTTGGGTTCGACCATTTGACTCTGGTCGCCTATGAGGGTCTCCTAGCTGTCAAGGCATCGTATCGCGTGGGCGCACGAGCTCCCCTACACTCCGGGGCAGCGGGCCAGGCCATCCTGGCCCACAGTTCGGACTCCGTCCGGGAAGCCATCTTGGGCTCGGCCCTGCAAGCACTGACCTCTCGGACCATTGTCGATCCCGACGATCTGAGGGATCGTCTCAGCGAAGTCCGCCGCCTCGGCTATGCCGCCACCAAGGGCGAGAGGATTGAAGGACTTATCGGCATCGCTGCGCCCGTGTTCGATGCCGGCGGCCTGGCCGTCGGAGCTCTTGTAGTGGTTGCTCCGGAGAGCCGCACCGGGGATGCTCTCACTCAACTTAGCCTCCATATTCCGAGTCTCAAGCGGCGAGCGGAGCATGCGTCGGCACTGATTTCGATAATGGGTCTGAACGGTTCCGGCCTCGCAGCCCAGGCAAGGGCTTCGGCACTGATCCGTGAGCCAGGTATCACGGGGATCCCTGAGGCGGCATTCGATGGGTGAAGTGGGCGAGCTGTCAGACCAACTCTGGACCGGCGCGATGCCCATCGAAGACCATTTTCCGTTCAAGGAACACGATGCGATTGAACTGATCCAGTCCGACGTACTTTTTTACTATGGCTTTTCCAATGTGACTGCATTCAATACGGGCGCCGGCCTGGTCCTTGTTGACGTCGGTTCGCATCACAATCAACAGCGAGTCCATGACGAAATACGCAAGTGGACTTCGGCGCCACTACACACGGCGATCTACACCCACGGGCACATTGATCATTGTTTCGGCGTGCCATTATTCGCAGCCGATGGCCAAAGCCATCAGGAACTTCCGCGCGTCGTAGCCCACGCCAATGTAGTTGAGCGATTCCGCAGATACACCGCAAGCGCAGGCCATAACGCCCACATCAATGCAAAGCAATGGGGCAAGTACTACCCATGGCCGACGAACTACCGCTATCCGGACCTTACCTACGACGACCGGTTGATGCTTTCAATCGGTGGCATGGACTTCGAGCTGCGCCACGGTCGCGGCGAGACGGACGACGCTACCTGGGTTTGGGCTCCGGACTCAAGGGTGCTTTGCACGGGCGACCTCTTCACGTGGTGCGCGCCCAATGCCGGCAACCCGCAAAAGGTGCAGCGATATGCGGGCGATTGGGCCCAGGCCTTGCGAGAGATGGCCGCCCTTGACGCAAGGGTGCTGGCACCGGGACATGGGCCCTTGCTGTACGGCGAGGCACGTATCCGGCAGGCTCTGACTGAGTCAGCGCTCTACCTTGAAGACCTTCTCGACCAGGTTCTAGCGTTAATGAACCGAGGAGCCACTCTCGACGAGGTGCTTCAGGGTGTCCGCTTCAACGAGGATCTGCATACACGGCCCCATCTCCACCCGATATACGACCATCCCGAGTTCATTGTGCGGAACATCTGGCGGTACTACGGGGGTTGGTACGACCAAGACCCCGCCCACCTGTTGCCCCCACCTCGGACTCAACTCGCCTCCGAGGTAGTCAATTTATCCGGCGGCCTCGACGCCCTCAGCAAGCGTGCACGTGAGCTTGCCCTCGCGGGCGAGATGCGTTTGGCGGCGCAATTGGTCGAATGGGCCGTCGCAGTGGCGCCGTCTGACCCCGACATTCTCAACATGCGAGCTGAGTTCTTTGATTCATGGGCCGCTTCTCGAGGCGACTACATGGCTCGCCACATTCTCCGAGCCGTAGCTAGGGAATCACGGGTGAAGGCGGACGGCGATAGGTGAGAGACGCAACTCCGCGCAATGGGGCCTTCGCTGGGCTTCGAGTGATTGACGCTTCCACTCTGCTGGCGGCTCCGCTTGTCTGTGGTCTCCTCGCGGACTTTGGCGCTGAGGTGATCAAGGTTGAGATGCCAAGAGTCGGCGATCCGGTTCGACACATGACCTCCCAGGTCGGCGTTGAGGCGGCCATTCACAAGGTGACCAATCGCAACAAGTACGCGACGACACTCGACCTTCATAGCGACCGCGGGCGAGAATTGTTCTATCAACTTGTGGGCAAGGCCGACGTGGTCGTGACGAACTTTCAACGTGACACGCTCCGGAAGTGGCAGATCGATTACGAAGATCTCAAGAAGCGAAAAGCCGACCTTGTGTTTCTGCACCTCTCCGCGTTTGGGCGTGAAGGTTTATGGAGTGGGAGACCGGGCTTCGCACGGGTCGCGGAGGGTTTCGCGGGTCTCATGGACCGCACCGGTGATCCCGATGGGCCGCCGATGCCATCCGGATACCCGATCGTCGATGCAATGGCCGGCCTCATGGGAGCATACGGCGTGGTAACGGCGCTCTACCGTCGGCGCGAAACAGGTGAAGGCGAACTCGTCGATCTCTCGCTGTACGACGCCCTGCTGAGGACAATGGAGGACCAGGTGGTGGAATTTGCTCTGGGTGGCAAAATCCCGAAACGGTCCGGCACTAGCAACCCCTCAGTGGCGCCAAACGATCTGTATCGAGCAAGAGATGGACAGTATGTGATCATCCCCGCGTCAACCGACGCCATGTTCCGTCGGCTTTGTGCCGCCATTGGGCAGCCGCGACTGGCAGAGGACCCTAGGTTCGCGACCAATGCCACAAGGGTTGCCAACCGAAGCGCGTTGGATGCGGAGCTGGCTAGGGAATTCGAACAGTTCAGCGCCGATGACCTGATGACGGTACTACTTAGTGCACAGGTGGTTGTGGGTCGCCTCAACACCGTGCAAGACATGCTCCAGGACCCTCACTGCCGGGAACGCGGTGACTTCATAACCGTCCCCGATGGCGATTCAGGAAGAACAATTGAAATGCAAGGTGTAGTGCCACGCCTGCTAAATGCTCCCGGCTCGGTGGCGTGGGCAGGCCGTAGCCTTGGCGCCGATAACGCATACGTCTTTGGCAAACTCTGCGGACTCAGCGGACCCGAACTCGATCGACTCGCTAGCGACGGAATCATCTGACTTAACTGACAGCACACCTGCATTAAAAGGGGATATGCGAATGATCTTGCGTAAGTCGATAACTACTAAGTGTGTAGCCAGGGGTTGGGGGCTTGCCCTATTCGCAATTTTGGTCGGTGCGTGCGGCAATGGCACTTCGGTTGGGACTACGGCGGGCGGACATACGGCGGTTCGCTTGGCTGTCTACTCAGGCAGCATTTACAGCATGCCGCTCTTCATTGCGTCGAAGCAGGGCTTTTTCTCTCGGAACGGACTTGACGTCAGTCTCGTTCCGGTCTCGTCCGGGCCGAACGCTATGGCGGCAATGGCAGGCGGAAGCGTGGACTCGTTCTCAGCCTCTCCAGAAATTGTCCTACCCGCCGTTGCCCGTGGTTTGCCGTTTCAACTGTTCGCGGGCGTGACGAAACTTAACTGGGAGCTGATGGGTGGCGATGGCACGACGCCTGGAGCCTATCCGGATGTAATTAAGCAGCTACGGGGCAAGAAACTCGGAATCGTCGCGCTGGGATCAAACTCCCAGGCGATCGCCGAGGCAATGCTTCAGGACGCGGGCTTGAGCGGTACCGATGTTACCTTCGTGGCCGTCGGTCTCGGAGCCACGGCTGCGTCCTCACTCGAGAGTGGTCAAGTGCAAGCTGTGGTGACCGTGACTCCAGCGGTGCCCGCCATTCTGGCGTCGGGCAAAGGCAAAGTTCTTGTAGACCTTCGCGACCCGGCGATCGGCCCCTCCTACCTGCGCGGGAAGGACTACGTGGCGCAGTGGGCGAACACAAGCTTCATCGCCGAGCATCCGACCGTCATCGTGGCACTCCGCAAGGCTCTGGCGCAGGCGGATCTTTGGATGCATGACAAGGCTAACTTTGGGGCCGTGAAGCGGGTCTTCGCGGAAGTTCTCGGAGGCGCTGTACCCGACACGCTACTCGACAAAGAGGTTACAGACAACCTGCCGATCCTAACCAGCGAATACAGTCGTGACGCGCTCAGTGCATTCATCGCGTTCGATGTGAAGTATGGTTTTCTGAAGAATCCACTTGACCTCTCCAAGCTGTACGCGCCGGGCACTCCGGAAGACTTGGGTCAGGTGCAAGCGGCGGCTAAGTAGCGTGCCTGTTCCGGATCACGGCTGCGCTACCCCGTCAGGTATGGAGACTCCTGCGATTGACGCAATCGGGCTGAGCCACTGGTTCACTGACCGGCAACCAGTTCTTAATGATATTTCACTGCGGGTTCACGCGGGACAGTTCGTCTCGATCGTAGGGTCGAGCGGCTGTGGCAAAACTACGTTTTTGAACATCGTCAGCGGCCTGATACCCCTCCAGATTGGATCACTTTTAGTTAATGGCCAAAACCCGTCCCCGGGCGCGCCCGGGACGGCATATGTCTTCGCCAGGGACGCGCTCCTTCCATGGCGTACCGTGGCTCAAAACGTGGCGCTTCCATTGGAATTGAGCACCACCATCTCTGCTTCCGAGCGTGGTCAGAGAGTCGATGATGCGCTGCATCGCGTTGGTCTTTCTGGCTACGCGAATGCTTTTCGATCCGAGATTTCACAGGGAATGCGACAACGGGCCGCTCTGGCTCGGACGTTCGTAACTCGGCCTCGGCTTCTGCTGATGGACGAGCCATTCGCTGCATTGGATGCGCAGACGCGGGTGACGATGCAGGCTGAGTTGGTGGATCTACTGAGTGATTGGTCCGCCACAGTCCTACTCGTCACGCACGATTTGGGGGAAGCCATAACGTTATCGGACCGCGTTGTGCTGTTCTCCAATCGACCAGCAAGAGTCAAAGGCGTCTACGAGATCGGTTTGCCGCGACCGCGGGTCGCCTTAGATCTGCGGGGAAATCCCGAATTCCATCATCTGTACGAGCGCATTTGGAATGACTTGCGAGATGAGGTGAAGACAGCGAGTGGATGATGAGACGCAGTCGGAGCTTGCGGCGGGACAGCCTAGGATAGCCGGACGGGCCCATAGGCGCCTGAGTGGTGCGGATTTCACGATCTGGGCTATTCGAGTGGGGGTGATCGGCAGTTTTCTCCTGCTTTGGGAGGTCGCCGCAAGGGAGCAATGGATAAGTCCGATATTCATCGGTCAGCCGACCCTTATCGCGGGCGCATTTATGGATCTTCTCCGTGGCCCAGTTTTGACGACCGATCTGCCAACCACTCTGATCGAGACGGCGATCGGCTTCGTTATCGGCAGCACCACAGGGGTCGTTGGTGGACTCATCTTTGCAAGGTTTCAATTGCTTCACGAAGCCCTGCGCAGTCTCCTTACGGCACTGAACAGTCTTCCGCGCGTGGCGCTAGCCCCTCTGTTCATCATATGGTTTGGCCTCGGAATCCCATCTAAGGTCGCGCTCGCAGCAAGCCTGGTGTTCTTCATCGTCCTGTTGAGCACGATCGCAGCGCTTACACAGACTGACCGTGACGTCACCCTGCTCGCACGAAGTATGGGTGCAACTGAGTTTCAGAGACTACTGAAGTTCGTTCTCCCAGGTGCCGTACCGACTCTCGTCGCAGGATTGGAGCTGGGCCTTGTCTACAGCTTTCTCGGCGCCGTTGTGGGCGAGATCATCGGTGGCCAACACGGACTTGGTGTCGTCTTGACCTTTGACGCGAACGTCTTTAAAACCAATGAATTTTTTGCGACCCTATTTTTGTTGGCAGTCGTAACCACTGGACTCACCAGCTTGGTCCGTGTAGGGGAGCGGAGGATATTGCGGTGGCACTATGTGGAGATGCGAGGAGCTCGCAGTTGATCCAGCGGTCATCGCTGGCGGAGTGTCGAGACCGAATTCAGGAATTCGCTGAGCTGAATGCTTTCATTTCACTAACCAGCGAGGCTGGCGATGGGCCGGTGGTTGCTGTAAAGGACCTGATAGACGTCCGAGCGACTGTGACTACGGGAGGAGGGATTATTCTTCCGGCCGAACCCAAGCAATACGATTCGACGGTGGTCACCAACTTGCGCGGTCAAGGCTGCGTGATGGTGGGTAAGGCTAATCTTCATGAGTGGGCGTTTGGCCCCACGAGTATGAATCCTCACTATGGAGCAGTACGCAATCCGCACGATCGGACTAGGGTTGCGGGCGGCTCCTCCGGTGGTTCGGCTGTAGCTGTTGCAGCCGGAATGGCGGACTGGGCAATCGGAACCGACACAGGTGGTTCCATACGGATCCCGGCCGCGCTGTGCGGAGTGGTTGGACTTAAACCATCCCCCGAAGACATCCCACGCGATGGCGTCCTACCGCTCAGTGTCTCTCTAGACGTAGTCGGTCCAATTGCGAGAGATGTTACGGCTGCATTCTCGGCTTGGAGGGCTATGAGTGGGCGGTCCGTACCAATCCCGTCAGTGGGGATTCTTTCTGAAGCGCGAATCGGAATCCCACGGGATTGGATCACCGGGTTAGACGGGTCGGTGGGTGCGGCATGGTCTGCCGTCGCAGTCAACGGGCGCGAGATCGACTTCCCTCCCCTGAGGCCCATGATCGAAATTGCTCTCGATATTTTGCTCTATGAAGCTGCCCGATGGCATAGGGAATGGATTAAGACCGTCCCGGAAAAGTATGGTGCGGACGTTTTGGCGAAACTCCTGCAAGGCATGGAAATTAGCGACGATCGCTACAACGAAGCGATCACGCAGCGAGCAATTTACAACGAGGCTGTGGTCGATGCCATGAAAACCGTCGACGCTTTGTTGCTTCCGGTGACTCGTTGCGTCGCACCGAAGATAGTCGACTACGGAGACAGCGGCGACGCGCTGACGTGCTTTACCCGACCTTTCAACCTCACCCAATTGCCGGTGTATTCATTGCCGGTTCCAGGGACCAGGCTTCCCGTGGGGGTTCAATTGATTGGAAAAGAACACGGTCTCTCAGAGTTAACTTCAATTGCCCTGGCGTTCGAGGAGCACTGGGCAACGTTAGGGCTCTCAGCGAATTAACTCGGACGATTCAGTTGGGTCCATGGTGTAGTTCCACTCGCCGTGGAATGAGTGTGGCAGCAAGTTGATGGTGGCCATGTCGGCGTCGGATACGGCCACCTTCGTGGGGTAGGTTCCGAGGTCGCGCTCGGCATGCACCTTGAGGCCCTGCTTGGTAGTGGTGGCCGCGATCAGCTCGACCACGACCTCATGGCTGATGAGGGGACGCCCACGCCAGTTCATGCTGATGTGCGAGAACAGCCGGTGCTCGATCTTGTTCCACTTGCTCGTCCCTGGCGGCAGATGGCAGACGGTGATGGCAAGCCCGGTCTCGCAGGCGAAGCGCCATAGCTCGTACTTCCACATCCGCACCCTGTAGCCATTGCTGCCGCCACCGTCGGCGCAAATCAGCAACTCGCCTGCGTCGGAGTAGGCCTGCGCACCGTCGCCGGACCACCAGCGGCGCAGGCTTTCGACCGCGAAGGTGGAAGTCTCGTGATCCTGTCCAACGTTCACCCAACCGACATTGCGCTCGACATCGTAGATGCCGTACGGAATGGCCTTCCCCAATTCGGGGAGGATGAGGTCGTGCACCCTGACCTCGACCGGTTCGCCACTGGGTTCCCACTCTCGCCCCACGTTTTTGAACTCGCCGAGGAGCTCCTTCTTCTTGGCGTCCACCGAGACCACCGGCAGCCCGGCATCTCGGAACTGACGTGCTTGCTCATTCAGATAGCGGAACTGCGCGTCCCGATCAGGGTACTGCCCGCCTTCCTTGGTCTTGACGTTGGCCTGGAGGCTGTAACCGGCTTCATGCAGCATCGTGCCCACCGTGCTGGCACTGACTGGGTGACCGCCGCGACTCAGAGCGAGAGCCAATTGTCCGGTGCTCTTGCAGGTCCAGCGCAGCGGCGACTCGGGATCACCGCGCACATCCGGGTCAATCAGCGCGTCGAGCGCGGCTTCGAGTTCGGGGTCAGTCACACGCAGCGGCCGACGACCAGCGCCTGGTCGGCGCACCCGCCCGTCCAATGCCGGCGGCGCTACCAGTTCCTTCAGCGCATTGTGCAGAGTCTGTCGCGAGATGCCGGTCGCACGCGATACCAGCGACACGCCACCGCGACCCAGCGACTTTGCTTCGGCACCTGCCCAGAGGCGTCGCTGGCGCTCATCCAAGTGCGGGCGAAGGGCTGCGTACCGGGATGCAACCGCCGCTCCCGCATCCATGCGATGACTGTATATGAGATCAGGACGACTGCCTAGCTAATTATTGGGAAAGCCCTTAGTCAGACGATAACCGGGTCAGTTTGGTTGGACTGCGCCCCTGGTCTGCGAAATCAGCAAGGGCTGCATTGCGTCCCAGACCCCATCGGCAGTTCTTGCCCAGGGAAACCGCTGAGCGTGGAGCACGCCGCTCCTGCCCATCTCGGACCCGACCTCAGGGTGCTCGAGCAGGTAGACCAGCCGATCCGCCCAGGCGCTGGGCTGGTGGCTGGCCAGCAGGTACCCGGTCAGACCGTCTCTTACGACCGAGGCGAGGCCTGATACGTCGGAAGCGAGGACCGGACAGCCGCACGCCTGTGCCTCGAGGCCAACCAATCCGAAAGACTCGGTGTAGGAGGGCATGAGACAGAGATCGGCCGCGCCGTAGAAGTAGGGAAGCTCGTGATGGGCGACCGAACCCAGGAATTCGACTCGATCCGAGATCTTCAGGTGGCTGGCCAACGCGCGCAACCGCTCCTTCTCGCTCTGCCCGCCATCCAAACTGTCGCCGCCGAGCACGAGCAATTTCACCTTTCCGGGATAGCGCTCGACCGTCAACGCGAGCGACCGCAGGATCGTCTCGACGCCCTTCAGGGGTTCCAGGCGGCCGACGAACAGGATGATCCGTCCCTCTTCGAACCCAATTTTCGAGCGTGCCGTCTGGCGATCCATGGGCGAGAAGGTGGCGATGTCGATTCCTGGCGCAACGACCGCGACTCGTTCTGGTTCGGTGCCATAGAGGAGTCTCAGATCCTCGCCCTCCGCCTCGGTGCTGACGATCTGAAGGTCGGCGCGGGCGGCAATGGTCAGTTCCGCGCTGATCCGCTCGGCGGGCTCAGGCTCAGCGCCCGGGGCAAGGTGCCGGTTCTTCACAAGGGCAAGGGTGTGGGCGGTGTGTGCCCAGGGAACACCAAGGGCCCGTTGCAGGATTTGCGCCACCATGCCTGAAAGCCAGTAGTGCGAGTAGATCAGTTCGTAATCGAGGTTTCGCTGTCGGATGAAGGCGAGGGTGGCCCCACTGAACTCGTCGACGTGATGGGTGAGGGCGTACTTGTTCTCATGGTCATGGCCGGCCGGCAGATAGATGACCCTGCTCCGCTCCGAGATTCGCTCGATCGCCGGGTCGTCCACCCCAACACGCCGAGTGAAGACGTCCGTCGCGATTCCGCAAGCGCTGAATGCGGCGCAGACCTCATGGATGTAGACGTTCATCCCGCCGTTGGCACTGTGCCCGAGCGCAGCGGTCGGCGACGTGTGCATGGAAACGACAGCGATCCTGGCGCGAGGCATTGTGATCATCCGCTCCGACTCCCGGAGTCGGGGCGTTTTGCCGTGGGCGGGCACATTTTGAAATACCTTCGACGCTGGCCCGCTATTCCCGCTGGAGTCCCCGTCCAGGGGCCGCGTCGAAGGCCCGGCCTATTATTGACGGCGCCCGTCATGACCCAGTCCGAATTCGATCTCAGTCGTATGTCCGGGTTTGCCTCGCCTCCCTTCGCATCCGACCGTCCCCGGGTGAGTCAGTAAGCGAGCCCATCCCCGAGCGGGATCGGGGCGCCTCCGTCCTCATCCTCTTCTCGGACACCGGGGGCGGGCATCGGGCGGCGGCCCAGGCGCTGGAGAAGGCGCTGCTGCAGCTGGACCCGACCACCCGCGTGGGTCGGCTCGACCCGCTGATGGGCGTGGAGTCCTCACCGCGCCTCGTGAGACGGCTGGTCGGCCTTTACTCCCCGATCATCCAGAAGTCGCCCCCAATCTGGGGCGCCGTTTACCACGGATTCAACAATCGACCAGCCTTCGCTCTGGTCAGGAGCGTCTTCGGCGGCCGCATCCGCCGAATCGTCCATGAGGCCTTCCGGGAGCACGATCCTGATCTTGTCCTTTCCGTCCACCCGTTACTCAACCACGTCGCCTGGCAGGCCATCCAGCGCGGCCGGCGGCGCCGGGGCCTGGTCACCGTCATCACAGACCTCGTCGAATTTCATCTTGGCTGGATGTTCTCTCGCACGGACCTCACGATCGTCCCCACCGAGGGAGCCCTCCAGGAATGCCTGCGCAGCGGCCTTCCGCGCGAGCGCCTCCGTCTCCTCGGCCTCCCGGTGGACCTCAGGTTCCGCCCTCCGGCTCCCGGCGAGAAGGCTGCCCTGCGCCGCCGCCTGGGCCTGGACGAGAAGCGGTTCACCATCCTTCTCTCGGGCGGCGGTGAGGGTTCGGGAAAGCTGATCACCCAGGTTCGGGCGCTGGCTCGCCGGGGGGGTGAGTGGCAACTCATCGTTGTCTGCGGCCGCAATGACAAACTCCGCCGGCGCCTGGCCCGGGTGAACTTTCAGTCGCGGGCGCTCGTTCTCGGCTTCGTGGACAACATGCCGGACCTGATGCGGGCGTCAGACCTGGTTGTCAGCAAGGCCGGGCCGGGGGCGATCGGCGAGGCGCTCGCCACCGAGGTGCCGATCCTCCTCACTGCGTACCTACCCGGCCAGGAGACCCACAACGTCACCTTCGTGACCGATTCGGGGATTGGCCTCTACACGCCCAAGCCGGCACAGCTCCTGGAGGCGGTCCGTGACCTCGCCCAGCCTGGGAGTGCCAGCTGGGTCGCCATGTCCGAGCGGGCAGCCGCCATCTCGCGGCCCTACGCAAGCCTGGACATCGCCCACGAGTGCCTGCGCGTCGCGGCCGGCTACAGAGCCACCGAGCAGGCGAGCCGATAAGGGCAGAGCGCGCAGCGCCGCCGCTCCGGGCGGGGGTCGAAAGAACCGCGGGCAACTGAGGTGCCGGTTTCGTTGGCGACGGCCTCGGCCTCGCTCAGCAGGTCGGGCTCAGCTGCCACGACGACCTCAGTCGCATCCTTGAGATAGACGATCTTCAGCTCGATTGGAGAGATGGCCAGCGCGCGGCTCGCGCCCAGCGCATAGAGGGCCAGCTGAAGGTCGCGGCGGAGCCGGCTGGCGGGCACCGGATCTCCAGTCTTGTAGTCGATCAGGCGCCATGGCTCGCCCGCGGCGGCGGGTGCGTCGACACGGTCGATCACCCCGCGCAGCGACCAGCCCTCGAACTGGGTGGTGAAAGGCTGTTCAAGCATGGCCGGCCGCTCGGCGAATCCGCCGCCGGTCAGGAAGGCCCTGAGCTGGCGCCAGCCCACCGCCTTGAGGGCCGGGCGGCGCCTCACGTCCGAATAGGGCAGGGCGGCCCAGGAGTGCTCATAGACCCGTGCGAGGTCCGCTTCGTCCACTCTCTCGTCCGCCTGGCGCAGCCGGCCAGCCTCGAGGAGCGCGTGGTGAAGAATCGTGCCGTACTGCGCCTCTGGCGCATCCGGTACAGGCAGCCGGTGGATGTACCTGAACTCGAACTGGCGAGGGCACTCGCGGAAAGTGCTGATGGCGCTGTAGGACAGGCGCGGCGGATCGGCCGGGTGGGCAGCTCCAACTAACGGGGCGGTCAGCGGGGGGGCCGGAACGGCGACAGCCGCGAGCGGCGTCACAAGCGTCAGTTCGAGATGGCTGCCGGCGGCATCGACCTCGTCAATAAACCGGGATCGACGCCAGTTCCGGCTCCCTTCGTAGCGGTGGGCCCAGCTGAGACAAAGCCGGTCGCGCGCCCTGGTCATGGCCACGTAGAGGAGGCGCCGCTCCTCGGCCACCTGGTCCTCCCGGGCTGCCACCTCCCCGGCCAGTTCGACCGGTATACGAAAACGGTCGCCCCGATTCGGTTGGGGCAGCCTTCCCTCGACCAGAGCCGGCACGAACACGGCGTCAAACTCAAGTCCTTTGGCCTGGTGAATAGTCATCACCTGGACCGCATCCGCCACCTCCTCGGCCTGCGCCATGTCTTCGTCGGTCTCGGAGAGGAGGACGAGGTCGAGGTAGCTCATGAAGGCACTCAACGATTGGTCGCGGGCGGTCTCCCGGAACTTATCGATCAGCTCACCGAACTTGGCCAGGTTGGCGGCCACCTGGCTCATCTCGGTGTCGCTCTCATAGCTGGAGATCTCGAGGTAGCGTGTGGAGGCCATCAATTCGAAGAAGAGCTCATCTATGCCAAGGCGAGCGGAGAGGGCAATCAGCCGACGCACGGTCCCCACCCACTCGCGGGCGGCGGGCAGCTCTTCGAGCCGGGCGAGCGGCGGGACGCCGGCCGGCCTTCCCGCCGCCAGCTGTACCAACACGACGTCCGGGGCAAGGCCGGTGGCGTCTCCGACTGCGAGCCGGGTCAGGGCGACCTCGTCACCCGGGTCGGCGAGAAGTCGGAGGTACGCGATCACATCGAGTACTTCGGGCCGCCGGTAGAACCCTCGGGCCCCCCACAGCTGGAACGGAATCCCTGCGGACCGGAGCGCAGCCACGATCGGCCGGGCCAGCGCATTGGTCCGCAGTAGTAGGGCGATCTCCCGCAGGCCGATTCCCCCCTGCCTCAGCCGGAGGATCTCGGCAGCGATGTGCAGCGATTCATCGAGCCCCGTTTCGCACTCGGCAACGAGCACCCGTGGCCCGCCGGAACGGTGGGCCGTCAGCTGCTTGGGAAGCCGATTTGGATTGTTTTCGATCAGAGCCGAGGCCACGACCACGATGCTTTCCGAGCTCCGGCGATTCTCTCCCAGCGTCAGGGTCTGGAGGCCCGGGAACGTTCGCGCGAAGCGATCCATGCTCGCCAGGGAGGCGCCGCGGAATCGGTAGATGCTCTGATCGTCATCACCAACCACGCAAACATTGCCGGTGCCACCGAGCAGCTCGACCATCCGTTCCTGAGCCAGGTTGGAATCCTGGTATTCGTCGACCAGAACCGATGTAAAACGTTTTACATACCTGTCGGCTATGTCAGCCCGAGTCTCGAGCATCTGAACGAGGCGGAGGATCAGATCATCGAAGTCAAGAAGGCGATCGGAGGCGCAGCGGGTTCTATATGCGCGGAACAGCCGCACCGCCCCCATCATCTGCTCACCCACCTCGCGGTCGGCGGCACGGCCGGCCCACTGCTCTAACCTTCCGAACGGAATCAGCTCCTGCTTGAGGCGCTCAAGGAGACGGAGAAGCGGGTTCACCAGGTCGTCAGGCCGCTCCACCGAGACCAGGGCCGAATCTCCCAACTCCCACAGAAGCTCTCTCATCAGGATCCATCGGTCGGCCCCGGCGAGCACCCGGAAGCTGGGCGGAATCCCGAGCCGCCAGCCCTCCTCGCGAAGGAGCGCCTGGGCCACGGAATGGAAGGTGCCCACCCACAGGTCCCCGTAGTACGTCCCAAGACCGGCCTCGATCCTGGTCCTCATCTCAGTTGCCGCTCGGTCGGTGAATGTCATGACCAGGATCGAGCTGGGCTGAACACCGATGGACGAGAGATCCAGGAACCGGCGGGCAATGACCTCCGTCTTCCCGGTGCCGGCTCCCGCCACCACCCGCACTGCGCCGATCAGGCCTGCGAGCGCAGCCTGTTGCTCCCGGCTCAGGTCCTGCCTGGCCGAGCCAGACCTCATCGGTCCGCCCGGCTAACGCCCCGACCTGACACGGATCTCTCTTATCCTGCGGCCGGGGTTGGCTGCATTGAGCCGTTGCAGCAGGACTTCGGCATCGAGGCGAAGTTGGTGCGCGAGGGCGGAATTCCGCGTTATGACCGTCAACGCGGTGCCGTGAAGTTCGACCGACTCGCACTCGGGAGCCAGTTCGGGACCGAGCAGTCCCCGGAACGCCAGTCCCGCCCGCATCTCGACGACTCTTCCGGAGGAAGGCTGGCGAGCCAATACGCGGGGAAGCAGCTTCCCGATCCTATCCACAGGCTTCCACACGTCCCCCACTGATGCAGCGCACAGCCGCCGTGGCCATGAGGGCGGGCGGGAACGGATCTGCCTCAACGGAGGTGACGATCACCTGGCCACCCTGCCCCACCCTCTCGAGCAAGGCCGATCGCCTCGCGACGTCGAGTTCGCTGAGGACGTCGTCGAGAAGGAGGATCGGGCGCTCACCGCTCCGCGACTCGATCAATTCCGCCTCGGCGAGCTTCAGACTGACCACCGCTGTCCGCTGCTGTCCCTGGGAGGCATAGCTCCTTGCGTCCGTGCCGGCAATCGTGATGAGGAGGTCGTCACGATGAGGACCCAGGGAGGTCACCCCGCGCCGGAGATCCTCTGCCGTTGCTCTCGCCAGCGCTTCGCCAAGGTCTTCGGGCGGTCCCACGTAACCGACAGTCATGGTCTCGCCGCTCGAGATCGATTCATGAGCCCTCACGGCCAGCGGTTCCAGTTCAGAGACGGCCATCCGCCGAGACGAAACGATCGATTCGGCAAGCGTCACCAGCTTCTCGTTCCAGATTTCGAGCGAAAGGACGCCGTCCTGACCACTCTCTATTCGCTTGAGAAGGTGATTTCGCTGGTCGAGCACACGCCGATAGGAGGCCAGCTGCCGCCCGTGGCCAGGCACGACCTGGACCAACATCTCATTCAGGAATCTTCGCCGGTGGTCGGGGCCGGCTTTGACAAGGCTCAGGTCCTCCGGCCAGAAGAGGGTCGCCCGGATCTCGCCGGGAAGGTCGACGGCGCGACGCGCCACCCCATCCACCCGAATCGTCTTGACCGTCCGGTCACCGAGGCGGGCCAGCTTGATCGCCACCTCCAACCGCCGGCCGGCGCTCTCGACCACGGCGTCGATCGTGGCTTCGGGCGCATCCGCGCCGATCAGCTCGGCCTCACGATGAGCGCGCGGAGAGGTCGACAGGGCGAGGACCGCGACTGACTCCAGCAGGTTCGTCTTTCCCTGAGCGTTACGACCCAGGAAAAAATTGAGATTTGAGCCAAGTTCAATCTGCAGCCGTGGGTAGTTGCGATAGTTCCGCAGAGAGAGGGAGACGAGCCTCAACCGCGGGGGCTACATCGCCATCCGGACAGGCATGATCACGTAGACGTAGTCCTCCTTGCCGGGCATCTTGATGACGCCTGGTGAGAGCGGACCGTTGAATTGGAGCTCGACCTTCTCGTCGCTCAGTACGGCCAGCGCATCCAGGACATAACGGGCGTTGAAGGCGATCTGGATATCCGTCCCCTCCACCTTGGCCTCGATCTCGGCCTGGCTGTCGCCGACCTCGTTGGTTGTCGCGGACAGGTTCAGACCGCTGGACCCCGCCCGGAAGCGGATCACGTTTGCGCTGTCCTTGGCGAAGAGTGAGACCGCACGGACGGTCTGCACCAGGTCGGCCGTGTCAACCGCCACGATGGTGGAACTCTTCGTGGGCATAACCTGTGAATAGTTCGGGTAGTTACCGTCTATCAGCCGCGAGTTGACCTCTGAGGTGCCGGCCCGGAAGAAGACTTGGTTGCCTGCCTTTGAAACGATCAATTCGAGATTCTGCCCCTGACCGCGCAGTGCTCTGCTCAGTTCGCCGAGGGCACGCGCTGGGATGATCAGGCTTGCATCGATGGCATCGGCCCGGCTTGCCGTCAGCTTCCTCACCGCCAAGCGATGCCCGTCGGTCGCCGCCATGGTCAGCTCAGTTCCCTTGACCTGCAACAGAACGCCGGTGAGCACCGGCCTCGCTTCGTCCGTGGAGGCCGCCATCTGCGTCTGCTCGACTGCCTTGAGCATCTCGTCAAGGGGCACCTCCAGCCGGTCTCCCTCATCAGGCCGCGGGCTGGGTGGAAACTCCTCCGCCTCGATGCACTTCATGTGGGTGTCGAAGCGACCGCAGCGTAAGCCGAGCGTCTGCGTCTGTTGGTCAAGCTCCATCACCAGCTCCTGATCTGGCAGCGTCGACACGAAATCCGTGATCAGGCGGGCTGGAACTGTCGTGCTGCCTTCTTCGGCGACCTCGGCCGGAACCACCTTTCGGATCCCGATCTCAAGGTTGGTGGCTGTCAGCGCAAGTCCCTGATCGGTCGTCTGAACCAGGATGTTGTTCAGAATCGGAAGCGTGGTCCTCGCGGAGATAGCTCGTGAGACGGCCTGGAGGGTTTGGCCGAGCGGCCCCGGCATGCAGCTGACTTTCAAGCTTCGCTCCTTGTCCCCAACACTTCACTACTGAACCGATATATCTCTGTAACCGGCGTAACAGTAGGGCCTGTGGAGTCTGTGCAGGGCGAGTTCACGCTGAACTCGGCGCCGGGGGGCAAAGTGTATAGGAAAAGTCGCCTCCTTCCGGCCGCCTGTGAGAGTAAACCGGTGGAAAGAATTCGGGCGGTCCGGTTCTTCACGAGCAGTCCCTGCCGGTTCCACCGCGAGCTGTGCAGACCGGAAGAGGCGATCACCGGTTTACGTAAAGCCCGTCCCGGATGGACTGGATCTCATAGCGCAATGCTTCATCCTCCTTCAGCTCGTTGGCGATTTTCTCTATCGAGTGGAGAGCTGTCGTGTGATCCCGTCCCCCGAAGGCCTGACCGATCACCGGCAGGGAGGACGGAGTCTCCTCTCGGACGATCCACATGGCCACCTGCCGTGGATAGACGATGTGCTTGTCCCGGCGCTTCCCCTTCAACTCCTCGAGCGGGATGCTGTAGTGATCGGAAACGGCCTTCTGGATGGCATCGATCGTGATCGGCCGGCGAGACACAACAGGGATGATGTCGCTGAGCAGGCGGGCAGCCGCCTCGCTGTCCACATCTCTCTGGTGGATCGAAGCAAAAGCGATCACGCGGGTGAGTGCGCCCTCCAACTCTCGGATGTTCTTTTGAACCTTGTGGGCTATGAAGGTGAGGACATCCTCTGAGACGTAGCCGCCCGAGGTGCCCAGCTTCGACCTGAGGATCGCGAGGCGGGTCTCGAAGTCAGGAGGCTGAATGTCAGCGATCAGGCCCCACTCGAATCTTGAGCGGAGCCTGTCCTCCAGGGTGGGGATCTCCTTGGGGGGACGGTCGGAGGAGATCACGATCTGCTTATTGATCTCGTGCAGGGCATTGAAGGTATGGAAGAACTCCTCCTTCGTGCGGTCCTTGCCGGCGAGAAACTGGACATCGTCGATGAGGAGGATGTCGACCGTGCGGTACTTATGGCGGAAGTCGCTCATCTGGGCGGTCTGAATCGAGGCGATTACCTCATTCATGAATTGCTCTGAGGTGAGATATGCGACGCGCTTCTTGGGAAAACGGCGCCGGACCTCGTGACCAATGGCATGCATGAGGTGCGTCTTGCCCAGGCCCACGCCGCCATAGAGGAAGAGCGGGTTATAGGACTGGCCCGGCGAATCGGCGACCGCCATCGCCGCCGCGTGGGCGAACCTCGAATTGTTACCCACAACGAAGGCGCTGAAGGTGAACTTCTCGTTCAGCTCTGCGGTGGCGGCGGTGGCCAGGTCGGCAGGGTTCTCCTCGATGGCGAACTGCGCCTGGTCGTCCTCCCCCTCCTCCTCCTGCTGGCGGCGCGTCTGGCGCCGGCTGTTGTTGGTTGCCACCACAAAGTCAACCGCCGCCTCAGTACCAGTGACAGCCTGGAGCGTTTCCTGGATGAGGCTCGCGAATCGATCCTCGAGCCAGTCCTTGGCCAGCTTGCTGGGAACCGCAATACGGAAGAGATTGCCTTCCAAAGACTGGAGGGTCGTGTTCTTGACCCACGTTTCATAGCTCGGCTTGGCCAGCTGATAACGGAGCTCCTCCTGGACAGCGGCCCAGATCTGCTCCTGGCTCATTGCGCTCATTCGACAAAGATCCCATCGAGTTGGTTCAGCCCGGCTGGGGTGAGCGTGATCTGGCGCTGGTCGCGGGCGTCGAGCAGGCCCACCCGACAAAGTGCCTCCACCTCGAGACGGGCGCCATCCGAGGTAAGACGAAGCTCGTTTGCGATGGTGGGCAGGCTGGCGCCGCCCAGCTCGGCAAGGAGGAGCAGCAAGCGCTTGCCCTGGTCACTCACTGCGGCGGAACCCCTGACCGCGGGGGCTGCTACCAGCACCGTGTCGACGGCTGGCGGCTGCATGCGCTTGCCGGCTGCCGGCAATGTCATCGTCACCACGGTCCCTCCTCCCAGGTTGTCGCTGATCTCGAGCCGGCCGCCCCTTTCCGCCGCCAGCCGTGCCGCGATCGCAAGGCCAGAACCGACACCGGGGATGAAACGCCGCTCCATTTCTCCCGCGCTCGAGTAGCCGGGCTGGACCGCAAGCTGCTTGTCGATTATTCCAGGGCCGCGATCGCCCACTCGAAATGTGTGGCCGCTGTCCATAACGGAGATCGTTGCGCTTTGGAAACCGGCGTGGATTAGGTTTTGGACGAGGGCTTTCAGTGCCGGCTGGGGAAGGTCTGAGCCCTGCTCGCGGATAACCACCTCCAGGGCCGTGCATAGCCTGTGGATAAGTTCCTGCGGACCGGTCCCCTGCACTTCTTCAACCTTCGGCTCCGGTTCACCATCTCGATATATGGCCAACCGAGCCGAGAGGCAGGTTTCCGGGCCCACCTGCAAGCTCTGGCTTCTCCTTGTCCGCGCTGTGGAAAACGTCTCCGACTAACGATTCCGACCTGGCCTTACCACCCCGCCCGGTGACGACCCTGTGAACGGTGGTGATTCCGCGACCCTGGAGGCTGGCGCTTATCCACAAAATGACCACAGCCCGTGGATAGAATTTGCAGCAACGTATACAACGACGGTGGTGAAGCGTTGGGGCTGCGGCACTCAGTCGAGGCCGCTTCCGGGCCGGGATTCTAGCAAAGCCACCGGGGTGCCGCAAGGCTGCGCAGACCTAAAAACGTGACATGCGTTGTGACACGTGGCGAATACGATTTCGTATACTCCGCGAGTTCGAGAAGGATCAGAATCGCAGAGAAAGGAAGAGAGGTCGACTGAGATCAAGAGGACATATCAACCCAAAAAGAGATACCGACGCCGCGTCCACGGATTCCTGAACCGCATGAGCTCGGTCGGCGGGGCGCGAGTCATCCGAAACCGGCGGCGCAAAGGTCGAGAACGCCTGGGGGCCAGCTGACCTCGGCCGGTCCGCCCCGGCCGTCGTCGGCGTCACGAACAACGGCCCGCGTCCAGCGCGACCGTGGCGCTGGCCCGTATAGCGGCTTCTGAGAACGGACTTCGGATCCGCGACTCGCGGGCTAGATGAAAAAGCGTTCTCGACTCACCGGCCGGCGCGATTTTCAGCGCGTGGTATCAACCCGGCGATTGCTCTCCACAGCCAGCTTGGTCGGCTTTGCCCAACCCGGCACCGGAGCCTCCAGCCGGGTGGGGGTGGCAGCCAGCAAGGGGATCCGTGGCGCCGTGGCCCGCAATCGGGCTCGTCGCCGGCTTCGAGAGGCGGTCCGTCTGTCTCTCTCACCGGATGGTTCGCTGGCGGGGGCGGCGGGAATAAACATCGACGTGGTTCTGATCGCGCGGCCTCCGCTGTTGAGTGTGTCCATTGGTCAGATCCAGGCCGACCTGGCGCGTCTGGTGGCCAAGCTGGCCGGCCCCGCGGCGGCGTCATGAACTCCCTTCTACTGGGGTTCATCCGTGCCTACCAACACACTCTTTCGCACCTGTTCACCGGTTCGTGTCGCTACTATCCATCCTGCTCCCACTACACCTATGCCGCGGTCGAGCGCTATGGGTGGGCTCGAGGTTCGTGGCTCGGGGTTCGTCGAGTGCTCCGCTGTCACCCCTTTGCCAAGGGCGGCTACGATCCGGTCCCCTGATCACCCCGTATAGGAATACAGACATGCTTCATCCGCGCGAGGTCCAACTGCCATAGACCTCAGCCACGCTTTCGACTTCCTCGGTCCGATCAAGACCGTGTGGGAGCACAGCTTCCTGGCCGGCGTCCAGTGGGGCTTGGGCAGTCTCTACCACACCTTCGCCGGAGTGCCGGGACTTGCATTCGTCGGCGCCTACGGGCTGGCGATCGTGGTCCTCACGATCATCATCAAGCTTCTGCTCGCGCCGCTCTACCAGGTGCAGCTGTCCCTGAGTAAGAAGAGCATGGCCGAACAGCGCAAGTTGGCGCCCGAGGTGGCCAAGATCAAGAAGAAGTTCAAGGGCGACTCCCAGAAGATCAACACGGCGACCATGGAGCTCTACAAGGAGCACGGCGTCAATCCGCTCGGCGGCCTGGCCGGCTGCCTGCCAGCCCTCCTCCAGTTCCCGATCTTGACCGCCCTCTATTGGGCGTTCTATCAATTTCACGTCCAGGACGCCCACTTCCTGTTCATCCCGAGCCTCAACGACCTGCCCACCAAGCACCAGCTGATCCCCGGGCTGCCCGTGCCGACGATCGTATTTCTGATCATCCCCCTGCTCGCGGCAGGCTCGACCTACATCCAGGCCAAGATGATGCAGCAGCCACCCAATCCACTCGCCTCAGAGCAGGAGCTGCAGGCTCAGCAAATGACGAAGAGCATGCAGTTGATGATGCCTCTGATGATCGCCTACTTCGCTGTCGTCACCCCCGCCGGGCTCGGTCTCTATTGGTTCGTCTCGAACTGCGTGGCTATAATCCAGCAGTATTTCGTGACCGGCTGGGGACAGTTGGGGGGACCTCGAAAATGAAGTCCGCTGAGGGCCGCGGCAGAACTCTCGACGAAGCTGTCGACGCCGCACTGATCGAGCTCGGCGAGAGCCGGCGCAATGTGGATGTGCGCGTGCTCAGCGAGAGCGACGAGGAAACCGTTGTGGTGGTCTCCTTGCTCGGCTCCGAGAACGTCGTTCCGGAGACCCGCCGCCCCTTGCCAGCCGAAACCGACGAGGTGGCGGAGCGGGGAAGGGAACTGGTCGGCGAGCTCATCACCCGCATGGGGATCGACGGGACTGTCAGCGTTCGGCAGGGCGGCGATCCGGTGGTTCTGGATATCTCCGGCCGCGATCTGGGACCGCTGATCGGCTGGCGAGGCGAAAACTTGCGAGCTCTCCAAACCGTGGTGAACATGCTCATGAACAAGGTTCGAGTCGATCGCCGGGTGATCATCGATGTCGAGCGTTACCGCCAGCGCCGCGAACACACGGTTCGCGAGATCGCCCTGCGTGCCGCCCGCCAGGTGAAGGTGACCGGAGACCCGATAACGCTGGATGCGATGCAGCCCTTCGAGCGGCGCGCGATTCACCTGGCGCTCGAAGAGGACCCCGAAGTCACGACCGTGAGCGTGGGTGAGGAACCTAACCGCCGCCTCGTGGTCGGACCCCGGCCCGCCGCCGAGTAGAAGGTCGGATGTCGGGGCAGCAGGCGGCCGCCGACCACATCCGCCGCGCGATCGCGCTTGTGAACGCGGTCACCGACGGTCCCACCGATGAGGAGATCACGCCCAGTGAGATCGCCGAGGCGGTCAGGGATGCCATCGAGACCGCCGATGGCGAGCTTCCTGAGAAGGCGCATCGGTATCTCAATGAGTCCTTGGACTCGGTCTCCGATGGCATGCCTGGGGACTACGTTGCAATGAGCCTCTACGCAGCTCTGGGGGTGCTTGGCGAAGGCTAGCCGCGCCGGGCCTCGCGGTCGCTGGCCGAGGCGCTTTGTTCCACGTTTTACACGCCTCAGTTTTACACGCCTCAATGGACGCCCGGAAGGCCGCTACCCATCGCCGGGGCCCGAAATCGGGCTGGCTATACTGGCCAACGGATGAGCGTCGGCCAGTTCAGCGTCCGCGCTCTTGACGGTGGTGCCCGCCTGGTCACCGCCCCAATGCGGGATCGCGCCTCGGCCAGCCTGGCTCTCATGTTCGGGGTCGGGTCCCGTTACGAAGACGACCGCCTTGGTGGGGTCTCTCATTTCATCGAGCACCTCTTCTTCAAGGGCACCCTCGGCCGGCCGACCGCGAAGGAGATCGCGGAGGCGATCGAAGGGGTCGGCGGCGTCATCAACGCGTCGACTGACAAGGAGATAACGACCTACTGGACTCGCGTGCCGGCCGAGCACCTGGCCCTGGCGGCCGACGTCCTCTTCGACATCGTCGCCAACTCCAAACTGACCGCCGACGACATCGAACGAGAGCGGATGGTGATCCTCGAAGAATTGAAGATGTACCAGGATCTGCCCCAGGACTACGTCCACAGCCTCTTCGAGGAAGTGATGTGGCCGGGCCATCCCCTCGGGCGCGACATCGGCGGCAGCCTCGCCTCCGTATCAGCCATCAGCCGGGATGATCTGGTGGGCTACATCGAGCACCACTACAACAGCCTCGACAGACTGGTGGTGAGCCTTTCCGGCGGGATCGAGCCTGAGCGGGCAGCCGAGCTCGTGAGCGCGCAACTCCACCCCATGAGCAATGTCGACGGGGCGCGTTACGACCCCGCCCCAGGTCCGCTGGAGAAAGCCGGGCTGGCCTTTTTGAACAAAAAGACCGAGCAGGCACACATCTGCATCGGGACCCGAGCCCTCAGCTACCTGGACGAAGACCGTTACGCCCTCGACCTCATCAACACCATCCTCGGCGAGGGAATGAGTTCGCGACTGTTCCTCGAGATCCGGGAGAAGCGGGGGCTTGCCTACGACGTCCATAGCTACACGAGCAAGCACCGCGATGGCGGCTATTTCGCGGTCTACGCCGGGGTCGACCCGGCCAAGGCTGATGAGGCGATCGCCGCCGTCCTGGCGGAGCTGCGCCGGATCATCGATGAGCCGGTCCCGGAGGTGGAGCTCATCAAGGCACGTGAGTTCACCAAGGGAAGGCTGCTGCTCGGCCTCGAGAGCACCAGTGCGATGGCGAGCTGGCTCGGCCAGCAGGAGCTTCTCGCCGGCCGCATCCGACCCGTGCGGGAAGTGCTCGAGAAGATCGACGGCGTGGACCAGGCGGATATCGCCCGGGTCGCCAAACTTGTCCTCGATCAACCGATCCAGGCCGCCGTGATCGGCCCCTTCGCGTCCGACTCCAAATTCCGAGCCGCGATCGGCGCTTAGCACCTCGCCGGCTGGCGCCGGCTAGGGTTCCCTGGCCAGCGACGGGCGCACATTCAGCAGCTGAGCCCTCGAGAGCGGCCAGAAGCGCACCACGGCCTTCCCCTCGAGTTGACCTTCGGCCACATAGCCGAAGACCCGCGAATCGGAGGAGTGGTCTCGGTTGTCACCGAGGACGAAGTAGCTGCGCAGCGGCACCACCTCACCGTCGGTCCGCGACGGAAAGGCGGGCCAGGCGGCGGTCGATTGCGCGCCGCCTTCATACGGTTCGTTGAGCCGACTGCCATTGACATAGACCTGTCCGCTGCGGATCAGGATGTGGTCCCCGGGGAGGCCGATGATGCGCTTGATGAAATTCTGGGCGGGATCATGGGGATCCTTCACGATCACGATGTCACCCCGGGAGGGCCGGTGCAGGTGGTAGTCCAGCTTCGAGGCAAGGACGAGGTCGTTATCCCGCAGGGAGGGGTTCATCGACGACCCCACCACATGCACGGCCTGAACGGTGAGAGAAGCGAGCACGTAGAGCACCAGAGCCAGCACGAGCATCTCGACGAGGTCGCGCAGCAGAGCCTTGGAAGAAGCGATGCGCTCGGCGATCTCGGAAGTATGCCCTCAGAGGGCGGCCTGGGGGAGCCCTCCCAGACCGGTTTGGCGCGAGGGCCGGGCAGCGCCAGTCAAAGACGGATGGCCCCGGAGGAACCCGGCTCGGCCGAGGGGCAGCAGCCGGATCCAGGCGCGGGATTGAATCTGGTCGACCCGAACCGGGTCGAAGATGCGTGAATCACTCGAGTGGTTGCGGTTGTCGCCCATAACGAAGTACTGCCCCTTGGGGATCAGCCTGCCAGCTTCATCCCCCGAGGGTGGCCAGTTGGCCTGGGTCGTCCAGGGCTCAGCCGGGAGGTAGGGCTCCTCGAGCTCGCGTCCGTTGATGAACACATGACCGTCAGTGATCTTGAGGCGCTCGCCAGGCAGTGCAATGACGCGCTTGACAAAGTCCTGCTGGCTATCCAACGGGCTCTTGAGGATGACGATGTCGCCCCTCGTCGGGGTGGTGAAGTGGAGATCAGCCTTGGTCGCCAGCACATAGTCGTTGTCGTTCAGGGTCGGCACCATCGAGCGGCCGATCACGTGGACCGTCTGGATTGCGAAGGTGATGGCGATGTACAGCACGAAGGCGAGCAGAAGGATCTCGGCGAGTTCGACCGCGAAGGATTTGGCAGCAGGTCGCAATAGGGGGTGAGGCCTCCAGGGCTGTGAGTGACAACGTTCAGCGGCGGCAGCGGCCAGACCGGACCGCCCGCACCTGGAGCAAGCCTAGCGGGTCAGCTTGCGGTGGAGCGCTTGAAGCTCCTCCTTGGTGTTGTATTTGACAGTCAGTCTGCCCGCCCCGAGGCTGCCGGTCACCTTGACGTCGGTTCCCAATGCGGTGCTCAACTCGGCCGCCAGGCGTCCCACTGCTGTCCGCCTCGGTAGCGCCGCCGAGGGGGGGCGGGTCGGCACATACCGCTTGACCCAGGCCTCGGTCTGCCGGACGGAAAGGCGGCGCGCGAGGGCGACCTTCAGGCCGCGCTCCTGGTCGGCGAACGTGGCGAGGCCGGCGAGGGCCCGGCCGTGGCCAGCGCTCAGCGCGCCCGAACCGACCGCCGACTGCAGGGCGGGGCAGGCCGTCAAGAGTCTGAGCGACTGCGCCACCGAGACCCGGTTGCGACCGAGTCGGTTGGCGATCTCCTCCTGGGTCAGTCCGCCCTGGTCGATGAGTAATCGAAGGCCATGGGCCTCCTCGATCGGATTGAGGTCCTCCCTCTGCAGGTTCTCTATCAACCCCAGGACGAGGCGCCCCGATTCGTCGGGAGCCTCCCTGACCAGGGCGGCGATTCGACTGACCCCGGCCAGGCGCGCGGCCCGCCAGCGCCGTTCCCCAGCCAGCAGTTGGTAACCGTCGGGCAGGCGGCGAACGAGGACCGGTTGGAGCAACCCATGCTGGCGGATCGAGTCCGCCAGCTCGCGGATGGCCTCGGCGTTGAAGACCCGCCGCACCTGTTGGTCTGACGGCTTGATCTGGTCGACCGCGATCAGCTGGGGCACGCCGGACTCCAATCGATCGGTCGGCAGGGGGATCAGCGCATCGAGGCCGCGTCCCAAGCCACGTCTTTTCACTTCCATCATCTGGCGAGTACCTCCCTGGCGAGCTCCCTGTACGCGACGGCGCCGCGACAGGTGGGGTCGTAATCGGTTATCGGCCGGCCATGGCTGGGCGCTTCGCTCAGCCGGATGTTGCGGGGAATGAGGGTGTCGAAGACCTCGGTCGGGTAGGCCCGGCGGACCTGGTCGACGACCTCCCAGGCCAGGCTCGTCCGGCCATCGAATTGAGTCATCAGGATCCCGCCGAGGCGAAGGTCGGGATTTATCCGCTCCCTGACGAGTCTTAGCGTGTAGAGAAGGTTGCCCAGCCCTTCAAGCGCGTAGAACTCGCACTGCACCGGCACCAGCACCTCGTGGGCGGCGGCCAGGGCATTGAGGGTGAGCAGCCCCAGCGAGGGGGGGCAGTCGATGATCACATGGCCGAACCCGCCGCGAAGCTCGCCGAGAGCTCGGCGCAGGCGATACTCGCGCTCCGGCTGGGTGGCGAGTTCGATCTCGGCCCCCGCCAACGAAAGGTCAGACGGCACGAGATAGAGATGTGGGACCGCGGTCGGTACGGCGACGTCGTCGATGACCGCCTCGCCACTCAGTAGCTGGTAGACGTTGAGACGCTGGCGGCGGACATCAAACCCGAGCCCGCTGGTGGTGTTTCCCTGGGGGTCGAGGTCCACCAGGACGACCTGCCGACCGAGCTCTGCGATGGAAGCAGCCAGGTTGATGGCAGTGGTGGTCTTGCCCACTCCGCCCTTCTGATTGACCACGGCGATGATGCGAGTCTGCTCAGGGCCACTCAATATCTTGGGGTCCGGGGCAGCCACGGGCCCGCCAATTTGTGTATGGTCGTTGTACGCGAGCATGCCAATGGGGGCATTCTACCGCTCCCCCTGCTGGCTGCCCAGCCTGCCGGTTAAGGGGGCGGGCCCGGCTGCGGCGTACTCCGAGACCGCCAGAACAGGATCCCGGCCGCCCCCACCAGCAAGATCCCCACCCCGAGCATCGGCAGCAGCGCGTCGCCCGCCAACCGCAGGCCGACCAGCCCGTTGTAGGCGCTGTGAGTGATGATCGCGCTGGTCGTGTTCAGCTGGCGCCGGATCAATCCCAGCGCCGCACCCAGGGTGAAGACGAGCAGGGTGTCCACCGTCAGGGCGTACTGGCTGTGGACGGCGGCAAAGGCCAGCGCAGTGAGGAGCAGTCCCAACTTCGGCTGAAGGGCGCCTCTGAAAAGGCATTCCTCAGCGAAGCCGGGCGCCAACGCAATGACGGCGACTCCCACGACGCCGGTCACCCCGGCGTAGTAGTGGGAGGTGGCCTGGTTCAGGCGGTTCGCCACCACCGGGTTGAGCACGTCTTGAAGGTGCTCAACCACCTGGGCCAGGCCGACAAAGAGCGCGGCCGCCGCCAAGGCGAGGGCGATCTGCCACCAGGCCGGGCGGACCACCCCCAATCGCACGAAGGTCGCCCCGGTCGAGCGGCGCGTCAGCCAGCCCACCCCCAGGAGAGCGATCAGGAGGAGGCCGGCGGACTGGAGCGCGACGTCGGCCGGTTGGATCTGGGGCAGGCGACTGACCGCCGCCAGCACGTCGTGGCCGGCCTGATAGTGGAGGTCTTCGCCGACGATCAGGATCACGCCAACCAGCGCCAGCATCGTCACAGGGCTCGAGGCATTCAGGGGGAGTACGCGAGCCAGCGCGTCACGCATCGGGCGGGCGAGAGTTACGCCGGCCAGCACCGCAGCGACGACCAGTACACCGCCCGGAAAGAGGCTGCCTGAAGCGAGCGCCTCAGCCATCCCGCGGAATCCGAAAAGCAAGGCTGCCGCGGCCCCTACCAACAGGTTGGCGAACCAGGCCCAACGTTCCCGCGCGGCCAGGTTGGCGATGATCACCGCCGGCACCGGCGCGATAGCGGTGGCGATGGCCTGCCATTCGACCAGAATGAGAAGCAGGGAGAAGGCGAAGAGCAAGGCTGCGGAGTATATTGCCGGCGCCGGTGCGGTTGTCTCGCAGCTTGGCGGGCGGCCGCGAATCGCTCGGTACACTTAACCCGCGATGACGCCCCAGCCCGAATCGGACGGGCCGGGAGTGCCGCGGCAAGTCACGTCTGACGGCGAGCAGGATCCGGCAACCGAGTTGCAGACATTGACCGCCGAAGTGGAACGGGTTCCGCCGCTGCGTCCCGGCGAAAAGGCGATTCTGATCGACAAGCTCCTGGGCTCGGGCGAGCTCCGGGCGGCCGATCGCCTCCTCGAGACACATCTCGGGCTGGTTCTCGACCTCGCTCTGACGAGGGCGGGCCGAGGCCTCACTCTGGGAGACCTATTCCAGGAGGGGTCGGTCGGTTTGCTGGCCGCAATCAGAGCCTTTTCGGCGTCGGGAGAAGGTGACTTCGACGCCTTCATCGCCGGCCAGGTCGCCTTGGCCCTGGAGGATGCCCTGGCCGAGGAGGAGAGGGCCGGTCGCCAGGAGCAGCTTCTCCTGGAGGCTGCCGCTGAATACGATCGGGTTGAACTTGAGCTCGCCGGAGAGCTCAAGCGCGTGCCCACAATCGAGGAGATCGGCGCCCGCCTGGAGTGGCCGCCGGAGCGGGCCGAGCACGTCCGGACAGTGGTGATCGAGGCCCGGCGCGTTCATGACGAGGAGTTGCTCCAGTATCTCGACCCCGATCTGGTCGATATCGGCGACCTGATCAGTGAGGACGATGTTGCCCGGAACTGAAAGAACAGCCCTTCATCCGCAGCATGTCGAGCTGGGCGGTCGGATGGTTGATTTCGGCGGCTGGGAGTTGCCTCAGCAATACACCTCGATCCGCGACGAGCACTACGCCGTTCGCCGGGCGGCGGGATTGTTCGACCTCAGCCACATGGGTCGACTCGAAGTCGCAGGCCCGGGCAGCGCAGCTTTTCTTCAGGGTGTGTTGACCAATGATGTCGACCAGGTGACAGCGGGCACCGCTCAATACACGCTCCTCTGCCGCGATGACGGCGGGATCCTCGACGACCTGGTGATCTACCGCCGCGCCAAGGATGCCTTTTTGGTGGTGGTCAATGCCGCGAACCGGGTCAAGGATGTCGGCTGGCTGCGGGATCGCCTTCCGGCCGGCGTGACGCTGGAGGATCACACGCATGAGGTCGCCCTCATCGCCCTCCAGGGGCCGCGGGCGGAAGCGATCCTCTTGCGACTCGGTGTCTCACTGGCGGACCTCCCCCACTTCGCCTTTCGGGATGAACTTCTCGCAGGGGTGGACGTCCTGTTCTCCCGGACCGGCTATACGGGCGAGGACGGCTTTGAGCTCTTTATGCCCGCCGACCAGGTGGGCCAGATCTGGCGTTCGATCCTGGAGGCCGGCCAGGCTGATGGCCTTTTGCCCTGCGGCCTGGGCGCTCGCGACGCCTGTCGGCTGGAGGCCGGCCTTCGCCTCTACGGCAACGACATGGATGAGACGGCCAACCCCTTCGACACCGGCCTCGGCTGGACGGTCAAGCTCCAGAAGGGTGAATTCATCGGTTCGGCCGCTCTGACTGAGTTGAAAGCGCGGGGAGTGAGGCGCCACATGGTCGGCCTGACGACCTCCGACCGGAGCATCCCTCGCCACGGCGGCGGCGTCATTCGCGACGGCCAGGAGATCGGGCGGGTCACCAGCGGGACCTATTCCTTCTTTCTCAATCGGGGGATTGCGATGGCCTCGATGGTGGCGGGCAGTGGCCTCCCCGGTGAGCGCGTGGAACTCGATAACAGGGGTCGCCCGGGGACGGCCGACGTCGTGAAGCTGCCCATCTATCGCGGCTCGGTGAAATCACCGGCCAGCGTCAAGCACTGACAGGAGGACTCACCATTGGCGGAACGGCTCTACGCGACCACCCACGAATGGATCACTGTGGAGGGAGACACAGCCACAGTCGGCATCAGCGATTTTGCCCAGGCCCAGCTGGGGGACGTTGTTTTCCTGGAGCTGCCGGCCGCCGGGGCCGATTTCGGTCAGGGAGCCACCTTCGGCGTAGTCGAGTCCGTGAAGGCGGCTTCGGATCTGTACCTGCCCTGCAAAGGGACCATCACAGCCGTCAACGAGAAGTTGACCGAGAATCCTGAGCTGGTCAATAAGGATCCCTACGGATCAGGGTGGCTGGTGAAGGTGAAGCTGAGTGAGCCGCCGCACGGCCTGCTCGATGAGTCCGGTTACGCGGCCATCGCGCGAGACGCGCACTAGATGCCCTATCTCGTTCATTCGCCGGAGGACCGGGAGGCAATGTTGGCCGCGATCGGGGTCGACTCGATGGAGGCGCTCCTCTCGGACATATCCCTTGGCTTGAGGGTCGATTCGTTGCGGCTGCCGAGGGGGCTCAGCGAGCCCGAGGTGATGGCGCACATCCGGGGGTTGGCCGGTCGCAACCGCGTTTTCGAGGACAGGCTCACATTCCGCGGCGGCGGAGTCTATCGCCGGTTCATTCCGGCGGCTGTGGCCGCCGTCACCTCGCGCCCCGACTTCTACACGGCCTACACGCCCTACCAGCCGGAAGCCAGCCAGGGCTGGCTGCAGGCAATCTTCGAGTTTCAAACGCTGGTCGCGGAGCTCACCGCGATGGACATCGCCAACGCGTCACTCTACGACGGGGCGACGGCGGTGGCAGAGGCCGCCATGATGGCGGTTGTCCAGACCGGTCGGGACCGGGTCATCGTCGCGGGTTATCTGCATCCCGAATACGAGGCGACACTTCGTGGATTCGCCAAGGGGCGAAAGTTCCACGTTTTACATCACAACCCCCGGGACGGGGTCGTCGACCCTGGGCAGCTTGAGGCTGAGCTCGACAAGGGCGTCGCTGCGGTGATCTACCAGCAGCCCAATTTCTTGGGGCTGATCGAAGACGCGGTTGCGCTGACGACCCTTGCCCACGAGCACGGCGCCCTCGCCATCGCCTGTGTTGATCCGATCAGCCTGGCGCTGTTGGCGCCACCCGGCGAGTGTGATGCGGATATCGCGGTCGGCGAGGGCCAGCAGCTCGGCCTTGCCCCCAGCTTTGGGGGGCCTCATGTCGGCTTCATGGCGTGTCGCCAAGAACTCGTCCGCCGCCTCCCCGGGCGCCTCGTCGGCCAAGCGGCCGATCAAGCCGGCCGACGGGGCTTCGTACTGACGATGCAGGCTCGCGAGCAGCACATCCGGCGCGAAAAGGCAACTTCCAACATCTGCACGAACCATGCGCTCTGCGCCCTGGCCGCGACCGTTTACCTCACCTACATGGGCCCGGATGGCCTCAGTTCGATCGCCTCCACAAGCATGAGTCGGGCCCACCATCTGGCCGCCAGACTCGTCGAGCTGCCCGGCTTTGAGCCGGCCTTTCCAGACTCCGCCTACCTCAGTGAGTTTCTGCTTCGGGTCCCTGAGCCGCGCCCCCTGCTGGCTCGGCTGGCGGAGCTGGGCATTCTGGGCGGGATCGAGGTCGGCAACTGGTTTCCAGAGCTGGCCGGCATGCTTCTTTTTTCCTGCACCGAGCTCAACGATGTCGCCGCCCTCGACGAGCTCGTCGAGACCTGCCAATGACCGAACAGCTCAGTTTCGAGAAAAGTCGGGCCGGCCTGCCCGGGCCTCGCCTCCCAGATGCGGGGGTGGCATCGGCCGACCTGTCGCCCCTGCCCGACGGTTCGCTCCGCAAGTCGCCGCCCGCGCTGCCGCGCCTCAGCGAACCCGAGGTGATGCGTCATTTCAGCCGGCTGGGCGCCATGAACTACTCGATCTCGCAGAACTTCTATCCCCTGGGCAGCTGCACGATGAAATACAACCCCGTCGCGAACGAGGTGGCGGCCGCCCTGCCCGGCTTCGCCTGGCTCCACCCGTATCAGCCCGAATCAACCGTCCAGGGCGCACTGGCCCTGATGTGGGAGCTGGAGCGGGCGCTCTGCGAAATCGTGGGGATGGACCGGATGTCCCTCCAACCGGCCGCCGGCGCCCACGGCGAGTGGGCTGGGCTGCGAATGATCCAGGCCTTCCACGAGGACCGCGGCGAGCTGCGGGACGAGGTGCTGGTCCCCGACAGCGCACACGGCACCAACCCTGCCAGCGCGGCCCTCTGCGGCTTCAAGGTGGTGGAAATCAAATCCGCCCCCGACGGCCGGGTCAGCCTGCCTGATCTCGAGGCCAAGCTGTCCCGCCGGACCGCTGCCCTGATGCTCACCAATCCCAACACGGTCGGTACCTTCGAAAAGGACATCGAAGAGATCGCCCGGAAGGTTCACGCCGTCGGCGCCAAGCTCTACTACGACGGCGCCAATTTGAATGCTCTGATGGGCATCTGCCGGCCCGGCGACATGGGCTTCGACGTTGTCCATCTCAACCTTCACAAGACCTTCACCACCCCGCACGGCGGTGGAGGTCCCGGGGCAGGGCCGGTGGGTGTGCGCAGAGAGCTCGAGCCATTCCTTCCGACGCCCACCGTCGAAAGCTTCGGCGGGGCCTTCCGCCTCGATCAGGACCGACCCAAGTCGATCGGTCGCGTACGCAGCTTCTATGGCAATTTCGGAATGCTGGTGCGCGCCCTGACCTACATCCTTGCCATGGGCGGCGACGGGCTGACCCAGGCCTCCCTCGATGCCGTCCTGGCCGCCAACTACGTTCGCAGTGGGCTGGAGGGGGTCCTCGAGTTTCCCCAGGCTCGCCCCTGTAAGCACGAATTCGTGGCCTCGGCTCGAAGCCTGCCCAACGGGATTCGCGCGCTGGACCTCGCCAAGGGGCTACTCGAGCGTGGCTTCTACGCGCCCACGATCTACTTTCCCCTGATCGTTCCCGAGGCGGTCATGGTGGAGCCGACCGAAACCGAATCCAAGGCCACGCTGGACGCCTTCACGGCGGCGGTTCGCGAGATCGCCCAGCTGGCTCAGGATGATCCCGATGCCCTCCGCAACGAACCGACCAGCCTGCCCGTCGGCCGCCTCGACGAGGTGGCCGCGGCAAGAAGCCCGGTCCTCCGCTGGCGCCCTCCCCCGGGGGACTGACGGTCTTTGCGGCTGGCCCCCCTTAAGGGGGGCCAAAGCCCGCCGGTGTGGTAGAATCAATTTGTTAAACCCCACGTCTTGCTACGACATGCCCTTTCGGCTGTCGGCCGAAGGAGGCTTTCATGGACAACCTCTCGGTGAACGGCGCTAACCAACCCCCCGAGAAAGGCGCGCGCAACGTCCGCCCCCGGCCGCTCGGTGCCGACGTCGCCTATACCGCCGAGCAGATCCAGGTGCTCGAGGGACTCGAACCGGTCCGCCGGCGTCCTGGTATGTACATCGGGTCAACCGACAATCGGGGCCTTCATCACCTCGTCTGGGAGATCGTCGACAACTCAGTCGACGAGGCCCTTGCGGGTTACTGCACTGAGATTGTCGTGACCCTCAAATCAGATGGCAGCGTGTCGGTCCGAGACAACGGCCGCGGCATCCCGGTCGACAAGAAGGAAGATGGCCGAAGCGCGCTCGAGATCGTCCTCACCGTGCTTCACGCGGGTGGAAAGTTCGGTGGTGGCGGATACAAGGTCTCCGGTGGCCTGCACGGTGTCGGCCTGTCGGTGGTCAACGCGCTATCCGAGCGGCTCGAGGCGTTCGTGCATCGGGACGGAAAGGAGTATCAGCAGAGTTACGTGCGCGGCGTGCCGCAGTCAGCTGTCCAAACTGTGGGCAAGAGCTCCTATCGGGGGACGATCGTGAGGTTCTGGCCTGACCACCAGATGTTCCCCGACACCTCGTTCGACCGCGAGCTGATCATGCACCGCCTGCGCGAGATGGCGTTCCTCAACAAGGGCCTCAAGATCATCCTCGATGACGAGTCCCTCGGCTACGCCTACACCTTTTACTTCGAGGGCGGCATCGTCAGCTTCGTGAAACATCTCAACCATGGCAAGGGCACGGTCAACGCGGTCCCCATCTACGTCGAGCGCGAGGTTGAGAGCACTGCGATCGAGGTCGCGCTGCAGTACAACCAGACCTTCGTCGAGAACGTTCTCAGCTTTGCAAACAACATCAACACCGTCGAGGGCGGCTCGCACATGACCGGCTTTCGAACGGCCCTGACCTTTGCCCTCAACCGCTACGCGCGCAAAGCCGGCCTGCTGAAAGAGCAGGACCCCAACCTCAGCGGCGAGGACGTCCGCGAAGGCCTGACCGCGGTGATCAGCGTGAAGCTGCTGGAGCCTCAGTTCGAGGGTCAGACGAAGACCAAGCTGGGCAACGCGGAGGTTCAGGGACAGGTCTCCAACGTCCTCTCCGAAGGACTCGGTCAGTACCTCGACGAGAACCCCGCTGAGGGCCGCCGCATCATCGAGAAGACCCTCACCGCGGCACGCGCCCGGGAGGCCGCCCGGCGAGCTCGAGATCTCGTCCAGCGCAAATCGCTGCTTGAGTCGACCACGCTCCCCGGCAAGCTGGCCGACTGTTCGGAAAGAGACCCTGCTCTGTGCGAGCTCTACATCGTCGAGGGCGACTCCGCCGGAGGCTCCGCAAAGATGGGTCGAGATCGCCGCTTTCAGGCCATCCTGCCCCTGCGTGGGAAGATCCTCAACGTCGAGAAGGCCCGCATCGACAAGGTGTTGATCTCCGAGGAGATTCGCAACCTGATCACCGCCATGGGCACGGGTATCGGCGAGCGTTTCGATGTCGATAAGGCGCGCTATCACCGTGTGATCACGATGACCGACGCGGACGTCGACGGCAGCCACATTCGCACGCTCCTGCTGACCTTCTTCTATCGCTATATGCCCCAGGTCATCGAACGCGGTTATCTCTACATGGCGCAGCCGCCCCTGTTCAAGCTGACCAAGGGCAAGTCGAGTTACTGGGTTTACAACGAGGCCGAGCGCGACCGTGAGATGAAGCGACTCGGTGGCAAGATCGAAGTCAGCCGCTTCAAGGGACTGGGCGAAATGAACGCCGACCAGCTCTGGGAGACGACCATGAATCCCAAGAATCGCGTCCTGCTGCAGGTGAAGGTCGACGACGCGGCCGCGGTCAGCGACATCTTCGAGAAGCTGATGGGTTCCGAGGTTGAACCTCGCAAGAAGTTCATTCAGGCGCACGCCAAGAGCGTCCGCAATCTCGACATCTGAATTCAGCGGGTGTCGATCCGGATCGCGATTGATGGAATGGGTGGTGACAACGCGCCTGGCGAGATCGTTGCCGGGGCCGCGCTGGCCGTCGCCGAGTACGGGTGCGAAGTGACCGTGGTCGGCCAGGAAAGCGTGATCCGGCCCCTTCTGTCAGCCCATCCCGAGTTGAAATTCGCTCCGGCCAGCGAAGCGATCGCGATGGACGATCACCCGGCGCAGGCGATCCGCCAGAAGAGGGACAACTCGATGAGCGTGTGTGCGCGCCTGTGCCACGCCGGTGAGGCCGACGGCTGGTGCTCGGCGGGCAATTCCGGCGCCATCCTAGCGGCGGCCGTTTTCCTGCAGGGAAGGATCAAGGGCGTCGAGCGGCCGGCGCTGGGCAGCGTCATCCCGACACGGGGCGGCTTCACCTATTTCCTGGACGTTGGCGCGAGCGTTGACAGCCGGCCCGAGTACCTGGTCCAACAGGCTCAGATGGGTTCGGTTTACGCCCGCCAACTGCTTGGTCGGGAGCGACCCCGCGTGGCGCTCCTCTCAAACGGAGAGGAGGCCTCCAAGGGCAATGCGCTGATCAAGGAGGTCTATCCCAGGCTCGCCGAGTCGAACCTCAATTTCGTCGGAAACGTCGAGGGAAAGGATTTGCTAGCGGGCAAGGCTGACGTCGTCGTCGCCGACGGGTTTGTCGGCAACGTCGCCATCAAGATGATGGAGGCAACTGCGGATTTCCTCTTCCGGACGCTGCGGGAGGAGCTGCCCCGCTCACCGCTCGGCCTGTTGGGTGGTCTGCTGATCCGCGGACAGGTGCGCAAGATTCGGGCTAGGATCGACTGGCGAGAGTTCGGCGGCGCTCCTCTGCTGGGGATTGCTGGGGTGGCGGTCGTCGCCCACGGCCGGTCCGACGCGCGGGCGGTCAAGAACGCCATCCGGGTGACCAAGGAAGCGGTCGAGCAGGATCTCGTTGGCAAGATCAGAGAGGCGGTAGGCGCATGACCAGCGGGCAGCGGACGAGGGTGGTGGTCACCGGCATGGGTACTGTCAACCCGCTCGGCCTCAATGTGGAGGACTTCTGGCATGGCCTGATCGAGGGCCGCTCGACAGCGCGAACGGTGACCACTTATCCCACCGAACGTCTGGCCACAAAGTTCGCCTGCATGCTCGACGGATTCGACCCGTTGAAGTTCATGGATCGGCGCGTGGCACAGCGGAACGCCCGCTTTACTCAGATTGCGGTGGCAGCGGCGCAGCAGGCTTTGGACGATTCCGCTCTCGACTTGGCGCGCGAGGACCCCTTCCGTGTCGGCGTCGAGATGGGCACTGGCATCGGCGGCTTCACCGAGTTGGCAGAGGGCGCCCACAACTACTACAACGGCGGTCGCAACAACCCTCTCCTTGCGCCGATGATCATTCCCAACATGGCCGCCGGCCAGATCGCGATGAGCTTTGGGCTCAAAGGGCCCAACTCCACCATCACCACCGCTTGCGCAGCATCAACTCAGAGCATTGGAACTGCCGCGCGCACGATCGAGTTCGGCGATGCCGACGTCATGCTGGCGGGGGGTAGCGAGGCGAGCCTGAACCCATTCGGCATCGGGGCCTTCAATGCGATTCGCGCTCTCAGCGCGCGCAATGATGACCCCGAGCACGCGAGCCGGCCGTTCGACCGGGATCGTGACGGGTTCGTGCCGGGAGAGGGCGCTGGCATGCTCGTCCTGGAGTCGATGGAGCATGCAGTGAACCGCGGCGCCAGGATTTATGGCGAGATGATCGGCTTCGGGGTGACCGACGATGCCCACCATGCTGTGGCCCCCGATCCCACCGGCGAGGGTCCGGCCCGCTGCATCAGCAACGCACTGAATGATGCGCGCATCCAGCCCGAGGAGATCGACTACGTCAACGCCCATGGCACCTCGACCGCGCTGAACGATGCGGCGGAAACGCGTGCTCTCAAGATGGCCCTCGGCAAGCATGCCTATAAAGTGGCGATAAGCTCGACGAAATCGATGATCGGACATCTGCTCGGGGCGGCTGGCGCAGTGGAGGCCATTGCTGTCCTCCTCACCATCACCCGCGGGATCATCCATCCGACCATCAACTACTTCAATGCCGACCCCGAATGCGACCTCGACTATGTGCCCAACCAAGCGCGCAAGGCGGATGTGCGGATAGCCATCTCCAACGGCTTTGGATTTGGCGGCCAGAATGCCACCGCCGTGTTCAAGCGCTTCGAACAATAGGAATGTAAAACGTGGAACAAGACAACGTCGGAACGATCCTGCCGAAGCAGCTCCTTGAAGAGATGCAGACCTCCTACATGGAGTACGCCATGTCGGTCATCATCAGCCGCGCGCTGCCCGACGTGCGCGACGGGCTGAAGCCGGTGCAGCGACGCATCCTCTACGCCATGTTCGGGGAGGGCGCCACCGCCGGTACCCGCTACAAGAAGAGCGCGGCCTTTGTCGGCCAGGTGATGAAGCTCTACCACCCCCACGGCGAAGGTGCGATCTACGACGCGCTGGTGCGCATGGCCCAGCCCTTTTCACTGCGTTACCCGCTCATCGATGGTCAGGGCAACTTCGGCTCGGTGGACGGCGATCCGGCTGCCGCGATGCGTTACACCGAGTCGCGCCTGTCGAGGATCTGCGACGAAATGTTGGCCGACATCCACAAGAACACGGTCGATTTTGTTGAGAACTACGACGCTACCGAACAGCAGCCATCGGTCCTGCCGGCGAGGATTCCCAACCTGCTCATCAACGGTGCCACCGGGATCGCGGTTGGAATGACAACCAACATCCCTCCGCACAACCTGCGCGAGGTCACCGCCGGTGTCATTCACCTGATCGAGAATCCGGAGGCCACTGCTGAGGACCTGATGCAGTTCGTCAGCGGTCCCGACTTCCCGACCGGCGGGATGATCATGGGCGTCGAGGGAATCAAGTCCGCTTACGCCACGGGGCACGGCCGGATCGTCATCCAGGCCCGTCACACCTATGAGGAAGCTCCCAACGGGCGGGAGCGGATCATCGTTTACGAGCTGCCCTATGCGGTCAACAAGGCAAACCTTGTCGCCAAGATCGCCGAATTGGTCTCCGACCGCAAGCTCGAGGGGATCGCGGACCTCACCGATGAGTCCGACCGCGACGGTATGCGCATCGTGATCGAGCTGAAGCGCGACGCCCGTCCCCACACCGTGCTCAACAACCTCTACAAGCACACCTCCCTGCGCCAGACGTTCGGCGTGATCATGCTCGCCCTGGTCGATGGCCGCCCGTTGGTCCTCGGCCTCAAGCAGGTGCTCCAGCACTTCATCGAGCACCGCCGCACAGTCATCCTGAGGCGTACCCAGCACGATCTCGAGCAGGCGCAGGAACGCGCCCACATCCTCGAGGGATTCAAGATCGCGCTCGATCACCTCGACGAGGTGATCGCGACCATCCGGGCGGCGGCCGATGGAGAGGCGGCGAGCAACTCTCTGCAGGAGAAGTTTGGGCTCAGCGAACGCCAGGCCAAGGCAATTCTGGACATGACCCTTCGGCGCCTGACTCAGCTCGAGCGCAACAAGGTGGAGCAGGAGTACGAGGAGATCATCAAGCTGATCGCCTACCTGGAGTCGATCCTTGCCTCCGAGCAGAAGGTGCTGATGCTGATCAAAGAGGAGATGGAGGAAATCTCCAAGAAGTACGGCGACGAGCGCCGAACCGTCATCTCACCCGATTCAGCCGACGATCTCACGGCGGAGGATCTGATCCCCAAGGAGGAGGTGGTCGTCACCCTTACCCACCGCGGGTACATCAAGCGCCAGCCCTCGCGCACCTTCCGCTCCCAGAAGCGAGGCGGGGTGGGCCTGCGCGGGGCCCGGCCCACCGCCGGCGGCGACGCCCCGACCGGAACGCGGGAGTCCGACTATGCCGAGCACCTGCTGATCACTCACACCCACGCCTCGATGCTCTTCTTCACTCAGTCCGGTCGCGTCTTCCAGCTTCGGGTGCATGAGATCCCCGATCGCGAACGCCAATCGAAGGGATTGCCGGTCAACAATCTGATCGAGATCGCCCAGAGCGAACGCATCAGCGCGGTGTTCGTCAGACCCGAAGAGGACGATGGCAGCCACTACATGTTGATGGTGACGAGCCAGGGCCATATCAAGAAGACGGCGATGAAGGAGTACGCCAACGTCCGCCGCAACGGCCTCATCGCCATCAACCTGCAGGACAAGGATGAGCTCAATTGGGTCGCACCGACGACCGGAACCGATGACATCATCATCGCCACTCGGCGGGGAAAGGCAATTCGCTTCTCCGAGGCCGAAGTCCGACCCATGGGCAGGGATACTCAGGGTGTCATCGGAATCCGGCTCGGCAAGGGTGATCGGGTCGCGGGAATGGCGGCCCTGCAGGGAGAGGATGGAGACCTGCTTGTAATCACCGAGCGGGGTTTTGGCAAGCGCACCCCGGTCTCAGAATATCCTCGCCACCATCGCGCTGGCCAGGGAGTATTCACGCTGCAGGTCACGCCCAAGGTGGGCCCGCTTTCAAGCCTGCGTCTGACCACGGATCCCGATGAAGAGGTGCTTCTCATCACCGCCTCAGGGATGGTACTGAGGACTCTGGTCCAGGACATCCGACAGATCGGCCGGCAGACTCAGGGTGTGATCATCATGCGGCTTCAGCCGGATGACCAGGTCGTTGCGATCGCTCCCGTCGGACTCGACGATGGTGATGGACCGGGCGATGGCCAGGGCGACGGCCAGGGCGACGGCCAGGGCGACGGCCAGGGCGCGGAACCCGTGTCGGAGTAGCACCTGAACCTCATCGGGTGGGCTGGACTTTGGGTCGCGGGAATCGGCCTCGGCGTGGTGATTCTCGAGCTTTTGGTGATCGTTCCTGGATTCCTGCGCTTGACAAAGCGCGTCAATCAACTGAACCTGCTCATCGAACAGCAGCTAAGTCTCACCAACGATGAACTCCAGATTCTCCAAAGATCGTCAACGCAGCGACATGACCTCCTCCGACCCTATCGAAGGGTCTGGCGATGGCTCCGTCATCCACTTGCCCTCGCACTCTTCCAGTCGAACTGGCGCCGACGAGCGCGCCCACCGCAGCCCGGCGAGGGCTAGCGGCACACCACCGGCACGCGATCTTGACGAAGAGACGTTGGCCGCGATCGAGCGCCTTCCGCCCAAGGCTCGTGAGCATCTGGTCATTTGGGCGATCGGAATCCTTGACGAGCTGGACGAGACGCGGCTCCAGCTGCGGTCGGCGGACGATTCCACGCGCCGTGCCTCGGAGATCGAGCAGGCCAGGGAGAGGACCCGCCTGGCCCGCGAGCTTCATGACAACCTGGGAGGTGACCTCGCGGCGGCGGTAGCCCTCTTCAAGTACTACTTCGAGAGTCCAAACAGCGCGCGCGGTTCCGGCGACGTCGTGCTGCGCAATGTCTTCGAAATTCTCGAAGCGAGTCTCAAGAGTCTGCGCGGGATGCTTCGAACGATGCGCTCCCGGGAGCTGGGCACCGGCGGCTTGGTACACGACCTGCGAGACCTGGCGCGCGCTTACAAGCGCTATCACAGCATGGATGTGCTGGTGGAAGTGGCCGGTGAAGGCGATCGCCTGTCAGCGGCGCACCAGGAAGTGGCATTTCAGGTCGTGCGCGAGGCGTTGAGCAATGTGCGGCGTCATTCGGGTTGCCGGACCTGCCTGGTGAAGTTGGATTTCCTCTCCCGTCCATTCATGGTTGAGGTCACTGATTGGGGCGTCGGTTTCTCCGACACCAGCAGCGACGGCTTCGGCCTAATCGGAATGCGGGAGCGGGCGGCCGAAATCGGTGGTCGATTGGAAGTTGACAGCGCTCCCGGGCGGGGCACCAGCATCTACATGTTCGGACCGGAGTCTTCCTCCGGCAACTGATTGTCGATTGCCGGCAGGAGCACCGGGCGGGCGGATTGTGTCCGGCGCTCCTCGAGGAGATCAGCCACCTCGCGAGGTGAACGCAGGCGCAATTTGCGCAGCACCTCAGTTGTGCACCGCTGTGCCTCGGGGCGCTCAATGCGGAGGGCGCGGCTCAGCTCGGCTGCAGACAGGCCCTCGCTCATGAGATAGGCAACCATCCGCTCCGCTCGGGTCAGCCTCCTGAGCGGGTCGGTGGCTTTCATCACGAATGCGGTCAGAGTCGCCGCCAGCGCGGTGATGAAGTGGAGATCTTCGTCCTCGTACCAGTGGGGGGTGCGGGCGCCTATCGTGAGCAGTCCCACGGGCCTCCGCCCCGGGTCCCCGATTGGCGCGTAAAGGATGGTCGGCCAATCGAGCTCCCAATTCTCATCGTTGACGTCGGTCGTGTTAATCGTCGAGATGGTCACCGACCGGCGCTCATAGAGGGCCCGCCGGCTGAGCGGGGTCAGCTCGTGCTCCGTGCGCTCGGGGGGCTGAGCGCCGGTGCCGGCACCGGTTCCCTCCGCCAAGACTATGAGACGGCCGGAGCGAAGGCCGGAAACCTGCCAGCGATCCTGCCTGACCATCCCCAGGGCTGCATCCAGCCGACGTACCGTGTCAGTGATCCGTGGCTTCTTGTTCATGCAGGCAGACTAGGTTGCCCTGACTCGCCCGTCCTCAGAGGCTCTTCAGATAGATGTCAAAAACGCTTGAAAGGAGTAGTTTCGCGGTGTGGGCGGTGTGGGCGGTTCGGCCGGACGAATCCTAGTCGTGGAGGACGACCGAGAGCAGGCTATGCTCGCTGCCGGTTTCCTGGAGCGAGCTGGGTACGAGGTGCTTGTGGCGCACAATGGCAGCGACGGGCTGCGGATCGCACACGATTCTCAGCCGGACCTGACTTTGCTCGACTTTGAGCTTCCCGACATGGATGCCATCGAGGTCCTCGACCAGCTGCGCGGCGGCGCTGCCCGAATCCCGGCTCCGGTATTGATCCTGACGGGCGCGCGTCATGGAGCCAGCGACCAGATTCGTGGCCTCGAGCACGGAGCGACTGACTATGTGGTCAAGGGCATCGATCGGGCGGTCCTCCTCACCAAGATCCGGGCAATCATCCGGGAGCACAGCACGGATGACGCTGTGGTGCGGCTCGGCGCGCTCGTCATCGATCCGCGAGAGGGGCTGGTTACCCTAAATGGGAACTCCGTCGATATCGACCGCAAGCCTCTGCTTCTTCTCTATTACCTGGCCAAACGGGAGGGCAATGTGCTCAGTCGAGAGGAGTTGCTGCGAACGGTATGGACGACCAATTACAGCGGCTTCGAGCGCTCAGTCGACCAGGCGGTCTACGCCGCGCGAAAGGCCCTCGGGGACCGACGTTGGATCCAAACTGTCGCCGGGTTCGGCTATCGCTTCCGGAGCAGTTGGTAAGAGCGCCGGCAGAAGAATCGTAAAAACCGCGCCGCCCGGAGGACCGGACTCGTATCGCAATTCCCCACCATGCTGGCGCACGATCCCGAATGAGCTGAACAGGCCGATCCCGGTCCCCCCGGCCTTGGTGGTGAAGTTCGGCTCGAAGAGGTGATCTCTCTCGCCGGGCGGAACGCCCGGCCCGCTATCGGCGACGGAAAGCATGGCAAAGCCCCTCCGGTCTCGCCCAATAGTGACTACAATGCGTCCGCGGTTGTCGATCGCGTCTATCGAGTTCAGCAGCAGATTGGTTACCACGTCGCCAATTTGCACCGGGTCAGCCTTCACCGCGCACGACAGCGACTCACGCCGAATTTCGATCTCAATATGATGGTGGGCAGCCAGCCGGCGAGCAGCATCAACGCGTTCCTCGGCTATTGACGACAGCTCGAACTCCTCAGCCGCAACCTCCAAGCTTGGGTTTGCAGCCTGCGACCAGCGGGCCAGATTGCTCAGGGCCTCGTCAGCTGCACGCTTGGCGCCGGCAATCCGCGCGGCCGCTTGGTCTGTCCCCCTCAATTCCTCGAAGTCCTCGAGATAGCTCTTGGTCACGGACAGAGTGTTCCGAAGGTTGTGCACGAGGCCGGCCACGGCGCGCTGGTAGGCGATGTGCCTATGAACGTCGACCAGTTGCGCCTCAGCAATTTGCCGCTTCCGCTGCTGATTCATTTTCTCCGTGAGCGTTATCGAAAGGAAGGCCACGATCGATGCGAGGAAGTAGCCATGCAGGCTCCCATCCAAAACGCTCGCCATCAAGAACGACGCGAAGCCGAAATACAAAAAGGCAGCTAAAAAGGACCTGCTGAAGGTTCCTGCCGTTACCTCTTGTACCCCATGGCCCGTCATAAAGCGAAGATTGGCCAGGGTAAGGAGCCAATTCAAGCCGGTCATGCCAACAATCACGATGATTGGCGACGCCCAACTTCCCCAAGGGAAGGTCGTTCGGCAGAAATAGGCAGTGGTGGAAGGAACGGTCACCCACAAAAGACGGATGCCCAGGCTGGAGATCCGCTTACCTTTCGGAAGATGCGGAACCAACGGAAGCGCGGCCACTAGGGCTACCACTAGGGCGAGACCTGGCCTCAATGACATCGCAGCAGCCTGCGTCCCCAAGGTTGTCAGACGCAGGTAACCGTGATCTAGAGGGACCACGAATCGACCAAGCAACAATACGGCGAAGCACAGAAATAGAAACTTTTCGACTTCGCCGATGGACAAGTCGGTACGGACCGGCGTCAGGATGACCAAAACGCAGGCTCCACAGCAGGAAATCAACTCGATGGCAGCAGCGACGGAGAAAGAAGGTGCCCTGGTATCAGCTCGCCCTCTTTCGGGTGGCCCCATGTCCGCGATACTAGCAGCGGGTGGTTCAGATTACACCGAGGGCTGTTAACCTAGCCGCACATTGCCGAGGACTCTGGAGCTGAAGGCTGTCCGAGTCGCCGTAATCGACGATCGCCGATTAGCAAGAATCGCGGCCCGCGCAATTTTGGACGACTCACCCGGACTGGAGTTCGTGGGAGAAGCGTCGACGCTACCTGAGGCAATGAGGATGGTTAAGCAATCGTCTCCGGACGTGGTCTTGGTTGATGTCGAGATGCCCGTCAGTAGTGGCCCAGAGGTCGCCCGGGCCGTATCGGGGGCTTATCCAATGGTCGTACTGCTGGCTTGGACCGTTTCCGATGACGCTGAAGACCTGCTGATGATGTTCGAGGCCGGATGCCAAGGGTATGTCCTGAAGGAAAGCGGTCCGGCCGAACTTCAGACTGCGATCCATGTGGCCCTTCGGAATGAAACAGCCGTTCCTAGGCGCATGTTGGGAGCCGTGCTTCGTCAGGCGGCGGACTATGTACCTAAGCCGTCCGTAAGCGATATTGTGCTTACACCGAGCGAGCTTCACGTGCTGAAATTGATGGCCAAAGGGCTTGCCACTAAGCAAATCGCCTTGCGACTTGGAGTGCAAGCGTCGTCGGTTGAGACGCACATTCGTAACCTCTACCGAAAGCTTGAAGCCAACAACCGAGCCGCAGCAATCGGATTTGCGCTAAAGCTTCGCCTGCTCAAAATTAGCGACCTCTAGCTTGTTTCCTCGAGGTCGCTCCAAAAGTTGTGGGATCCCCGACGGTCGGCTGACGAGGGCGACGGCTCGGGCATAGGATTCCAGCGGAGGCGATGCCTCCGCGGAGAGGATAGCCGAGGTCGGCGGCGTGGGCGTCACGTGCTGTCACGCGACGCGGAGAGGATGGAAGAAGCCGCGCAAACGGGATCAGTGCGCCGCGGCGCGGGTCGGCCAAGAGGTTACCGGTCGAGGACTTCGTGGACCGTGACGATGTCGCTGCAACCTGGGCAGTGACCGCCTGGTCCCAGCCGCCGGCAGAATCGGTTGCACCGGGAACAACGCTGCTCGCCGAGGTAGCGGGCAGCGCACTTGGGACACTCGTAAACGACGTGGTCGCGGCCGGTCCTGGTGAGGCCCGGATCATCCATTTCAGGCGTGAGCTGCTGATGCCGATGGCGACGGCGGAAGGCGACCATGCGGCAGCGATGTGAGCAGAACTTGGCTCGCGTGGACTCCGGCCGGGTGCCGCAGATAGGGCAGGTCGGGCGGCTGCCGTGCTGGGCCATCTGGGCCGTCACGGAAACGTCACGGTACGGGGATTGAGAGGCCGACACCACTGGCTCACGCCGATATTTCCGCCGTGGCGGCGGTCGGGGGCGAGGAGGCGTCGATCACCAGTTTGCCGTCGTGGAAGCGGTGGCCGTCGAGCAGCAGCTGGAGTTGGTTGGGTGCATTGATTGCGCGCCAGTTGAGGCTGAGCCGGCAGACCAGCTTGAAGACCAGGTAGAGCGCGTTCTCCCGAAGTCGCATCCGCTTGGTGGCGTTGGTGCGTAGACGGACGCCGGCGAATATGGACTCGATCGGGTTCGAGGTCCGAAGGTGGATCCAATGCTCCTGCGGAAAGTCGAAGTAGGTCACGAAGTCCTCCCAGTCACGCTCGAGGCACTCGGCGGCCGGCGTCTGTCCGATCTCGCGCCAATGCGCGCAGAGCTTGTCGCGCAGGCTCTCGCACTCGGCCCGAGTCGGCGCCTCGGCCAATTCGCGGAGCTGCTTGCGGACCTTGCCCTGCAGCCGCTTGGGCAGCTTGTCGATGACCGAGATGGCGCGGTGATTCCAACATCGCTGGCGGCGGGCGGTCGGCAAAACGTCATCGAGCGCCGACCAGATCCCGAGGGCCCCGTCGCCGATCACCACCAATGGGGACTCGGTCATCCCCCTCGCCTCCAACGAGCGCAGGACCTCGGCCCAGGCGGCCTTGCTCTCCCGGTAGCCCTTCTCCATGCAGAGCAATTCCTTCTGGCCATCCTCGCGCACGCCCAGCACCGTGAGCACGGCCGTCTTCTCACGTTCCTCGCCGGCCTTGACGTAGAAGCCGTCCACGAAGAGGTACGGGTAGCGCTTCTTCAGCGGCCGCCTCCGCCAGGCCTCAAACTCCTGCTCCCATTCCTCCTTCAGCCGCAGGATGCTCTGGGGCGAGAGCGCCGCCGTCTCCCCGACCAGGGCTCGGAAGGTTGGCTCGAAGTCGCCGCTGGACAGCCCCTCCAGGTAGAGCCGGCTGAGCAGCCGGGCCTGGGTTCGGGAACGGCGCTCGTAGCGGTGCACGATGTCGGAGCTGTATCCGTTCCGGCTAATCTCGCTGGGGACGTCGCTGACTCTGGGCATCCGCACCTCGACGGCGCCCATGCCCACGCCGATCTGGCGCGCCCGATGGTGCCCGTTGCGATGCCCACGGAACTCCGTCGAGCGTTCATGTCGACCGCGGCCGAGAAAGTCGTCGACCTCTCGCTCCACCGCAGCCTGGAGCATCTTCTGGGCGCCGGACCTGACCAAGGTCTCGAGGAAATCGTCGGGCGCGGGGACCGGCGCGGTCGGGGGCAGAACCTGATACCTTCGGGGCACGGCGTAGTCCTCCAGTCGGCTCGTTGGCGCGAGCCCTTTGTTGTGGATGCTGGAAGGCTACGCCGCCGTCTTATCCCCCCTCACCCGACCGAGGCCGCCGAGATTTCCCACAACTTTTGGAAGGACCTCTTTTCCTCCCCAATTTTGGGGAGACGCCACCTGACCTTTTCACGGATGTCGCTCACGGGGCGGGGTGATCATACTGGTGGCCTGGGACAAGCGTAGCCCAAGATCCCGACAGAGAGGTGGTTTCCATGATTAAGGTGTTGAAGCGGATACTCGGGGGTGGCAGTCGGCCGCAGATCCTTGGAGACTGGGTGCTCTGAGCCTTAGTTAGGAAACCGCCATACAGCGCCCGGAATCAATTCGTAATCGAATTGTCCGGGCGCTGTATTCATTTGTAGCGTAGGTTCGCTGCTAGAATCGTCCCGCCGTGCGACCGTTCGTGTCTCTCGATCGATCGACGCGTCTCTACGTGTCCTTCGTTATTTTCTCCGGCCTGGCCGTGGTACCCATCGGGCTGGCGATTCACCCCACGTCCCCGACCTGGGTTCTCGTGTATCTCGCCATCGGTACCCAGGTTGCCAGTCTTATGCCGATAACTTGGAGTCGGGGTGGGACACACACCGTCACAACCCCGTTGCTGATTGCGGCGGGGTTGTTCGCGCCCGGGGCGGGTGTTGCGCTCGTTGCGTGGCTTTGTCGATTTGACGGCCGCAGACCAGGAAGGGACATTAGTTGGTGGGCATTTCTTTTCAGCAGCGCTAACCTGGCAATAACCTACGGCCTACCCTCCTTGGTACTAACGCTTGTCGAGTTCCCAGAACCATGGAGTCTGCCGGCCAAGACGGTGATATTCACTCTTGCCGTTGTCGCCATCAACTATCCTCTAACGGCTCGGGTAGTGGGTCGGATGGCTGGCCGTTCAACTCTCCAAGCACTAATCGAAACGGTGGGCTTCGCGACCCTCAAGTCAATGATGATCATGGGCTTCTCGGGAGGGATGCTCTTTCTGGTGTTGCAGCGTGGACCGGTGGGACAAATCATGGCGTTGGGCTTCTTCGGGATTCTCATTGCCATCCGAGCGAATCTGGCCGATGTCCAACGACAAACGGTCGAGCGCCTGCAGACACTACAACTTGCTGCTGAGACTCTTGACGCTCGCGACCCGTACACGGAGAAGCACTCTCAGCGCGTTGCTGATTTGGCGGCTCGCCTTGGCGACGCGCTCGGTCTCACCGGTAGACAGCTTGAACAGCTCCACACCGCGGGAGCCTTGCATGACCTGGGAAAGATTGGCATTCGCGATGATGTCCTCAACAAGGCGGAAAGACTTACCGACGAAGAATGGGAAATCATGAAGCGGCACCCAGATATCGGTGCAGATATGATCGGCAAGCACTCAGCACTTGAGGTTGTCGCGCCAATGGTGAGGGCCCATCACGAGAGGTGGAATGGAACAGGCTATCCTCAAGGCCTTCAGGGTGAAGGCATTCCGATGGGAGCCCGAATACTCGCCGTCGCTGATTCATACGACACCATCGCAACAGCTCGTATTTACAGGCCCACCCACATGACGCCGCTCGAGGCGATCGAAGACATCACGCAACGCGCAGGTACTTGGTATGACCCAGTTGTAGTCAATGCCCTGCGCCAACTTCACAGTTTGCCTCTGCTCCCGCTACCTGAATCACAGGAGGCACGTGCATTTACTCAGCCAGGCACCCTCCGACTCCTGTGGCTGCGACCGCGCTACACGAGGTTGTTGGTAGGTAGCGCTATTTCAAGCCTCGGCGATCCCATGACGACCGTCGCCAGCCTGGTGAGTGTATTCAACTACACGCATGATGCCACCGCGGTTGCGGGCACTTATGTGGTGAAAGCCATCGCGACCGTTGTTGTGAGTGGACTGGGTGGAGCGCTTCCCGATCGAATCAAGCGAGGCCCCCTGATAATCGGTCTCGAAGTAACCCGAGCCTTATTGCTGATTGCCACGCCGGGCCTCCTCTCAGTTCGCTTCTGGAGCATCTACCCCATCTTGTTCGCCTTGGCGGGTATCAACGCAATCGTTACGCCTGCACGTCAAGCAGTGCTGCCGGAGTTGGTGGAACCGATGGAAGTTGGGCCGGCAAATGCTGGCCTCAGCGCGGCAGTAATGATCGCCGCCGCGGTTGGTTATGCAAGTGCTGGAGCCGTCCTTTGGGTGACTGGAAGCTCTGTTGCCCTATTTGTGTTGGATGGGCTCACTTTCGCGATTGCGGGGCTCATGATTTTTGGGCTTGGGGACCTAGGTGGCGGCATCAAGACTGTAACCATTTGGACTGGGTTGATAACGGCGTGGAACGTAACAGGTGCACGCATCCATCTCATAGTGGCGGGGCTTGCTGCCTTCTTCCTCAGCATGCAGTTTCCTAGCCTAATTGCTCTTGCTTACAAGCACGTGGCTAGTTACAGAGACGGAGCTCAAATGTACACAATTCTCGAGGTCATGCTTGCGATGGGAGTGGTTATTGGCAGTCTACTGGTTGCTCGAATGAGCAATATCGGCAGCCTGCGAACCGTTGCGCAAGGTTTGGCGATCACGGGCATTCTAAGCGTGGGTGTGGCAATTACGCCGTGGATTTGGTTGGTAGCCATATTGCTGCTGCTCGCCAGTGCAGGCAATCCGATCTACACGGTGGGTAGTTTGACGGCGCTAATGGACGCGAGCGATAGCTCAAATCGCGGAACACTAATGAGCAGTCGCTTTGCAATGACGCAGTTTGCTCTCATTCTCGGGGCGACGACCGGAGCCTTGGTGACTAGGAGTGTCGGACCCGAGGCGACATTTGGTGTATTGGGAGTGGGCTTGATTGGCCTTGCCGTTGCCGCTGGGGCAATGGCGCGTGAGCGCAACGAGGTTGCCCCAGCGACTCAGCAATAGAACTGAGGTGG
>JRHI01000381.1_pt1 | contig 49092 bp, 54 predicted proteins | sample 215371 | NCBI WGS metagenome assembly JRHI01 (sample SAMN02929681, study PRJNA255918) | sediment metagenome | biome: cave system; feature: Ice Cave; material: Sediment; isolation source: sediment from deep within a dark volcanic ice cave with no known source of... ...
GTGCACTACCGGCCGCAGAGCTACTGGCAGCCCGGCACCACCATCACGGTGCACGCCAACCTCTACGGGGTCGAGCTGGGCAACGGGGTCTACGGCCGAGCCGACCGGACCGCCACCTATCAGGTGCACGACTCCTGGATCGCCAGGGCCGACGGCGCCACCGAACAGGTCCAGATCTTCCACGACGGTGCGCTGGTCCAGACCATGCCGATGAGCCTGGGCGCGCCGGGGTTCCCCTCGCACTCCGGTCCACACGTCATTTCCGACAAGCAGCCCAGCATCATCATGGACTCCTGCACCTACGGGGTCTGTCAGGGCCAACCGGGCTACTACCGGGAACGGGTCGCCCTGGATGAGCGGATCTCCAATGACGGCGAATTCGTGCATTCCGCGCCCTGGTCAGTGGGCCAGCAGGGCAGCAGCAACGTCTCCCACGGCTGTGTCAACCTGTCCCCAGCCAACGCCCAATGGTTCTACGACCACTTCGGCCTCGGCGACGTCGTGGAAATCACCAACTCCGGTGGACCACCCCTGCCGGTGTGGGACACCTACGGCGACTGGGAACTGCCCTGGAACCAATGGAGCACCGGCAGCGCGCTGAACCCCTGATGGAGTTGCCGCAACCGGACCCGTCTAGCCTCCCGAACCGCACTTACCGCGGATCGATGGTCGATTTGCACATGTTTGGGCACACACCTATTACACGCGGAACGGGCCAGGTGGGTAGCTGAATCACCGCATCTGGGCGCCAGTGCGGGCACATCACCGATGGATCAGCTGCCCCTTTCGTGCCTACACCGCCGGTGCCACGTCCGTCGCGCTCGGAATCGCCGGGGGCCTGGTGCTTCCCCTCGGAGCCGGCCCGCTGATGCCCTGACCCGATATACGGTGCAACGGGCAACGTGATGCCTAGCGGTAACAACGGTCCTACTATGTACGATAGTTCTGGTGGGTACCCGCCGGATCCGGCATGTACGCTCGGTCATGGCTGGTAACGGAACCAGGAATGGTCCGTAGCCGCTCGGCAGCTTGTCGCGATCGCGAGGCGTTGACGCAGGCGAGGGGAGACAGATGAACGGCGGCACACTTCGCGGGCTGTTCGGCACGGTGGTCGGGCTGGTGCTGATCACCAGCAGTTGCACAGCTGCCCCGTCCGTCAACCCCCCACCTCCCGCCGCGCCGCCTCCCTCCAACCAGGCCGGCCCGCTGCCGGCGGACTGCGCCGATCGGATCACCGAGCCCGAGCAGGCGCGTGCGGCCGTGGCGCAGGTCCGGCCAGGAAGCATGGTGTGTTTGGCCGGTGGTGGTCTCACCGACGTGGAGCTGGAGGTGACGACCTCGGGAACGCCTCAACAGCCGATCACGATCGTCGCCGACGGCGCGACCATGCGAGGCATGACCGTCAAGGCCGACTACGTCGTGATCCAGGGGCTGACTCTGCGCGACGGGAGTGGCCTGACGATGACGGGTCGTGGCCTCGTCGCCCGCAACAATGTGATCTACAACGCCACCGCGAACGGCCTGGAATGCGAAGGCTGCGTCGACACGCTCCTCGAGTCGAACACTGTGCAGCGTGCCGACGGGACCGGTATCTGGTTCAGCGGCGAGCGGGTCACGGTCCGGAACAACACGGTGAGCGAGTCGATACTGCGCACCGGGGGCGACGCCGACGGCATCCGGTTCTTCGGCAATGGGCATCGGCTGACCGGCAACACCATCAAGGACATCAAGGCGTCTGGCTACGGCGACGATCCCCGGGGCGGGCCGCACACCGACTGCTTTCAGACCTTCAACACCGCCAGCAATCCACCCACCTACGATGTCGTCATCGCCGACAACGTCTGCACGAACGTCGACGTGCAGTGCCTCATCGCCACTGCCAACGAGCGTGACGCCCAGAGCACCCCCGCCGGCCAGACCGCGATCACCTTCGAACGCAACACCTGCCAGGTCAACGGTTCCCAGGCGGTGTTGCTGGAGAACTTCCCCCGGGTCATCGTGCGCGGCAACCACTTCTCCGGCCCCAGCTCCCGGGCCGTGCAGCTCAACAGGGGCTCCACCGACTGCGCAGTGATCGACAACACCGTGACGGGTCGGATGCTGCCGTACCAGATCGACCAGCAGTCCCGACCAGGCTTGCAGGAGTCCGGCAACACCACGTCGTGAGCTACCCCTTGGGGGCCTCCAGCCGGTAGCCGTGCCCGCGCAGGGTGGTGATTCGGGGCACCGAGCCCAGCTGGGTCATCCCAGCCAGCTTGCGGCGCAGCGCAGCCACGTGCACGTCGAGGGTCTTGGTGGGACCGAACCAGTTCTCGTCCCACACCTGCGCCATCAGGGTCTCCCGGCTGACCGCCACTTCCGGCGCTGCCGCGAGGCGAGCGAGCAGGTCGAACTCCTTGGCACGCAGTGGCATCTCCGTTCCCGCGACGCTGGCCCGCCGGCTGCCCATGTCCACCAGCAGGTCTCCCACCACGAGCATCGGTTGGGCTTCCGATGTCGTCGGCGCCACCCGCCGTAGATGTGCTCGAACCCGGGCCAGCAGCTCGGCCAGCCGCACCGGCTTGGTCAGGTAGTCGTCCGCGCCGGCCTCGAGACCGACCACGACATCCATCTCGTCGGTCCGGGCCGTGAGAATCACCAGCACCGCCGTCGGATTGCTGGCCCGTAACTGTCGACACACTTCGACGCCGTCCAGGTCGGGCAACCCGAGGTCCAGCAGCACCAGGTCGAAGTCCGTCCCAGCGGCCGCACGCAGCGCGCCCCGACCGGTGCGTTGCCAACCGACCTGGTGCCCGTGGGCGCGCAGGCTGGACTCCAGCACGCTGCCGATGGTCTCGTCATCCTCTACTACGAGCAGCCGGGACACCCCACCAGCCTAATGGATCACTCTGCGGGCCACCGCCGGGAGGACTCGGCTGAAGAGACCGACTCTGCGCAGAGTTACCGAGAGTAACCGTTACCATAAGTAACATGACGGATGACGCCGCTTCGGCCAAGCCTGTGCGCCGGTCGCCGGGTCGCTCCGGACACCGCGTGCAGCGCCGCGCCGCGCTGGTGCAGGCGGCGATGCGGGCAATCCGCAAGCACGGCCCCGATGTCGCCATGGACGACATCGCCACCGAGGCGGGCATCAGCAAACCGATCCTCTACCGGCACTTCCTGGATAAGGGCGATCTCTACATGGCCGTCAGCGAGACCGCCACGCAGCATCTGCGGGCAGCACTGCTGTCCGGGCTGGACCCCGAGGCCGACCCGAGGACCCTGCTCCGGGTGGTGATCGAGACCTACCTGACGTTCATCGAGCAACAACCGGAGCTCTATCGCTTCGTGGTGCGCCGCTCGTTCGCCGACCGGCCACTGTCCCGGGATCCGGTCACGACCAATGCCACGCTTGTCTCCAGGGCGTTGGCCACAATCTTCGCTGACCAGTTACGCAGCCTGGGCCTGGATCCAGGAGGTGCGCAGACCTGGGCGCACGCCGGGGTGGGCATGGTGCAAGCGGCCGGCGACTGGTGGCTACAGGACCGCACCTTGTCCCGGGAACAGCTGCGTGACTACCTGCTGATGATGGCGTGGGGCTCGCTGGATGCCATCCTGCAAGCAGGTGGGTCACCGGCCCGAATGCTGGATAGCTCGTAAGTGGCCGAGTGATTGGCATTGAGTGCCATAACACTGTTTGCCACTTACGAGCCTCCAACGGAGAAGCCAACTCGACGGCTGTCCCCGGGGCCGATCTCGATATAGGCGACCCTCGAGGTCGGCACCATGTACCGCCGACCCTTGTCGTCGATCAGGGTCAGCATTCCCTGGGTGTTGCGCATCGCCTCGACGATCATCGCCTCCACCTCGTCGGGCGAGTCCGCCGTCGACACCGTCAGCTCCCGAGGACTGTCCGCGACGCCAATCTTGACCTCCACGCGAGAACCTCCACGGTGTGATCGAGCTGTGACACGCCAGGTTAGTGGAGCGGTGCGCAGGCGCTCACCCCAGCCCGAGGGCGGCCATCCGACGGCCGTGCAGGATTTCCACCCGACGGACCAGTGTGGCCAGGCCAGCTTCGTTCCCGGAGCCGCGGACGACCAGAACAGTCAGCGCGTCGCGCTCCGCCACGACGTGCTGAGCATTCGTCACCGCCTCGCCGAGCAGCCGTCGACCCCACAACGCCAACCGGTCGCGGGTTGTTCTACTCTGCTCGCAGGCGCTGCGCACCTCCCGCTCGGCGAACGCCGAATGCCCGGTGTCGGCCAGCACCTCTTTGACCAGGGCAGCGGTGGTGTCGTCCAGCCAGCCACCCACCTCGCCATAGAAATCCGCCGCCAGCCCGTCCCCGACATAGGCCTTTACCAGCGACTCCAGCCAGGTCCGGGGTGCCGTCGCGGCATGGAAGCGGTCGAAGCGCGCTACGAACGGGCGCATCGCGTCGTCCGCCGAGACACCCAAACCGCGTAGATGGCTCTCGAGCTGCCGGAAGTGCCCGATCTCCGTCGCCGCCATGCTGGCCATCGCCACCCTGCCGCTCAGCGTGGGGGCATTGCGGGCGTCCTCGGCGAGCCGGTCGAAGGCGGACAGCTCTCCGTAGGCGAGGACCCCCAACAGGTCCACGATGCCCTCCCGTGCCAAGTCCACGGCGGCGAGCGTAGTGCCGCATTGGCGGAGTGTGCGGTGTCACGCGCACACTTGACGCACTTGAGGGGTAGGATCTGTGCACAGGGCGTGACCCGACCGGTGACAAAACCCCGTGGCCACACGTCCGGCTCGTCGGCACATGCCGTCGGGCGCACGAAAATGAGCGCGGACCTGATGTATTCGTTCCCGGTTCTGCTGCGCCATCCGGCGGCGCGGAGCTGGTCGAGCGAGACGGCGGTGGACGCGCCAGTACGAGAGAGGCGATCACACTGACCGTCAGCCAGACCACATTGCCCGAGACCTACCCCCTGGAGCATCCCGACCCCGGCACCCTAGCCAGTGCAGAGATTGATATCGACGAAACTGCAGCGCCCGCGCCACTGCAGGCCGGCGCACCGGTGCGCGACGACTCTCCCACCTTCGCCGAGCTGGGTGTCCGCGACGAGATCGTCCGGACCCTGCGGGCGGTGGGCATCGAGCGCACCTTCGCCATTCAGGAACTCACCCTGCCGCTCGCGCTGGCCGGCGACGACCTCATCGGCCAGGCCCGCACCGGCACCGGCAAGACACTCGGCTTCGGCGTCCCGCTGATCCAGCGGATCACCACCGGAGACATCGTTCTCGACGGTACGCCGCGCGCCCTGGTCGTCGTACCCACTCGCGAGTTGTGCCTGCAGGTCAGCGCCGACCTCACCGCCGCAGGCCGAGATCTCGGCGTTCGGGTCCTTTCGATCTACGGCGGCCGACCTTACGAACCACAGATCAAGGCCCTGACCAGGGGGGTGGACCTGGTGGTCGGTACTCCAGGCCGCCTGCTGGACCTTGCCGAGCAGCGCCACCTGGTGCTGGGCAAGGTGCGGGTGTTGGTGCTCGACGAGGCTGACGAGATGCTCGATCTGGGCTTCCTGCCCGATATCGAGCGAATCCTGCGGATGGTGCCGGAGCAGCGCCAGACCATGCTGTTCTCGGCAACCATGCCGGGTCCGATCATCACGCTGGCCCGGACCTTCCTGACCCAGCCGACGCACATCCGGGCCGAGGAACCCGACGCCACCGCCATCCACGAGCTGACCCGGCAGTTCGTCTACCGGGCGCACGCGATGGACAAGGTGGAGCTGCTCTCCCGGATGCTGCAGTCCCGCGGCCGCGGCCTGACAATGATCTTCACGAGGACCAAGCGCACCGCGCAGAAGGTGGCCGACGAGCTCACCGAGCGCGGTTTTGCGGTTGCGGCGGTGCACGGTGACCTCGGCCAGGGGGCTCGCGAGCAGGCGCTTCGCGCGTTCCGTTCGGAGAAGGTGGACGTGCTGGTAGCCACCGATGTCGCCGCCCGCGGCATCGACGTCCCGGAGGTCACCCACGTCATCAACTACCAGTGTCCCGAAGACGAGAAACCCTATGTGCACCGGATCGGGCGCACCGGGCGGGCCGGGCGGCCCGGCGTCGCGATCACTCTCGTCGACTGGGACGAGGAAACGCGCTGGAAGATGATCAGTGACGCGCTGGATCTGGGCATGCCGGAGCCCGCGGAGACCTACTCCACCTCGGAGCACCTGTTCAGCGACCTCGACATCCCCACCGACTCCACCGGGCGGCTGCCGCTGGCCAGGCGCACCCGAGCCGGGTTGGAGGCCGAGGCAAGCGACGAGGGTGGCCAGCCCAGGCGTGCCACCGGCATCGGCCGTGGTGTGCGCAGTGGGCCAGCCGACGGTCAGCTTCCTCCGGTCCGCCGCCTGCGCCGTCGCACCCGCAACGGAGAGAGTGCCGGCGCCGAGACCGCACCCCCCGCGGAGCACCCATGTGACCATGGTGACGCCGGGCCGCGTCGGCGGCGGCGCCGCAGCCGGGGTCGCAGCGCCGGCACCGGGGAGCACGGCGGCCAGCCCCGCGCCGCGGGCTAAGCCAGCGGTCGAATGCCCGCGCCTGAACGCCGCACCCGGAGGGACTTGACCGCCGCGGTGGTGGTGGTCGTGGCTGTGCTCGCCGTGGCCACGGCACTGTGGTGGGTCAGTGACGCGCGACGCACCACGCTGACTACCGCCACTGGCCCGGCATCGGGGAATACGACTTCAGCGGGGGCCGGGTTATTGCCAACGGCACTGACCGAGACGTGGCGAGCATCAAGTCCGGCGACTCCGGTCCCGCTAGTGGCGGACGGCACGGCGGTCACCGGTGCCGCTGGGGTGGTCGCCGGCCGCGACCTGCACTCCGGCGCGGTCCGCTGGAGCTACCGGCGCGACCGGCCGCTGTGTACCGTGGCCGCCGCGTTCCACCAAGTAGTGGCGGTGTACCACCGCAGCGAGACCTGCGGCGAGGTGACCACCCTGGGTTGGGACGACGGACGGCGCGGACCGCAACGCACCGGTCCGGTGGAGACGCCGACCCAGCTGGTCTCCGCCGGCAACCAGGTTGCCGCTACTGGACGTCGCTACCTGGAGGTATGGCGCTCGGACCTGGTGCGCACGCTGGTCTACGGGCGACTGCCGACCCCGGTGCAGCCCGCAACCCAACCGCGACCGGACTGCGTGCACGACTCGATGACCCTCAGTAATGGGAAACAGGCCGGTGGCAAGTTGGCCGTGGTGGAGAAGTGTCCCGGGGAGAGCGTGCGGCTCACCGTGCAACGGGCCGATCCCAAGGAGCCCGACCACCCCGAAGTGATCTTCAGCACCCTGCTCTCAGGTCAGCAGGCGCAGGTCATCGCGTTGAGTGGGGAGCGAGCGGCCGTGGCACTGCCCGACCCGGCCCGGCTGGCCGTGCTCGACGGGCAGGGCAAGGAAGTGGCCGAGTACCCGCTGGCCGTTCCAGACGCCGAGCTGCGTGGCGCTCCACCCCGCGGCCTGGCCAATGTCACCCAGACCCCCACGGAGGTGTACTGGTTCACCGGCTCGGTCACTGTCGCGTTGGACACCGGTGACCTGCGGCCACGGTGGACCCGGGCGGGATCCCTGGGCGCCGGGTCAGAGGTCGCCGGGCGGCTGCTGTTACCGGTGCCGGGAGCTCTAGCCGTGCTGGACACCACCACCGGCAAGCAGCTCAGCGCGCTGCCGGTAGACCGCGGCGGCTACCGCGGCCCCGTAGGTACCGCCAGCTCCGGCGGTGTCGTCCTGGAGCAACGCGGCGACACCCTGGTTGCGCTTCGCTGACCTTCCGGCTCGTAAGCTTCACCCGGTGACGGCATCACAGATCACCCCGCACGGCGCCAGCCGAGTGCAGGTGATGGTGCCCGGTGCCGAGCTGGCGGCGCTGCGCGCCCAACCCGCTGAGCCCGTCGGCGCGGTAGCCGTGCTGCTGCCCGGATACACCGCGTCCAAGGAGAGCTTCGCTCCGTTACTCGACCCCCTGTGCGATGCCGGGCTGTCCGTGCTGGCGCTGGACCTCCCCGGGCAGTACGAGTCCCCCGGCCCAGGTCACGAGCAGGACTACTACCCCGACCCGCTGGGCCGGACCGTCGCCGCGCTGGTGGCTGACCTGGCCGCCGGCGGCGACCAGGTGCTGCTGATGGGGCACTCCTATGGGGGGCTTGTCGCCCGATCGGCGGTGCTCGCCGGCGCCCCAGTGACCGGCCTGACCCTGCTGAGCTCGGGCCCAGGCGCGCTGCCCCAGGGCGAGCGCCGCGCGCTGATCGACGCCACTGAGCCGGTCATGCGCACTGAGGGCATCGAGACCGTCCAGCGACTGCTGGAGGCTCGGGACGGAGTCGCCGAGCCACCCGAACTCGCCGCGCTGCTGCGGGCGCGCTTCCTGCGCTCCTCGACCGCCGGCCTCCTGGGCATGGCGACCGGTCTACGCACCGAACCCGACCGGGTCACCGAGCTTGCCGGTGTCTTGCGCACCAGTGCGATCCCGTGCTTAGTGGTCTTCGGCGAAGCCGACGACGCGTGGCCGGTAACGGTGCAGCGCGATATGGCGGCCCGGCTGGGTGCCACGGTTGCAATGATCCCGGGTGCCGCACACTCGCCGAGTATCGAGAACCCGCAGGCGCTGCTCGACGCACTGCTGCCGACCTGGATGGGATGGCTCTCCACTACTCTGACGTCATGAGCGACGAAGTGCGGATTCGTTGGGCTGAAGTGGAGCTGCCCTGCGGGTGCCCGAGCGCTGGCGATACGGCCCCTTCGTGCAGCAGGCCCTAGCCAGAGCACGCACCTCCTGCGGGGCGGCTCAGGCCCACCAGCCGAACCACAGGACAGCGGCTGTGAGCGCCACGATGGAGTAGGAAGCCAGTGCCGCGCTGCGGCCTCGACAACGGTCAGCGGCCTGCTGCAACGCAACCGCGGCCGCAGCCGCGACCACATGACCAGCGACCGGCGCGATGCCTGGCCCAGGCCGGTCTGACGTACCGGCCAGCCACTGCGCCACGCACACCGCAATCGCAAGCACAACCAGACCCCCCGCCAGCACGCCGGACAGCCCGCGCGGGACGCGCTCACCGAGGCGTAGCGCGGTCACGGCGCGAGCAGGGCCCACGGCCGGAGCTCTGGTGCGCTGGCCCGGCCTTCGGGGCAGTGCCGCCGGAAGTCGCACCATGAGCAAGCCCTGCCGGGGGTCGGCGGGAACAGGATTTCCGGATTGCCTCCGGTCGCCAGAGTGTCGGTGGCCAGCGCGATCTCGTCGGCCGCCTCCTCGGCGCGCTGGAGGTGCCTGCCCAGCGACTGTTCGGTGTGCTCCCAGCCGGCGACGGTGCCGGTGGGCAGGTGGTGCAGCTCCACCCGGCGGCACTCCCGACGTAGCGTGCGGCGGGCCGCGAACGCGTAGAGCGCCAAGGCCTGCGAACCGCGAACGTCATCGACGGTGAGCTCATGGCGACCGGTCTTGTAGTCCACCACGACCAGTTCGCCGTCGCGCTCGTCGATGCGATCCACCCGTCCCTCCGCAACAATCCGTTGCGTCGGCGCGGACACCCAGCGTTCGACACCCACCGGTTCGAGGTCGGGATCCAGCTCGTCGACGTATCGGACCACCCAATCCTGCGCGCGGCTTCGATAGTCCGCGGCCTGCGCGTTGTCCGCGAAACCCTCCCCGGACCAGTGCGTGGCCACCAGCGCGGCCGCGGCATGCGATTGCCGCCGGCCGGGCGCCAGATCGAACAGTGCCCGCATCGCGGTGTGCACCACCGCACCCAGCGTGTTGTGCGCCCAGGCCCCACCCCGCGGCAGCGCGGGCCGGTCCAGGTAGGCCATCCGGTAGCGCCGACGGCAACCGGTCCAGGTGGTGAGTTTGGCGGGAGTCAGGCGCACCAGTGGGCGGGGCAGACCGCCGAGTTGCAGCTCGCCCTGCGCTCGCGGTGCCATCGCGCCTACCGTACTCGTCGGCGGTCAGCCGTCACCGCGGCGACGCGGCCGCTCGCGGCCAGTTCCTCGATTTGCTCCAGCGCCTCGGGCTCGGTCGTCTCCTGACCTAGCGATACCGTCTTGTTCGTGCCGTGATAGTCGCTGCTGCCGGTGACCAGCAGGCCCAGCGCTCCCGCGAGATCACGCAGCGCAGCCCGATCGTCGTCGGCGTGGTCGGGGTGGTCGACCTCCACCCCGGCGAGCCCCTCAGCGGCAAGCTCAGCGATGACCGAGTGGTCAATTACCGGCCCCCGACGGCGAGCAGCGGCGTGCGCCAGCACCGCGACCCCTCCTGCAGCGCGAACCATCCGGATCGCGGCGTGGACGTCGGTATCGACCCGACCGGTGTAGTACGGGCCGCGGTTATGGAGAAATCGGCGGAAGGCCTCGTCGACGCTACCCACGACGCCGGCCGACATCAGCGCCCTGGCGAGGTGCGGCCGCCCGGCTGGAGATTCCGGCGGCAGGCCGGCGAGGAACTCGTCTGGATCCACCGGGAACCCGTCGGCGGCCATCCGCTGTGCCATCGCGAGCAACCGCATGCGTCGCTCGGTGCGTAGCCGCGCCTGCTCGGCGATGATCGCCTGCGAGGTGGGATCGAACAGGTAACCGAGCAAGTGCACCGAGACGTGGGCGTCCCTACCGTCCGGCGCGATGCACGAGAACTCCGCGCCCCTGATCAACCGAAGGCCCACCGGCAGCGCATCGACAGCGTCGGCCCATCCTGCGGTGGTGTCGTGATCGGTCAGGGCCAGCACGTCGATACCGGCCGCCGCAGCTGTCGCGACGAGCTCCGCTGGAGTGTCCGTTCCGTCGGACGCGGTGGAGTGGGCGTGCAGGTCAATACGCATGACCGCAATCTCCGCCGGCTATCGCTACCGCCCCTCGGAGCCTGGCCATCCCGGCCGCGGCCAGCGTCTGCGACGAGAGCTGCGTGGCGGCTCCAGCATGTGTGAACGAGCCTGCTTCTTTTCGCCGAAAATCAACTCGGAGATCGCCATGAAGACTTCCTCCGGCCTCGGCAGAAACTTGATCGTCTCCAAGTCCTGCTTCTGCCCGGCCGACTCTATCCGGAGCGTGCCGTATCCGAATATCTGCCCGAGAAATGGCCTCATGAAGCTCATGTCGGTCACCTTCGTGATCGGCATCATGGAGTTCTTCGTCTCGATGATGCCGCTAGTGACCATGAATCGCTTGTTGGTGACGATGATGACCTCGATCCACCACTCAAGCACCTTCCAGGCAAAGCGCAGCAGCGCTGCGACCGCTATGTACCAGAGCAACGACTGCACCAGCCAGAGACCGCCCGGCAGACGATTGACCTGGCGGGAGATCAAGAACACCCCGATCACGATCACGACGGTGATCAGCAGGTCCTTGAGCAGCACCATCCAGTGCCGCCGCACCCGGATGACCCGCCGCTCGTCGGCGGGGTCGAGCAGGACGTTGCTATGTTGACCGAGCATCTCAGCGCCGCCAGAACGTTTTCGCATTCACCCTGACCCACCTGTCTCGCCGCTGCGGCAGCACAGCGCAGTCGTAGCCGGACGGTTTCCGTCCACGATCTGTGAGTGTAGTACCGCAGCTGAGCCGACTGTGCGTCCCGACACTCCCGAGAGTACTACCATCTCCGCTGATGACAGGCTCGCCAGCACAGCGCATCCGGTGCGTCGGGGCAGTGTTGCTCGACGACGCCGGCAGGTTGCTGCTGATCCGAAGAGCCAACGAGCCCGGACGCGGACGCTGGTCAGTGCCTGGGGGCCGGGTTGAGGCCGGCGAGACCGATCAGCGCGCGGTGATCCGCGAGGTGGCCGAGGAGACCGGGCTCGCGGTTGAGATCACGCGTTGGCTGGGAGATGTGCAACGCTGCGGGCCGGACGGGGCGATCTTCGACATCCGTGACTACAGCTGCCGGGTGACGGGCGGGGTGCTACGCGCCGGCGATGACGCTGACGGCGTCCGTTGGTGCGACGCGGCAAACCTGGCCGCCCTGCCCGTCGTCACCGGCCTCATCGAAGCCCTCACCAGCTGGAACTGCTTCCCCCGCTGAGGCTCAAGCGGTCGCGGTGCCTGGCCCCATCGCCAGTTTCGCCAACATGTCGCGAGCCTGTTCGGCATGGCGCGGTTGACACAGCACATCGTACCGTCCGGCTACCAATTGGCTCGCCGACGCGAAGTCCCGGCGGCCGCGGGTCGCGGCATACCCCGCGGCGGCGAACACCGTCCCGAACACCGCGCCGGTGGCCACTCCCACCATGATCGGGATCACTCCGGTCCCGGCCTGGGTCGCGAACAGGCTCAGCAGCACCCCGACGAACAGGCCGAACCAGGCACCCGACGCCGCCCCCTGCCCGATCACCCGGCCCCAGGTCAACCGCCGCAGCACCCGTTCCACCAGCATCAGGTCCACTCCGACGATCGTGACCTCGGCGACCGGAAACTGGTTATCGGCGAGATGATCCACGGCACGCTGCGCCTCGGCGTAAGTAGCGTAGGAGCCGATCGGCCAGCCGGTGGGAGGGGTCGGCAGGCCGGGCATCTGGCCCTGGCCGCTGAACGGACTGGTCACCATGCATCACCACCTCCCCTACCAGGTACCCCATCCTGGCCGACTCTCGCGATGTGCGGAACCATTCAACACGGTGTCTCATTCAACTTCGTGCAGCGTACTCCCGCAGCAGGCCCTTACTGATGATCGTCTTCTGGATCTCGCTGGTGCCCTCGCCGATGAGCAGGAACGGCGCTTCGCGCATCAGCCGCTCGACCTCGTACTCCTTGGAGTAGCCGTATCCACCGTGGATGCGGAAAGCGTCCTCGGTGACCTCCTTGCAGTATTCACTGGCCAGCAGCTTCGCCATCCCGGTCTGCACGTCGTTGCGCTCGCCGGAGTCCTTCAGCCGGGCAGCGTGGATCATCATCAGGTGCGCGGCTTCGACCTTGGTGGCCATCTCAGCCAGCTTGAACGCGATCGCCTGGTGCTGTGCGATCGGCTTGCCGAAGGTCCTGCGTTGCTGGGCGTAGCCGACGGCGAGCTCGAAGGCGCGGATGGCGATCCCACAGGCCCGGGCGGCGACGTTGACCCTACCCACTTCGACGCCATCCATCATCTGGGCGAAACCCTTGCCAGGGGCCGCACCCAGCACCTGGTCGGCTCCGATGCGGTAGCCGTCGAAGACCAGCTCCGTGGTCTCGACGCCCTTGTAGCCCATCTTGTCGATCTTGCCGGGGACGCTGAGCCCGGGGGCGACCTCGCCGTAGCCGGTGGGCTTGTCCACCAGGAGCGTGGTGAGATTGTGGTGCGCCTTCGCCGCACCCTCCTCGGTCTTGACCAGGGTCGCCACCAACGTCGACGTGGCGCCGTTGGTCAGCCACATCTTCGCGCCGTTGACGATGTAGTGCTCCCCGTCGCGGCGGGCTCTGGTCTTGATCGCCGCGACGTCGGAGCCCAGCTCCGGCTCCGACATGGAGAAGGCACCGCGAGTTGCGCCCTCGGCCATCCCGGGTAGGTAGCGCTGCTTCTGCTCGTCGGTGCCGTGGTGGCTGATCATGTGCGCCACGATGAAGTGAGTATTGATCACGCCGGAGACGCTCATCCAGCCCCGGGCGATCTGCTCCACGACCAGTGCGTAGGTCAACAGCGACTCCCCCAGACCGCCGTACTGCTCAGGGATGGTGAGCCCGAACAGGCCCATCTCCTTCATCCCGTTGACGATCTCCTGCGGGTAGGTGTCGGTGTGCTCCAACTCCTGGGCGACCGGGATGATCTCCTTGTCCACGAAGGTCTTGACCGTCGCCAGGATCTCCCGCTGGATCTCGGTGAGACCGGCGGTCTGAGCGAGCCGTGCCATGTGGCTCCTTTCGTCGCGCGCCGGTGGCCTCGCGGTGAAGCACTCGCCAGGCATCGCGGAGGTCTGGTGAAAACAGTAATGTCTTCGGTGACTTCGTAGGGAGCCTGCAGCGATGACCGCCATCACGCCCAGCCGGTCCAGTGCGCACCACCGTCGGGCCCGACGGCCCGGTGTTCCGCAATGCCTGGCTGACCGCGCGCCGGCACGTCGATCTCCTGCGGCTAGCCAGCGCGCTGTGTCGCGCTCGATGAGCTAGCTGCCTCGATACACCATTTTCGTACGGCCACATCTGACCCGAGGCAAGGAGAACTCCATGGACGCACCAGCGCACCCAGCTTCAGACCCGACCTTCTACCGCAGCCCCGCCGAGGCTGTCGCCGCACCAGCGGAGAAGCTTGCCTACGTCGTCGCGTTCGACCGCACGGCGCAGCGGCCCGACGCGCTGACCGTGGTCGACGTCGATCCCGGCTCGCCACGGTACGGGCAGGTGGTGGGCTGGGCGGACCTCCCCACTCTGGGCGACGAGCTGCATCACTTCGGCTGGAATGCCTGCAGCAGCGCGCTGGCCCACGAGGGTCACGACATGAACGGTCTACAACGCCGCTACCTGCTGCTGCCCGGCCTGCGTAGCTCGAACGTACACGTATATGACACTCAGCCCGACCCCACCAACCCCACCCTGGTCAAGACGATCGACGCCAAGGAGCTGGCGGACAAAGCCGGCTACTCCCGGCCGCACACGTTGCACTGCGGGCCCGAGGGGATCTTCCTGTCCTGCCTCGGTGGGGCCGACGGTGCCGACGGGCCGGGTGGGATCGCGCTGCTCGACCACGCCACTTTCGACGTGCTGGGCGCCTGGGAACACGACCGCGGGCCGCAGTATCTGGCGTATGACGCCTGGTGGCACCTGAAGCAGAACACCCTGGTCACCAGCGAGTGGGGCACCCCGTCGATGATCGAGGACGGGGTCAACCCGGAGCTGTTACTGGGTAACAAGTACGGCCACGCACTGCACTTTTGGGACTTGGCCGCCGGCAAGCACCTCCAGCGGGTCGACCTGGGCGCGCACCACCAGATGGTGTTGGAGCTGCGTCCGGCGCATGATCCCGAGGCCAGCTGGGGATTCGTCGGTGTCGTCGTGTCCACCCAGGACCTGTCCGCCTCGGTGTGGCGCTGGCATCGTGAGGGGGGCACCTGGGCGGCGGACAGGGTGATCACCATTGCCGCCGAACCCGCCGACCCCGCCCTGCTGCCACCAGCGCTGAAACCCTTCGGTGCGGTCCCGCCCCTGGTCACCGACATCAACCTGTCGGTGGACGATCAGCAGCTGTACGTCTCGTGCTTCGGCACCGGAGAGCTCAAGCAGTACGACGTGTCCGACCCCGCGAACCCGCGCGAGACCGGCTCGGTGCGGTTGGGTGGCATTGTCAACCGGGCGGCCCACGCGGACGCACCCGACCTGCCGCTGGCCGGCGGCCCGCAGATGGTCGAGGTCAGCCGGGACGGCCGACGGGTGTATCTCACCAACTCGCTCTACGGCGCGTGGGATGACCAGTTCTACCCCGACGGCGTCGGGGCGTGGCTGGCCAAGATCGACGCAGCCGCCGCTGGAGGGCTGGCCGTCAACGAGGGTTTCTTCCTGCGCGGGGAGGACTTCCGAGGTCTGCGGGTGCACCAGGTGCGGCTACAAGGCGGTGACGCCTCCTCAGACTCCTACTGCTACCGCTGACCAGTCCCGTACAGGAGCAACTGCATGCGTTACGGATGGGGACCGACAGCCACGATTGTCAGGCTCCTCGTCCTCCCAGACCAACAGTTCACGCTTGGGGATGCTCGCAAGGGGGTCAGCAGTATCTCCCCGGTATGGCGGGTGGAAACCAGGAAACGGTCGTTGCGCCGCATTCCGGCCCGACCGAACGCTATCCGTGCGCGCTCGTCCGCGGTGACTTCCGCGACGGGCTCGAAGCCAGCAGGTGCGCTCGTGTGCGTCCTCCTCCAACCGGAACAGGACCCAGTATCCCACATATGGGTATGGGCAAGCGCACTTCCGGCGATGCGATCCACGCCGGCACCGGCTGAAGCCTGACGATCGAGGGGCCGTGTCCGGGTGCCCAGATCTGGGACAGAGTTGGCACCGAATGGCGCTGGATCACGCGAATTGGACGGGCGCTAGCCTCGTGTGGTGGCCACTCCGACCAGGGTTTATGCCGCCCGTGTCACCGGGCTGCCGGTGTTCGGGCCCGACGGCGAGCAGATAGGCAAGGTCCGCGACCTGGTTACCGCGCTGCGCATCGGACCGCGACCGCCGCGGGTCCTCGGGTTGGTGATCGAGCTCGCCATCCGGCAACGGATCTTCGTACCGATGCTGCGGGTCACCTCCATCGAACCCGGCGCGGTGGTGCTGGCCACCGGCACTGTCAGCCTGCGCAAGTTCACCCTGCGCCCCAACGAAACGCTGGTGATCGGGGAGATCCTGGACACCCGGGTGCACGTAGCCGCCACCGGGGCGGTCGCGGTGGTGGTGGACGCCGGGATCGAGCAGGCCCGCACCCGGGACTGGGTGATCACGAAGCTGGCCGTCCGGGAACGCACCGGCCGGCTCAGCCGGCGCGGCCCGGTTGAGGTATTCGGCTGGGACGAGATCGAGGGGCTGACGCTGGCCGAGGTGTCCTCCCGCGGACAGGGTGCCGAGCAGCTGCTGTCCCTTTTCGAGGGGATGCGAGCGGTGGAGGTCGCCAACACGCTGCGTGAGCTGCCCGCCAAACGCCGCTATGAGGTGGTCGACGCGCTGGACGACGAGCGGCTCGCGGACGTGCTGCAGGAGCTGTCCGAAGACGAGCAGGCCCAGGTGCTCGGCCGGCTGGGCGACGAGCGCGCCGCCGACGTGCTCGAGGCGATGAACCCCGACGACGCCGCCGATCTGCTCGGCGAACTGGCCCAGACCGAACGGGAGCGATTGCTGCGGCTGATGGCTCCTGAGGAGTCCGCCCCGGTGCGCCGGCTGTTGACCTACTCCTCGGACACCGCCGGTGGCCTGATGACCCCGGAGCCGGTGGTGCTCACCCCGGACGCCACTGTCGCCGAGGCGCTGGCCCGGGCCCGTAACCCCGAGCTGACCCCCGCACTGGCCAGCATGGTGTTCGTCTGCCGGCCCCCTACGGCCACCCCAACCGGGCGCTACCTGGGCTGCGCTCACCTGCAGCGGCTGCTGCGCGAACCCCCCTCGGATCTGGTGGCCGGTGTGCTGGACGTCGAGCTGGCCCGCCTTGGTCCTGAGGCGACACTGGCCGAGGTCACGCGCTACTTCGCGGCATACGACCTGGTCTGCGCCCCGGTAGTGGACCCCGATAGCCATCTGCTCGGAGCGGTCAGCGTGGATGATCTGCTAGACGCCGCACTGCCCGACGACTGGCGGCAGCAGGAGGCATGGCCCACTCCCGACTGGTCGGACGAGGTGACCCATGGCTGAGTCACGTTGGCAGAACGCGGCAACCCGGCTGGATCTACCACGCGGACCACGACGACTCGCGCCCAGAATGGATCCGGACGCCTTCGCCCGCTTCTCCGAGCGGATCGCCCGCTTTCTGGGAACCGGCCGATTCCTCGCCGCGCAGACCGTCATCGTTATCGTGTGGATCGCACTGAACCTGGCGGCCGTGTCCCTGCGCTGGGATCCTTACCCGTTCATCCTGCTCAATCTGGCGTTCTCCACGCAGGCGGCCTACGCGGCGCCGCTGATCCTGCTGGCGCAGAACCGTCAGGACGATCGCGATCGGGTCGCGCTGGAGGAAGACCGCACCCGTGCGCAGCGCACCAAGGCCGATACCGAGTACCTGGCCAGGGAACTGGCGTCGCTGCGGTTGGCCGTCGGCGAGGTGGTCACCCGAGACTTCCTCCGATCCGAGCTCGTTCGGCTGACCGAGTTCAGAGAACCAAGCCCACCCGATTCGGCGCCGTCGGACCGGTCTCGGTCGGAACGGCCCGGTGGGTATCGGCGGGCCAAGCGGGGCTGATCGAAGACAGCCGGCGGTAGACTGGTGAGCGCCCCATGGAGTAACGCCTAGCATGGGAGACAGACCCCTCACTCAATCGGAAAGTCGGTGCCACCCGTGGCCTCCATCCAGAGCGTCCCCACGGTTGACGCGGTCAAGGCCGCGCTGAACGGGGTGCACGACCCGGAGATCAACCGGCCGATCACCGAGCTCGGCATGGTCAAGGACGTCACCGTCGCCGCCGACGGAACAGCGAAGGTAGCGGTGTGGCTCACCGTCGCCGGCTGCCCCATGCGCGACACCATCACCTCCCGGGTCACCATGGCGGTGTTCGCGGTGCCGGGCATCCGGGACGTCCGAGTGGAGCTCGACGTGATGAGCGACGCCCAGCGCACGGCGTTGCGCAAGCAGCTGCGAGGCACCGCCGAGGAACCCCGGATCCCGTTCGCCGAGCCGGGATCGCTGACCCGGGTGTACTGCATCGCCTCCGGTAAGGGCGGGGTCGGCAAGTCCTCGGTGACGGTGAACCTGGCGGCTGCGATGGCCGATCGGGGTCTCTCGGTCGGTGTGGTCGACGCCGACATCTATGGCCACTCGGTGCCGGGCATGCTCGGCACCACCGCCCGCCCCACTCAGGTAGAAAAGATGATCATGCCGCCGACGGCGCATGGCGTGAAGGTCATCTCGATCGGCATGTTCACCAAGGACAACACCCCGGTGGTGTGGCGGGGGCCGATGCTGCACCGCGCGCTGCAGCAGTTCCTCGCCGACGTGTTCTGGGGCGACCTCGACGTGCTGCTGCTCGACCTTCCGCCGGGCACCGGCGACATCGCCATCTCGGTAGCGCAGTTGATCCCCAACGCCGAGATCCTGGTGGTCACCACACCGCAGCGAGCCGCCGCGGACGTGGCGCAGCGGGCCGGGGCGATCGCTTTGCAGACCCGCCAGCGGCTGATCGGTGTGGTGGAGAACATGTCATGGCTGGAGATGTCCGACGGCTCGCGCAGCTACCTGTTCGGTTCCGGCGGGGGCCAGGTGGTCGCCGACTCGCTGACCCGCGCGCTGGGCAGTGAGGTTCCGCTGCTGGGCCAGATTCCGCTGGACCCCCGGCTGCGCGAGACCGGCGACGCCGGCACTCCCCTGGTGCTGGCCGATCCCACGTCGCCCGCCTCGGTAGTGCTACGCGGGATAGCTGATCGGCTCGCGACGCGGTCGCGCGGCCTGGCCGGTCGGATGCTCTCGGTGAGCCCCAGCTCGCGGTAGCAGACAGTCAGGTTGCATCGGGGTCGAAGGGTGCGCGCTCGCCCGGCTGTAGCGGCCGGGAAATCGGAGTTCCTCTGCCCGTGGGCGCGGCGTACCCGTTCGGTTTGCTCACGTTGCCTTTCAGAGGTTCGGGCACCCCGCCAAACGGCTCGGCGCCGAGATCGTCGAACAGGTGGCGGGTGATCGCGCTTGTCGGGTTGAACCCACGTGTGTTGAAGCTACGCAGCCCACGCAGATCTTCCAGAGGAGCCCGGAGCTCGTCGAATTCCGGGCCCAGCTCGGAACGCAGCTGCTCGCGGGCGCCATTGGCGTACTCCCGGACCTGGCGCACGGTACGGCCCAGCCAAGCCGCCGCCGACGGCAGACGTTCCGGTCCCAGGATCAACAACCCGGCGACGATGAGGATCAGGAACTCTCCCCAGCCGATGTTGAACATCCGTACGCACCTCCCTCGCGAACCCGGCCAGCGATTCCAGCCTAGCTCTGGCGACCTTGCGGACACAGAGCACTACCGCATAGTCCGGGTGCTACCCGCCGACCACCGATCCGACGTTCACCGGCCGCGAGAGTAGGCGCGTTATCACGCCGACTCCCCGACGACCGCGATGGCGAAACCGTCGTAGCCCTTGGCGCCCACCGTCTGGATGACCGTCGCACTCACTGAGGAGTCCGCGGCAATCACGTCGTTGAGCCGCCGCACGCCCTGCACATTGGGGTCCTCGCTGTGCGCGTCGAGCACCTGTCCGTCGCGCACCACGTTGTCCACGATGATCACTCCACCGAGTCGGGTCAGGCGAACCGACTCGGCGAAGTAGTCAGCGTTGTGCGGCTTGTCTGCGTCGATGAACACCAGGTCGAACAGCTCGCCCTCGATGTCGTCGGCCAGCTGCGGCAGCGTGTCCAACGCCCGCCCGACCCGCACGTCCACCAGGTCAGCGAGGCCGGCCCTGGCGATGTTGGCGCGCGCCACCTCCGCGTAGCGCTGCTGGTATTCCAAGGTGATCAACCGTCCGTCCGGCGGCAGCGCCCTGGCCAGCCAGATCGTGCTGTATCCGCCGAGGGTGCCGAACTCGAGGATCCGGCGCGCTTTCATCATCCTGGCGAGCAGGTTGAGCAATTTGCCCTGCGTGGGTGAGACGGCGATGGCTGGCAATCCCGCCGCCGCACTGGCCGCGAGCGCGGCATCCAACGCCTCGTCGGGTCCATGGAGTGCGCCGGTGATGTAGTCGTCGACCGCCGTCCACTGCTGCTGGCTCATCGCGTCCTCACTGCCGTCGGGCTATCTGGCAGCCATGCTGCCGCATCCCGCCTAGAGCTCGGGACCGCGGGCCCGCAGGTCATCGACGGTGGCCATCGCCTGCTTGAGCTCACCGAGCCACTGCTGAGCGTGCTCGCCGACCAGCCGCACCGCCCAGGCCAGTGCTTCCGAGCGGGACCGCGCCACACCAGCGTCGACGAGGGTGTCGAGCACCAGGCGCTCGGGTTGCCGCAACCGGGTCATCACCGGCACCGACAGTGTCGTGAACATCTCCTCGGTGCCACCCAACCGGGCGCCCCAGGCCACCTTGCGCCGGTACCGGTGTTCGGCCTGCCTGGCGATCTCGATCCGCTCGTCGCGGGAGTCCTCCCGGAACCGGCTGATCCGGCCCGCCTCGGCTGCCGTGCTCTGCGCTTCGTCGGTGAACTCCTCGCCCAGCACGGGCAGCTCACCCACGACGATTATCTCCTCGCGGTCCACGCTGACCTCGACCTCACCGGTGAACCAACCATCCGGCAGGCGTCCCGCGAACCACGCGTTGGCGTCGTCGGCTGCCGGCAGGTCAGCCTGCTGCCAACCACCCCGCCCGTGCCACCGTCCATCGGCGCGCACCCCGTGCGGCCGTCCTCGTCCCACCATGTCATCGTCCTCTCACTCGCTCCAGTATGATTACAACATTACACTTACTCATGGGACGGCCTAGTCAGATTCGCCGACCGCGAACGGTTAATCACCAGCGTGCGAGGTCCGATTGCTGCGCGGGGTGCAGCGCTCTTCCTTTGGGGGCCCGAGCGAGCCGCTGGGTACGTCCTCAGCACGTGCCGGGACGCGCTAGAACAATGGTCGAGCGCCGGTGAACTAGCCGACAGGTCCGGTGCCGGGGGGACGGTCAGCGCGCAACGCTGCGTTTCGCGTGGCTAGCTGCTCCGGAGCTGAGCCTGCAGATCCTCGACGGTGGTCACTGGCCGATCACAGACGAAGCCGTGGCAGACGTAGGCCGCCGGGGCACCATCCACGAGGTCCCTCCCGGCGAGCATCGGAGCATCCGCACCTGGTTCCCCAGCCAGCACGACCGCGCCGCCGGGTGCGGTCCACCGGGCCGCCACCTCGAGCGCCGCGCGGGCAGCGTCCTCGGCAGCGCCGATCACGGCGATCTGCACCGGCCCGTGTGCCAGCGCCTCAGCAGTGGTCAGCCAGTGCCCGGCAGCCTGCGGGGCCTTCGCCGGCACCCCTCCGGCCCGCGCCACCGCCGCCTCGGCCGCCGTGCGGTAGGACTCCGCGCCGGTCAGTGCCGAGGCAGTGACCAGCGCGGCGGCCAACGCGGAGGCACCCGCTGGGGTGGCATTGTCAGTCGGGTTGGTGGGGCGGCGGAACAGCGCCTCCGCATCGCCAGCGGTATCGAACCAGGCGCCGGGATGTTCCGGGTCGCCGAAGTGCTTCTGGGCCAGCTCCAGCACCGGTAGCGCAGCCTGCAACCAGCGGTCCTCACCGGTGGCCTGGTGCAGCGCGAGCAGGCCCTCGATCAGCCAGGCGTGGTCGGCCAGCACACCGGCGGCCTGGCCCACCACGCCGTCTCGGGAGCTGCGGCGCAGCCGACCATCGACCATATGCGTGCCCAGCATGAGCTCCGCCGCGGCAGCCGCCGCCGCAACCCATTCCGGACGGCCCAGCACGCCGCCGGCCTCAGCCAGGGTGGTGATCGCCATCCCGTTCCACTCGGTGACCACCTTGTCGTCCCGGCCGGGCTGCGGGCGGGCGGCCCTGGCAGCAAGTAGCGCGGTGCGCACCCGCTCCCAGCGCTGCGCGTCATCGGGCTCAGCAGGTAGCTGCAGCACCGACGCACCACGCTCGAAAGTCCCGGCCTCGGTCACCACCAGCAGCTCCGCCGCCCACTGGCCGTCATCTGATCCCAGCACCTCGATGAGTTGCTCCGGCGTCCACACGTAGGTGGCGCCCTCCACGCCTGCGGTATCGGCGTCCACCGACGCCGCGAAACCGCCCTGCGCGGTGCCCAACCCGTCGAGCAGGAAGGTCGCTGTCTGCTCGGCCACCCGGCGGGCGCTCGCCGATCCGGTCAGCCGGGCCAGGTGGGTGTAGGCACGCAGCAGCAGGGCGTTGTCATAGAGCATCTTCTCGAAGTGCGGCACCACCCAGGCGGCGTCGACGCAGTAGCGCGCGAACCCACCGGCGAGCTGGTCATACATCCCGCCGCGAGCCATCGCCTCACAGGTGCGCTGGGCCATCGACAGAGCACGCTTGGAGCCGGTTCGCTCGTGGTGTCGGAGCAAGAACTCCAGCAGCATCGACGGCGGGAACTTCGGAGCACCACCGAACCCGGCGTGCTGGTAGTCGAACTCGGCAGCCAACTTCTCGGCTGCGGCAGCCAGCACCTGATCGTCGACCGCGGACTCGGCCAGCGGCGCGGCCCGTTCGGCGAGCTGCTTGGCGATGCGCCTGGCCGCGTCCCGGACCTGCTCACCGCGGCTGACCCAGGCTTCGCGCACGGCGATGAGCAGCTCGGGGAAGCCGGGCAAGCCGTGTCGAGGAGACGGCGGGAAGTAGGTGCCGCAGTGGAACGGCTCTCCGGTGGGCGTGAGGAAGCAGGTCATCGGCCAGCCACCGTGGCCGGTGATGGCCTGGGTCGCCTCCATGTAGATGGCGTCGACGTCGGGGCGTTCTTCCCGGTCGACCTTGATGTTGACGAAGTTGGCGTTCATCACCGCTGCGATGTCCGCGTTCTCGAAGGACTCGTGCGCCATCACGTGGCACCAGTGGCAGGCGGCGTAGCCGATGGACAGCAGCACTGGGACGCGACGCCGCGCTGCCTCCGCGAACGCCTCCTCGCACCACGGCCACCAGTCGACCGGGTTGGTGGCATGCTGCAGTAAGTACGGGCTGGTGGAGTTCGCAAGCCGGTTCGCCATGTGGCTATCTTCCCTGGCGCGCCGACAGCGCGGAACCCGTTACTCCTTACGAGGTGGAGTACCGGAATCGTCGTCGAAGGACTCCGGGACCCGGCGCAGGTGCTTGTTCATCGACCGAACCAGCAGCGCCACGGCCAGGAAGAATAGCAGCAGCACCACCAATCCTACCGGCGCGGCCTTGCCGAAATCCTCGCCTTGCCCACCTGGGTCGGGACCCGGTTTAGGTGGCGGCGCAAGCACTTCGAACGCGGTTACGGCCGAGAAGCCGGTGGGCAGCAGCAATTGCGTCATATGCGCACCCGCTCCCGGACACCGGAGAACAGGTCGTGCTCGGGCAGCGTGGTGTCGACCAGCGAACGGGCCAGCTCGTACTCCTCGGTCGGCCACAGCTGAGCCTGCAGTGCGTGCGGCAGGGCAAACCACCGGCTCGCCGGGTCGATCTGGGTCGCGTGTGCTCGTAATGCATCGTCGCGCACCGGAAAGTATTCGGCGCACTGCACCCGGGTGGTGACCCGCTCCAGGATGTCTGGAAGCGAGGGGTCCCACTTCGCCAGCCACTCGCCGAACGGCGATTCCGAGCCGGCCGCGAGCAGCGCGTCATGCATCAGCTGCATCCGCTTGCGGGAGAAGCCATGGGTGTAGTAAAGCTTCAACGGCTGCCACGGTGGTCCGGCGTCGGGAATACGATCCGGGTCGCCCGCGGCGTCGAACGCCGCAACCGACACCTCATGGCAACGGATATGGTCGGGGTGCGGATAGCCACCCTTCTCATCGTAGGTCACCACCACGTGCGGCCGGAACTCACGAAAAATCCGGACCAGATCCCGGGTGGGAACCTCCAGCGGCACCGCCGCGAAGCACCCGGCCGGCAGCGGCGGTTTCGGATCGCCCTCGGGCAGCCCGGAGTCGACATAACCCAGCCAGCGGTGCCGCACTCCCAGAATCTGCGCCGCGCGCGCCATCTCTCGGCGGCGGACTGCACTCATCTCCGCCGGATGCTCCGCCAGATCGGCCGGCGCGAACGACGGGTTGAGGATGCTGCCGCGTTCTCCGCCGGTACAGCTGACCACCATCACATCGTCACCATCGGCGACGTATCGGGCCATCGTCGCGGCACCCTTGCTCGACTCGTCATCGGGATGCGCGTGCACCGCCACCATTCGCAGTTGCTCAGCCATGGACGCCTGCTCATCCCTTCTCCACCGCCGGTTGGGCGGGCTGCCCGGGCGGTGGGATTATCGGACCATTGTTCCTGCCGGACCCGCAGTGCCATCCGGTGGGCTGTCGGAGTAGGTACCAGGATTAGGTACCCATCGGGGAGGTACAACACCGTGACCGCTGGTCAGCTTCCCGAGGGCCGCTACGGACCGGGGGCGGTCGGCGGCCGCCGCCGTTGGGCGGTGCCGGTGGGGCTGCTACTCGCGGTGCTCGCCGGTCTGGGGATCGCGGTGATCGGCTACCGCAACCTGGGCTCCACGCCGATCCGGACCGAGACGCTGGGATTCACCCTACTGGCGGGCAATGCCGTGCAGCTGCGTTTGACCGTGATCCGCGACGATCCCTCTGCGCCTGCAGTGTGCATCGTCCGGGCGCGCTCCCGAGACGGCGAGGAGACTGGGCGCAAGGAGCTCTTCGTTGCGCCCGCCGCCGGTCCGACCGTGCTGTCCACAGTGGTGCACACCTCGCGGCCACCGGTCATCGCTGAGGTCTACGGGTGTTCCTTCCAGGTGCCCGCCTACCTACATCCACCTCCGAAGTACTGACTTAAGAGCCCGCTGAGCAGGCACGATCCGTAGCCCGTCACCCATAAGGCTGCGGCCGAACCGGACACCTCGTGTTACCGTGGAAGGTGCGCACGGCCCCGGGGCAGGGCCGTGTTTTTCCGTTCCGGCCGCTGGCTGCCATGCCAGCGGCTCGGTTCGGTCCGCCCCGCGGTTAGCGGACGTCGGATCAGGAGGAGAAGTGATGACTGTGAGCGACACCCAGGTAGCCTGGCTGACTCAGGAAGCCTACGACCGGCTCAAGCACGAACTCGACGCGCTGGTTGCGAACCGCCCAGTCATTGCCGCTAAGATCAACGACGCTCGCGAGGAAGGCGATCTCAAGGAGAATGGTGGTTACCACGCCGCCCGGGAAGAGCAGGCTCAGCTCGAGGCGCGCATCCGACAGCTGCAGGAACTGCTTCGGGTGGCCAAGGTCGGCGAGGCCCCGGCCGAGTCCGGGATCGCTGCGCCCGGAATGGTCGTCACCGTTCGCTATCAAGGTGACGACGAGATCGAAACCTTCCTGCTCGGCTCACTGGAAGAAGTCGCGGCCGGGGACTTGGAGGTCTACTCCCCTAACTCTCCGCTGGGCAAGGCGATCATCGGTGCGCATGAGGGCGAGGACCGCCACTACGAGCTGCCCAATGGCGGTTTGATGACCGTCGCCGTCGTCAAGGCCGAGCCCTTCAGGCGCTGAACGCCCCAACTCAGCTCAGTGGGTCACGAGGTAGCCGGCGGCGTCCAGATCGGCGACCAGCTCCGCGCAGTGTTGCGCCCCCCGGGTTTCCAGGCTCAGCGCGACTACCGCATCGCCGACCAGGAGGCTGCCGGCGATCCGGGAGTGTGCCACGTCGACGACATTGGCGCCTGAGTCACCGATTCGGGACAGCAATCTGGCGAGCTCTCCGGGCCGGTCGGGCACCGTGACCCGCAGGGCCAAGAACCGTCCGCCCGCACTCAGGCCGTGCCGGATGAGGTGCATCAGCAGCAGCGGGTCGACGTTGCCCCCGGACAGTACGGCGCAGACTGGTCCTGGGAAACGCACCGTCGGTTCCAACAGCGCTGCAACGGCGGCGGCACCAGCCGGCTCGACGAGCATCTTGGCTCGCTCCAGGCACAACAGTACGGCTTGGGACAGCGCCTCCTCCCCTACCGTCACCACTTCGTCCACCAGGGCGGACACCTGGGCGAAGCTCACCGGACCCACTTCGGAGACCGCGATCCCGTCCGCCATCGTGTGCTGGTGGCGCAGCCGCACCGGCGTCCCCGCGGCCAGCGAGGGGGGCCAGACCGCGGCTCCCGCAGCCTGCACACCGATCACTCTGACGTCCGGTTTGATGCCCTTGACCGCGGCGGCGATCCCACCGACCAACCCGCCTCCACCGGTGGGCACCAGTACCGTCCCGACGTCGGGCAGTTGCTCGAGCAGTTCCAGCCCTATCGTGCCCTGGCCGGCAACGACGTCGGGGTGCTCGAACGGGTGGATGAATACCGCCCCGGTGTCGTGAGCGAAGGCGCGTGCCGCGGCCAGCGATTCTTCGACGACGTCGCCGACGAGGTGCACCTGCGCGCCGTAGCCGCGGGTCGCGGCGACCTTGGGCAGCGCCGCGGTCACCGGCATGTAGACCGTCGCGGTGGCGCCCAGTATCGCGGCCGCTAACGCCACACCCTGCCCATGGTTGCCCGCACTGGCAGCCACCACTCCCCGGGCTCGCTCGGTCGAGGACAGCGCATGGATCCGGACGTAGGCGCCCCGGATCTTGAACGATCCGGTGCGCTGCAGATTCTCGCATTTGAAATGGACCGGTACCGTGCAGCGCTGCTCGAGCACCGCGCAGTGCTGCACCGGCGTGCGCCGGACGACGCCGTGCAGCGTCTCTCGAGCGACTCTGATCTTCTCTACACCGACCAGCTCCATGGTCGATGATCCTGCCAGCGTGACGGCCGCACGGCCGCCGCAGTGCCGGGGTAAGGTCGAGAGCAAATCTTGGGAGGTGGGATGGCCCGCCGTTGGATGCCGGTTGTGGTGACGGCTGGGGTGGCCGTGCTGCTCGCTGGCGCCGCTGTCTTCACCGCCGACCGGGCGGGTTGCGCCGAGCCGGGCAGCTACGTGCCGGTGCCCGGTGGGATGCAACTCGTCACCAGATGCCTCAACAGCGCCGACCTACCGGTAGCCCCCCCGCCCCGCAAACAAACCCCGCCACCCCCGAAAAGCCTCCTGGGCGATTGAACCCACTGTCGCTCGACGCCGTGAACTCGACGCGACCGACCTGCCAAGTCAGCTGAACGTCCGGGGCGTCGAGTTCACGGTTCACCGGGCTACCCGAGTGCCGCGAGGATGTCGTCGACGAGGTCTTCGGGGTCCTCGATGCCCACTGAGAGGCGGATCAGGTCGGCGGGTACTTCGAGCTGGGTTCCCGTGGTGGAAGCGTGCGTCATGCGCCCGGGATGCTCGATGAGCGACTCCACCCCACCCAGCGACTCGGCCAGGGTGAACACCTGGGTTCGGGCGCAGACCGCCAACGCCGCCGCAGCGCCACCATCAACGGTGAAGGAGACGATGCCGCCGAACCTGCGCATCTGCTTGGCGGCGATCTCGTGCCCATGATGGGTGGCCAAACCGGGATAGCGGACGCCGGTGACGGCCGGGTGCGCCTGCAGCGCCGCCACGACCCGCTCAGCGTTGTCGCAGTGTCGCTCCATGCGCACCGCCAGAGTCTTGATCCCCCGCAGGGTCAGCCAGGCGTCGAACGGCCCGGGCACCGCACCGGCGCCGTTTTGCAGGAAGGCCACCTGCTCGTCCAACTCGACGTCATCGGTGATCAGCGCGCCGCCGATGACGTCGGAGTGCCCGCCGAGGTACTTGGTGGTCGAGTGCAGCACCACATCCGCACCGAGCGCCAGTGGCGTCTGCAAATAGGGCGTGGCGAACGTGTTGTCCACCACCAGCCGGGCACCCGTCTGGTGCGCGACGGCGGCCAGCGACGCGATGTCAGCGATGTTGAGCAGCGGGTTGGTCGGCGTTTCGCACCACACCAACCGGGTGTTCGGGCGCATCGCGGCCCGCACGGCGTCGAGATCGGACTGCCCGACGGCGGTGTGCTCGATTCCCCAGTGCCGGAACACCTTGTCGATCAGGCGAAACGTTCCGCCGTAAGCGTCGTCGGGGATGATGATGTGGTCACCCGGGCGGCAGGTCGCTCGCAGCAGCACGTCACTGGCCGCCATCCCGGACGCGAAGGCGCGGCCGTGCAGGCCTGCCTCCAACGCCGCCACGCAGGTCTCCAACGCGGTGCGGGTGGGGTTGGCGGTGCGGGCGTACTCGTAGCCCTCGCGTAGCCCGCCGACGCCATCCTGGACGAAGGTGGAGCTGCTATGGATCGGCACGATCACCGATCCGGTGTGGGGATCCGGGTCTTGGCCAGCATGGATCGCGCGGGTGGCAAAGCCTGTCACCCGGCCAGCCTACGGTGTTGCGCTGTCGGTGCGATCTTCGGTTGCTGCGTCTGCTCTGGGCTCGGGATCGATCCGGATCACCACTGTCCTGGCGATCTTGTCCGCGAAAGTCTGGCGCTTGCCGTCCCACAGCGGCCACAGGTAACCGATGCCGAACTCCAGCGCGTGGCAGATCTGACGGGCCACGGCGCCGCCGAAGCCCACCGGCCGGCCGGTCTCGATCGTGACCAGTTTCGTGTTCGCAACCCGGCGCCCGAGGCTTCGCCCCGTTGTGCCCTGCAGGTAGCCCGAGTTCCAGACCCCGAAGCCCAGCAGCCCCAGACAGCCGACCACAGCAAGCGACGGGCTGCCGGTCACGACACTGAGGGAAATCAGCAGGTTCAGCACGATCACCGGAACCACATAGTCGATCAAGAAGCTGATCGCCCTGGCGCCGAAACCCGCCAGCGGTTGCGGCCCTTCAACGGCCCCGAGCTCACCGACATCGGACGGCCGCAGTGGCGGCTCTAGGTGAACAGTGTGCGGCGCGCGGCCGATCTGCGCGCCGGTATCCGCCTGCGGTGAGGTGGCCGGCTCTCCTAATCGAGCAGCTTCGGGCAATTGAATAGAATGCGGTAAACGCCCGAACTGCGGTGGCGGTATGAACTGTGTCATTCGTCCGAATTGTGGTGGCGGGGGAGGCTGCGGCGACCGCTCTTGCTGCGGTGGCCATGTCGTTGGCAGTGCCGGCGGCGGTGGGGGGACTGGCACCGCAACCGATACGGGCTGGTCATCGGTCGAGCCAGTCAGCTGAGACTGCTGAGTCGACTGAGACTGCTGAGGCGATTGAGCCTGCGGAGAAGTCGGCTGGGAAGCTGTCATTGCGTCATATACCCCCTCGCTAGGCAGCCTGGCGCATTCGTGCGCGGTCAACGTAGCGGATCTGATCCGGCCCCCCTCAACGCCCGGCCAGGAACCCCAGTACGTCTTGCCGGGTCACCACTCCGGCGGGTTTGCCGTCGATCAAGACCATGGCGCCGTCGGCGTCGGCCAATGCCCGCATCAAGGACCCGATCGGCTCACCCGCGCCGATTGTCGGAAGCGGTGCCGCCATGTGCGCCTCGATCCGGTCGGCGAGTTGCGCATCACCGGCGAACAGCGCCTGCAGCAGGGTGCGCTCGCTGACCGCACCGATCACTTCGGCCGCCATCACCGGTGGCTCGGCGGCCACCACGGGCAGCTGCGAGACGCCGAACTCGCGCAGAATCATCACCGCCTCGGCGACGGTCTCGTTCGGATGGGTGTGCACCAGCTTGGGCAACGCGCCGTCCTTGCCGACCAGCACGTCGGCGACGGTTGCTCCGGAGGAGTCCGGCGGCAGGAAACCGTAGGTGGCCATCCAGGCGTCGTTGAAGACCTTGCCCAGATAACCGCGCCCGCCATCGGGCAGCAACACCACGATCACTGAGTCCGGGTCGGCCCGGGCCGCGACCCGCAGCGCGCCTACCACGGCCATCCCACAGGATCCCCCCAGCAGCAAACCTTCCTCGCGGGCCAGCCGCCGGGTCATGGTGAAGGAATCGGCGTCGGAGACCGGGATGACCTCATCGCAGATGGTGCGGTCATAGCAGCGGGGCCAGAAGTCCTCTCCGACACCTTCCACCAGGTAGGGCCGACCGCTGCCGCCGGAGTACACCGAGCCCTCCGGATCGATACCGACCACCCGCACCCGCCCGTCGCTGACCTCCTTGAGGTAGCGCCCGGTCCCGGAGATCGTCCCGCCGGTGCCGATACCGGTCACGAAATGGGTGATGCGCCCCTCGGTTTGCGCCCAGAGTTCCGGACCGGTGCCGTGATAATGGCTGGCCGGGTTCTCCGGGTTGGAGTACTGGTCGGGCTTCCAGGCACCGTCGATCTCCTTGGCCAACCGGTCGGATACCGAGTAGTACGAGTCGGGGTGGCCGGCAAGCACCGCGGTGGGGCACACCACGACCTCGGCACCGTAGGCCTTGAGCACATCGACCTTGTCCTGGCCGACCTTGTCGGGGCAGACGAACAGGCAGCGGTACCCCTTGCGTTGGGCGACCAGCGCGAGCCCGACGCCGGTGTTGCCGGAGGTCGGTTCCACGATCGTGCCTCCGGGCTGCAGCTCACCGGATCGCTCCGCCGCTTCCACCATGCGCAGCGCGATCCGGTCCTTCACGCTGCCGCCAGGGTTGAAGTACTCGACCTTCGCCAGGACCAGTGGGGCGACCTCCTGGGCGACCGCGTTCAGCCGCACCAGCGGGGTATTGCCGACCAGATCGATGATGTGCTCGGCATAGTGCACCGGGTTCTCCTGGCGGGGGTAGGGCGGATCTCGCTCGTGAACGCGCGTCGGCGAGCTTCAGGGCGTATATCAGAGTATGGGAGTCACTCTGCGCAGCGCGGCGTCGAGGAGGTCTTCAGCGGTGAAACATCTGTTACGGACGACGGTCGTGGTGGTCGGTACTACCGGCGCAACGCTCGGGGCGGCCTACGGAGTGCTCAGCAAGCAGGGCCGGCGGGCTCGTCGCGACATCATGATCCCGGGCTGGTTTCCCTTCCGGGCAGACGGGGTATACCTGCCGGACGGGACCGGCCCGTATCCCCCGTCGGCTCCGGCCCTCGCCGTGCTCGCCCCGGCGGTAGGACGCTCCCAAGTGCTGCGTTTGGCAATGCTGGGTGACTCGTTGGCGGCCGGCCTCGGGGTGGATCGGCCCGAGCAGCTTCCCGGCGTGGTACTGGCCCGCGGACTAGCCGACGACTCTGGTCAACCGGTCCAGCTGGACACCCTGGCGATCTGCGGCTGCACGAGCCGCCGGCTCGCCGGGCAGGTCGACGCCGCCCTGATCAATCGTCCCTATGCGGCGCTGGTCATGATCGGCGCCAATGATGTGGCCCGGCAGATTCCGCCATGGGAATCGGCGAGGCTGCTCGGCGAGGCGGTGTCGAGATTGCGAGCCGCGGGTACCACGGTGATCGCCGGAACCTGCCCGGATCTCGGCACCATCCCGCAGATCCCGCAGCCGTTGCGGGCCATCGCACACACGTCCAGCTGGGCCCTTGCCCGCCTGCAGCACGACGCGATATGCGCAGCAGGCGGGCTGCCGGTGTCACTGGCCCAACTGCTGGCCCGGGACTTCCGCACTCAGCCCGACATCCTGTTCGGCCGGGACCGCTTCCACCCCTCGACCGCCGGCTACCAAACCGCCTGCTCGGTGTTGCTCCCCACGCTGTGCTCGGCGCTGCGCGATGGCTGCGCTGATGACTCGCCCTACGACTGGGCCGCTACTCGCGGAGGTAGGACAGCAGTTGCAGGATCTCCAGGTACAGCCAGACCAGGGTCACGGTGAGGCCGAAGGCGATGTACCACGCGGTCTTCTCCGGTGCACCGGCCCGGATCGCCTGGTCGGCAGCGTCGAAGTCGAGCAACAGGCTGAACGCGGCGATCCCGATGACGACGAGACTGAAAACGATCGCCAGTGGACCACCGCTGCGCAGGCCCAGCCCGCCGGGGATGAAGAAGTTCGCGATGAGGTTCACGATCATCAGGCCGACGACCCCGATCAGGGCACCGGTCATCCACTTGGTGAACCGCGGGGTCACTTTCACCGCGCCGGTCTTGTAGACCACCAGCATCCCGGCGAACACCAGCACCGTGCCGGTGATCGCCTCCAGCACGATGGATCCGCTACCCGGCGAGCGCAGCTCGAGCACCCTACCGATCACGCCACTGATGCCACCGAGAAAGACGCCCTCGACAGCGGCGTATGCAAGGATCAGCGGCGGGCTGACCAGTTTCTTGAAGATGACCACCATTGCGAGCACGAAACCGATCAGCGCGGCAGGCAAGGCCAGCCCCCACAGTCCGCTGAGGTAGGTGGCCACGCCGGTGGCGGTCAGTACCGCCAGGGTGATGCCCGTCTTGATGACCACGTCATCGACGGTCATCGGTCGGCTCGTGGTCGGCGGGGCACCGCCATAGCGGGAGTCAGCGCCCGGGAACGTTGCGGGGGCCGAGTTGAAACCCGCATACCCGCCGCCCCCAACGGGAAGACTGCGGAATGCGGGATTGCTGGTGGTGCGCACCGTGTTCCTCCAGGTCGACGTTGCAGGCCGTCACCCGGGTTCAACGCGCCCGTGACGGGTCCGGTTCCCGGCCCGATGAACGCGGACCTTACCCCCGCGCGGGGACGCCCCGCAGGCGAGCACGAGCACTTCGCGTTACTGTGCGGGCAGGCCGGCGCCCGGGCCTGGAACGGTATGGAGGTGGGGATGGACTGGTGGGGATGGGTGATCCTTGCGCTGGTCATTATCGCCGCGCTGGTTGTTCTTGCGGTCGTCATCCAACGCAAGAGACGGCGCGGCGGCGTGATCGGACTCAGCGAACCCGGCCGGAGTGACGCAGGGTGAACGCTCCGACTCCGATGTTGCTGTTACGGGCCAGCGAGTTGACTGGCCGTCCCGTGGTCACCCTCAGCGGCGACTTGGTCGCCGAAATCAAAGACGTCGTCTTCGAACGCGCTGGCGGCCGTATCGCCGGTTTCACCCTGCGCAATTCAGGCCTGTTCAGCCGGGCGCGCAAGGATTCGCTGCCCTGGCTCGGCGTGCACGGGGTGGGCCGGGACGCCGTGATGGTGTCCGACGAAACAGTGCTGACCGCAGCCAACGAGCTCGCACCTCGCAAGCAGGCCCGCGACGCGGACGTGCTGGAGGACCGGGTACTCACCGACAACGGGCGCGATCTGGGGCGTGTGGTGGACGTCGTGCTGCACAGCGGGACGAGCCTGGACGTGGTGGGCTACGAGGTGGAGGCCAGCGAGGCGCTTGGCACGGCGGGTCGCCATGTGTTCATCCCGCTGCCCGACACCGTGGCGGTCTCCGGCGAGAACCTCATCGTGCCCGCAGCGGCCACCGAGTTCGTCTCCGAGGACCTGGCGGGGTTCGGCGCGGCTGTCGGCGCCTTCCGGACCCGGCTACGAGAGGGGACCAGCTGATGCTGTTCAGCCAGGCACGTAAGCGCGACGTGGTGAACACCGCCACCGCTACCCGGGTGGCCAGAGTCGACGGCTTCGTCGTGCTGCCCGGACCGGCCAGGGTGGCGCTGCTGCGCTTGGGCAAGGTCAGCGGTGCCGGCACCCTGCTCGCCTGGGAGGATGTTCGGGGCTTCGGTCCCGACGCCGTGACAATCGCCACCGACGCGGTGATCCGGCCGCCGCGGGACGGCTTGGAACAGCGGGCCGAAGACAACGACTTGGAGATCCTGGGCAAGCGGATACTCACCGAGCGAGGTATGGAGCTCGGCTCGATCACCGACGTGGACTTCGATCCGGAGACGGGTGCGATCACCACGTTACTCACCAAGACCGAGACCATCGCCGGGCAGCGGATGATCGGTCTAGGCGGCTACGCGGTGGTCATCTCAGCCTAAGACGACTACCGATGTGTGGCGGCCGCCCACCCCCCGCGCGGCCGCCCGCACATCGTCGCCCGTTTGGGCTGAGTAAGCATCGCAGCACAGTGGCTCCCGCACAAGCGGATTCGATACAGGCTAATGCTATTCGGGTGAATCGAGTCGCAGCTTGGCCCAGATCGTCTTGCCATCTGCTTGCTGGTGCACCCTCCAGCTCTGAAACAACGCTGCGGCCGATGCAGGCCACGCCCGCGGAAAGCATCGATGTCTCCGCTACATCGAGCAGGCTGCGGCTAGCTGGCATCGCATACCTGCGCGGTACCAAGACGCTCCACCTTGAGGTTCAGATCAGCCCGCTCTCGGACGCCAACGCCGGTCTGCTCGGCGCGATCCTGAGTTTCATGATGTCACTGAACCGACGACCTCAACCAAGCCAAACACTCCTGGAAAGGTTACTGACCAGCGTGTGTGCGCCGCGGACTACGGGGACTACGGAAAGCCGAGATCGTCGGCCAGCACTTTCTCAATCTGGACATCGAATCAATGCCCATCTGGTGCAGCGGGAGTAGCGTCCCCATGTGCACCGCTGGCTGGACCAGCGACGTCATCGGTGCTCATGGCGCAAGACACACCCACCATACTGATGGGTACCCTCCAGGGCTGACTGAACGGCCGGACGGGCAAGCTGAGCGGCCTTGTGTACCGGTATGATCTCCATCCCGACCCTAGGGGAGCGAGGCTTGAATGATTGCTGAGGGAGCCCGCAACCTCCCGATTCACCCCAGGCCGGACGCCGGGCCTGTCAGTTTCATTCACAACTCCGGGCTGCTCTCCGTGGACGTCCAACACCTCGCGCACTCAGCCTTGGTGATCTACGTCGGCGGTGAGCTGGACATGCTTACCGGACCGCCGTTACAAGACCACCTCGGCGAACTGCTCGCCACCCGACCTGATCGTTTGATCATCGATCTCAGCCAAGTCTCGTTCATGGGCTCAACCGGCCTGTCGGTACTGGTCTGCACCCGCCAGCATGCCATCGTGACCGGTACAACACTTCAGCTCAGCGGCGCCAGTGGACGCCCCGTAGCCGTCCCTCTGGAAGTAACCGGCCTAAACCATCTGTTCGAGATTTTACCAACACCGCCCACCACCGGCGACAAACAGCGCTGACACAATGCCGGTGGTGGGCTGCAGCACGGCGGCCGGACGACTCAGGTTGCGGGAGTCTGCGGCGTGTCGTGTCCCTTCCCGACGGATCCGGGAGGCAGACCGATCCCTTTTGAACGTCGATAGAGGCGCAGCTCACCACGGCCAGTAGCCTTGGTGTTGGTCATGATCAGGGACGTACCCGCCGAGCCAACCTCCTAACCATCCTCATGCCACCTGCGCCGGATCGACCAGGCCGTCATCGGGCTAGCAGGCGGCCTTGGGCTGGACGTGCCCCCGGTGGAGGCCGCTCGGGCCGGGGTACGGCGGTGTAGCCTGGGATAGGTCCGTCGGCGCCGATCCAGTCCTTGTCGTGCTCCGCCTTATGAACTTGAGCTGGACTGACGAGGGCTGGCTGCGATGAGAGTGCTCGGCGAGAACCCCCGTGACAGGGTCGGTCCCGGTGGTTGAGCCGGGCTCGGTGGGGCGGGCGTTGTTGGCGATCGCCCGCGACGTCGGGAGTGACCGCGCGCTGGCCGAGCAGTTCTGCCAGGCGTGTGTGCTGGGCTTGGACGTTGACGGTGCGGCGATCTCACTGCTGACCGCGAGCACCTCGCGCGAGACACTGTGCGCTACCGATGCGACGGCGGAGTTGCTGGAAGATCTCCAGTTCAGCCTCGGCGAGGGCGCGTGCATGGAGGCAGCGCTGACCGGGCGACCTGTGCTGGTGCCGGACCTGCACCACAGCACTGAGACGAACCGCTGGCCGATCTTCGCCGCCGCGGTGATGGAGCAATCCGAGGTGGGTGCGCTGTTCGCGGTACCGTTGCAGTGGGGAACGATCAACCTCGGGGTGCTGGACCTGTATCGTAACGCTCCGGGGTCGCTGCGCAACGCGCAGCTACGGGATGCGATCAATTCCGCGAACATAGCCGCGCTGATGTTGCTCGGGGTGCGTACCGATCCCGGTGACGGAGAGTGGCTGGACCATTCGTTGCACGGCCGCGCAGAGATCCATCAGGCCACCGGCATGGTGTTGGTCCAGCTCGGGATCAGCGCAACCGACGCCCTGGCCCGGATGCGAGCCTATGCTTTCGTCGAGCAGCGGTTGCTCGGCGAAGTCGCCCGCGATGTGGTGACCCGACGGTTGTGCTTCACCCGGGACGACACGGTGTAACCCGAAAGATGACACGGCAGCTCCTGGAGGGCGACCCCAGGGCGAGTGCTTGGCGGAAGAGGAATCTGATGAGTCCGGTGGAAAGCTGTCGCGAGCAGTTGCTGAGTAAAGCTTTTGTCGGGCTCGCGGACACCTTGGTCGACAACTACGACATCATCGATCTGCTGGATCGGTTGGTGGCCTACAGCGTCGAGTTGCTGGCCGCCGACGCCGCCGGAATCATGCTGGTCGACTCCCAGCGCGCCCTGCACGTGGTGGCGTCCTCGCACGAGGACGCCGATGTGATGGAGCTGCTGCAACTGGAGGCCGACCAGGGCCCGTGCATGGAGTGCTTCCGCACCCAGGAGCGGGTGAGCGTTCCGGATCTGACCGAAGCGGCCGGACGGTGGCCGGTGTTCGTGGCCGCCGTCGAGAGCCGGGGGACCTACCGGTCGGTGCATGCACTGCCGCTGCGGCTGCGCGGCGAGGCGATCGGAGCGATGAACCTTTTCCACCGTCAACCGGGGGCTCTGCCCGAAGCTGACCTGGCGCTGGGTCAAGCACTCGCCGACGTTGCGACGATCGGTATCCTGTCCGAACGCGCCGTTCGCCGCGGTGAGGTGGTCACCGAGCAGTTGCAGACCGCACTGAACAATCGGGTGATCATTGAGCAGGCCAAGGGGGTACTCGCCCATCGCGGGAACCTGAGCATGAACGAGGCCTTCGACCGGCTGCGCCGCTACGCCCGCAATCGCAACGCGCTGCTGTCCGAAGTGGCTCGGCAGGTCGTCGAAACTGACCTGGCCGCCGACGTGCTCGCCGGCGCCACCGCGCACAGCAAGTAGCCCACCAGCGGTAATTAGCTTTTTCGTCATCCCTCGGACGGTGCCGTACCGGCGATGGATCGCCGCTCTGCCAGTCGCGGGTGATACGTAGGGTGCCCCCGGTGGGATTCGAACCCACACTGCGGCCCTTTTAAGGGACCTGCCTCTGCCGGTTGGGCTACGGGGGCCTTCGCCAAGGGTATCCGCGCCGGTGCTGGGACGGATCAAGAACCAGCGTTGCCTCGCCGGATCAGGTGGACGCGGCGTCGATCCCGGCCAGTTCGGCCGCCCGGCGCAGCACGTCGACCAGCATCGCCGGGGTAAGCCGGCCGGTGAAGGTGTTCTGCTGGCTGACGTGGTAGCAGCCGAGCAGGTGCAGCCCGTCCAGGGCGACCTCGGCGCCGTGCCCGAAGCGGGGACGCGGGGTGGGCACCGGCCAGCCGACCGCGCTCAGCGCGGGCAAGAGTGCCTGCCAGCCAAAGGCACCGAGCACGACCACCGCGCGCAGCGTCGGGCGAAGCAGTTGCAGCTCTCTAATCAGCCACGGGCGGCAGGTATCGCGCTCGGTGGGGGTGGGCTTGTTGGCCGGGGGTGCGCACCGTACCGGGGCGGTGATCCTGGTTCGGTGCAGCGTCAGCCCGTCACCGCGATGGGTGGCGTTGGGCTGGTTAGCCAGACCAACGGCGTGCAGCGCGGCGTAGAGCACATCGCCGGAGCGGTCACCGGTGAAGATCCGACCGGTCCGGTTGCCGCCGTGCGCGGCCGGCGCGAGCCCGACGACGGCCAGCGCGGCGTCGGGCGGTCCGAACCCTGGAACCGGTCGTCCCCAGTAGCTCTGGTCGCGGTAGGCGGCACGCTTGTCGACGGCGACTTTCTCCCGCCAGGCGACCAGGCGCGGGCAAGCCCGGCACCGGGTTATCTCGTCGTCCAGCCCGCCCAGTTCGGTGCGCATCAGGCGAGGCCGAGCGCGATGCCATCGAGGATGTCGTGCTCGCTGACCACGAGCTCGCTGATGCCGGCCCGGGTATGCAGCGCTTCGGCGAGCACCTTCACGATGAGCGCGCCGCCGGCGATGACGTCCACCCGGCCAGGGTGGATGACGGGATTGCCGGCCCGCTGCTGGTGCGTCGACGCCAGCAGGTTCCCGGCGGTATCGCGCACCTGCTCCAGGGACAGCCGGGACAGGTGGGTGCGCTCGGGATCATAAGCGGGCAGCTGCTGGGCAATGGCTGACAGCGTGGTGACGGTGCCCGCCACCCCGACCCAGGTGCGGGCCTTGTCCAGCGGCACCTCGGCGAAAGCCTCCTGCAGGGTTCGCGCGGCGAACTGTTCAGCGGCGCTGACCTCGTCGGGTGTCGGGGGGTCGCAGCGCAGGTGCCGCTCAGTGATCCGGACACATCCCACGTTCACCGATCGCGCCGCCGTGACCTCGGCCCGCACGCCGTCCCAATGGCCCAGTACCACCTCGGTGGACCCGCCACCGACATCGACGATCAGGAACGGGCCGTCAGCGGGGTCCAGGCCGCCGACTGCCCCGGTGAACGATAACTGCGCCTCCTCATCTCCGGTGATCACCTCAGCGTCGGTACCGAGGGTTCGGCGGACCATCGCGAAGAACTCCTCCCGGTTGGCGGCGTCGCGGGTGGCCGAGGTGGCCACCATCCGGACCCGCTGCGCCCCGGCGCGCCGCACGATGGCGGCGTAGTCAGCCAATGCCACCCTGGTGCGCTCCAGGGCATCTGGAGCCAACCGACCAGTGGCGTCGACGTCCTGGCCGAGCCGCACGATGCGCATCTCCCGATGCACGTCGCTCAACCCCTCACCCCCCACATCGGCGACAAGAAGCCGAACCGAATTCGTCCCACAGTCAATCGCCGCCACCCGCACTGTCCCCACCTTCCTCCCGCCCCGCATTCAGCGGGCTCAGCGGGGTAATCAAGCACCCTATAGCCCCGCTGAGCCCGCTGATTGCGAAAATACGCACGGGGTGGGGGTCCACCAGGTTCCGATTTCGGTTAGCGTTTCGTCGCCGAAGGGGTTGACGCCGGGGCCGCGGGCTAGGGCGTGTGCGACGTGGACGTGGAGGCATTTGACCCGGTCCGGCATGCCGCCGGCGCTGACCTGGGTGCCCAGCGATTGCACCGCGTCGCGCTCGGCCAGGTAGGACTCGTGCGCGTTCCGGTAGGCCTGCGCGAGCTGCGGGTCCGTAGCGAGCCGTTCGGTCATCTCCTGCATCACGCCGGCGGCCTCGATCCGCGCCACCAGCCCGGCAAGGCGGCGGCAGGTCAGGTAGTACAGCGTGGGGAACGGGGTGCCGTCATCCAGCCGCGGCTGGGTCGCCACCACGCTGGGCAGCCCGCAGGGGCAGCGGTGCGCGACCGCCCGCAGCGCCCGCGGCGGCCGCCCCAGCTGCGTGGCGACAGCCACCCAGTCGGCGCGGCCCACCGGCTCACCCACTATTGATCGACTTCCAGAGCTGGCCGTACCACGGCGGCGCGGACGGCTGGACAAAGCCGGTAGCGCCAGTACGGCCGGTCGCGATCGTGCCGGGCGGAAGCTGCACCAGGTACGGCGCTTCCCCAGGCAGCACGTAGCGCAACCGCTCCCGGGCCTGCGTCTCGACGTGCTGCGGGTCGGCCAGCAGGCCGCGGCGGCGCTCCAGCTCCGCGATCTTGTCGGCCAGGATCTGTTGTTGCTCGTAGACCGCGGCCAGCTCGGCACGCTGGCCCACGTAGTTGCGTAGCGGCACCGCCACGCTGAGCATCAGCACACAGACCAACGCGGCGAGTAGCGCAGCTCGGCGCCCAGTGGTGATGCCCACCGCAAAGCCGACCCGCGCTGCCAGCGGACGGGGCGCCACCGTGGCCTGGGGCATACCGCTGCGCCTGGTCGGCTCGGCACCGCCCATCAGGTCTAGCCTTCCGGCGTGAACCGGGCGAACGCCAGGTCCCCGGCGTAGCGAGCGGCGTCACCCAGAGTCTCTTCGATGCGCAGCAGCTGGTTGTACTTCGCCACCCGCTCCGACCGCGCCGGGGCCCCGGACTTGATCTGCCCACAGCCGATCGCCACGGCGAGGTCAGCGATCGTGGTGTCCTCGGTCTCGCCGGAACGGTGGCTGAGCATGCAGCGGTATCCATGGGACTGCGCGAGCGCCACCGCGTCCAGCGTCTCGGACAGCGTGCCGATCTGGTTGACCTTCACCAGCAGCGCGTTGGCCGCCCGGCGGGCGATTCCCTCTTCCAGGCGCTCCGGGTTGGTGACGAACAGGTCGTCGCCGACGATCTGCACCCGATCACCGAGCTCCGCGGTAAGCCGCACCCAGCCATCCCAGTCGTCTTCGGCCAGCGGATCTTCGATCGACACCAGTGGATAGGCGTCGAGCAGCCCGGTGTAGTAGTCGATCATCTGCTCGGCGTTGCGAGGGCTGCGCTCGAAGCTGTAGACGCCGTCGGCGAAGAACTCGGTCGCGGCCACGTCCATCGCCAGCGCGATGTCCCTACCGAGGGTGTAACCAGCCTTGTCCACCGCGGTGGCGATCAGGTCCAGCGCGTCGGTGTTAGCCGGCAGATCGGGTGCGAAACCGCCCTCGTCCCCGAGGCCGGTGGGCAACCCGTTGGCCTTGAGCACCGACTTCAGAGCGTGATAGACCTCGGCGCCCCACCGCAGCGCCTCGCGGAACGACTCCGCACCGATCGGGGCGATCATGAACTCCTGGACATCGACTCCGGTGTCGGCATGCGCGCCGCCATTGAGGATGTTGAGCATCGGGACCGGCAGCACGTGCGCGTTGACGCCACCGACGTAGCGGAACAGCTCCAGGCCGCTGGACTCCGCGGCTGCCTTGGCGACCGCCAGCGAGACCCCGAGGATTGCGTTGACACCCAGCCGGGACTTGTCGGGTGTGCCGTCCAGATCCACCAGCTTCTGATCCACTACTCGCTGCTCGATCGCCTCGACGCCGATGAGCTCGGGCCCGATCTCATCCAGCACCGCCGCAACCGCGCCCTCGACGCCTTTGCCGAGGTAGCGCTGGGGATCACCGTCGCGCAACTCAACCGCCTCGTGGCGCCCGGTGGATGCCCCGGAGGGCACCGCGGCGTGGGTCAGCGTGCCGTCATCGAGTGCGATCTCGACCTCGACTGTAGGGTTCCCGCGCGAATCCAAGATCTCGCGGGCACCGACCTCCTCAATGACGGCCACAGATACGCTCCTCGTCAGGTGGGCACGCAACAGCCTAACCACGGTCGGGCGCACTCGGTCGGAGGCGCGCGCCCGATGATCGCCCAGCCGCCTACTCGCCAGCCGCCTACTCGGTCGCCTCCCGGGCGACTCGTGATCGAGTACGGGGCTCGTGCAACAGCACGTGTCCGCGTACCGTTAGAGCGACCATGACAGCCGCCGACCGCCCCCCGGACGTCGTCGAGCAGTTCCGGCTCGCTGAGGCGTTGGTCTCCGAACGGCGCCCGCTGGAAGCCCTTCGAGAGTTGGCTCCGGTACTGGATGCCGAGCCCGACGCGCCGAGCGTCCAGTTGCTAGCGGGACGAGCCTACCTGCAATCCGCCCAGCTCATCCGCGCCGAGGAGGCATTCCTTCGGGTGCTCGAGCACAACCCCTCCGACCACTACGCGCGCTTCGCGCTGGGCCGCACGTTGCAGCGGCAGAGCCGACTGAACGAGGCCCGCGCGCAGCTCGCAATGGCAGCGGCGATGAACCCGACACCGGAGTATCAGGAAGCACTCAACGAAGTGCGGATGCGGATAGCCCGCCACTGACCCTATAGGTGACGCTGACGCTCAGGTGACACCCTGGGCGCTGCGCGCGTAGGTCTGAGCGAAGCCGTAAACCTCTTGCGCGTAGTCCAGGGAATCGTTGTAGGACAGGATTGCCCGCAACCAACCGTCACCGGAGCTGACGTTCCGATTGTCCGCGCACAGGTAGTTCGCCGCAGCCAGCGAGGCGTCGTCGATGTTCTGCGGGTCGGTGATCCCGTCGTGATTCCCGTCGGCTCGCCACTTGGCCCAGGTGGACGGGATGAACTGGAAGGGTCCGACCGCGTGGTCCCATATCTTGTCGCCATCGAGAATGCCGTTGTCGGTGTCCGCGATGGACTTGACCCCGGGCGCACCGTTCAGCGGTATCCCGATGATCGGCGACGACGGACGGCCATCGGGTTGCAGAGTGCGACCCTGGAAACCCCCGTGCTTGGACTCCACGGCCGAGATACCGGCCAGGGTAACCCAGGTGATGTGGCAGTTCGGTTGGCTAGCTGCCAACACGGCGTGGGCGTTCGCGTAGGCCTCCAGCGCACGCTGCGGGACATTCGTGACCCGGGACATCCGGGTGGCCCAATCGGCGAACGCCAACTGCGGGGCGACCGGACCCTGCGCGGGTGGGGGCAGTTGGATCGGGATGGTGACGGTCTGGTGTGCCGGCTGCCCTGCGGGCTGGGGGGCGGTGACAGGCTGCGCGACCGGCTCTGCGATGGGTTCTGAGACATCGGGTAACGCCGCGGGCGCGGCCATCGCCGCAGGCGCGGGCGCAGCGAGTCCGCGGTCGGGCAGCGGGGCGGCGACCGAGCCCAGTGCTGTGAGCACCAGGCCAGCACTGGCCAGCGCACCGCCGGACAACAACCCGCGCAGCAGGTACTGCGACGTTCGGGGTATCCCCCGACGAAGCCGCTTGTACCGCAATCGTCTCATTCGCCCGGTTCGCGCGCCGGCACGCTCGTCGCCGCTCATACGACTGATCAACGACGGTCACGCAACAGAGATACGGCTTGTGCGGACAGTGACGAGCGGGCTAACCCGGCCAGTGTTCCCGCCACTGCTCGGCGGTGAGCCGCTCAGCGTCCAACCCGGCGGCTCGCGCGGAACGCTCAGCGGCGCGCACGTCGTCGGCAAAGCGTCGGGCGACGCCGCGCAATGCGGCCTCAGGGTCCTCACCGGCCAGCTTCGCCACGGCGGATCGCGCGAACAACGACGTGCCGGTATCACTGCCGGCACCGTTTCGATCGACCCCGGGCAGCAGGTCTGCGGGCAGGTCCGCCTTCGTGGCTCGGGACACCAGCTTGGCTGCCAGTGCCACCGCGGGTTGGCCCAGCGCAACCCCGTCGACGCTCGACTCGCGCCGCTTCTCGGTGCGCTTGAGCTCGTCCCAGCGGATCTCCTGCTCGGTGGCGGTGCGCACCTGCTCGCTACCCGCGAAGACGTGCGGGTGCCTGGTGACGAGCTTGGTCACCAGGCCGGTCGCCACCACATCTATGTCACATCCGCCGGGTGTCTCTTGCGCGACCCGGGCGTGGAAGAGTACCTGGAGCAGCACATCACCCAGCTCTTCGCACAGCGCTGTGGTGTCCCCGGTGGCGGCACTGTCCTCCAGCGCTTCGTACAGCTCGTAGGTCTCCTCGATGAGGTAGGGCATCAGCGAGCGGTGGGTTTGCTCGGCGTCCCACGGGCAGCCGCCAGGAGAACGCAACCGGTCCATCACCGCGACAGCATCCAGCAACGCCGCCCCGGCAGGTTCAGGGGTGGCCAGCACGATGGCGCCGGTAGCCACCCAGCGGGCCGCCGCCCCGGTGCTGGGATCCAAGGTGAGCAGCAGTCCCTGCACGGCGTCGCCGACGGGATCGGCCCCGCACAGCTGCGCCAGCTCGGCCGGTACGTCGACGTCGGCGTGCACGGATACCCCGTCGCGCAGCAGGCGAGCCGCCGCCGCCGGAAGCACCGCACCGAGCCGTGTTGACAGCGCTACGACAACCGGCTGGGCGCTCGGGGTCACGTACTGGCGGTGACGCGTAACGGCGCGACGAAGCCACCGGTCTCGTTCTCGTCGGACACGACCTGCAGGCTCACCGGATCCCACACGCCGTAACGGGGATTGAGCCGAACCCCCCCGTCCTCGCCCACCAGGGCCAGCTGGCGCAGACCGATCGCTTCCAGCACGGCAGGGTCGATCTGGTCGATCTGGGGCGCATGCTCAGATGGCTGGACGCCCTTGGTGGTGCGGTTCTTGACCACCATGATCACCCAAGGTTGGGTATCCTCTAGCTGGAAGGCGACCACCGTGCCCTCGGCGACGCCGAACGCCGGGGTGGTGGCGAAGATCGGGTCGTCAGCGGCGACGATGCGCTTGCCCAGCTCGGCGTCCTTGCCGGCGCGAACGTCAGCATCGATCGACTGCCGGGCTGCCTTGGAGCCAGCCTGGGAAAGCTCCTGCACCCGCTGTTTGGCGGCGGTTCGGGTGTCGGCGGTGGTGTAGTCGACGGTGACCGCGCTGCTGCGCAACGCGGCCCGGCCCAGCGCAGCCATCAGCACCTGGTCCTTGGCCCGCTGCCGGTAGCCGTTGGCGTCGTAGATCGTCCCCTTGGACGCGGCCTCAGCGCCCCCGACCTCTGTGATCAGCCGGTTCACCCGGGCCTGGTCGACCGTTACGCCGGCCCGCCGCGCGGCGATGTCGAGTAGCTGGTGTCTGATCCGCACGGTGAGGATCTTGCGAGAGATGTCATCGAGCTGGTGGCCCGCCTCGAGCTGAGCGCGCGCCTGTGGACCCTCCTTGGCCAGCACCGTCAGCAGCTGGCCGTGCACCTGCTCCAGCGGGATTTCGCTGCCGTTGACGAATGCGGCGGCACTGAGCTGGCTAGGGCCAAAGCCACAACCGCCGATCAGCAGCCCCACGGCAGCCACCCCGACGACCCTGAGAGCGGCACGACGGGCCGCGCCAGCGGCTCGCAGGACGCTTCGCACAGGCGATAGCTTCTCACGCAGTGTTCGGGCGCCGGTCAGCTGGGTTGCAGCGCGTCGAGCAACCGCTGCACCGCGTCGGCGAGCCGCTGGGCGTCGCCTGGGCTGACGGTCAGCGACGTCGACGCGTCGGGCCGGTGGCTGACGGTGATCTGGTATCGCCCGTCTGGGTTGTCACACTCATCACACCAGCGCAGCACCTGCGAGGTCAGGTGCTGGGCCGGTGGCCGGGGGCAGACCGTCGATCTCCCTGACTGCCTGTTCGCAACGGGCGGCGGCGCGTTCAGCGACGCCGGTCTCCAACCACAGCTCACCGGCAGCAACGGCGGCCGCCAGGGAGTTCTGCTGTTGCGCCACACCCGCGAGCTGGGCACCCGAATGCTCGAAGCTGCCCGCCACGGCGCGCCCTCCTCCGTCGGTCCCGGGGCACCGTACCCGCCACTGCACGTCGCCTGGGTAGCGCCCGCTGGCGGATGCAGTGGATGCAGAGATTCGCCAATAGTTCGCTCTGCGGGGAATCCGGATCCGGTTCGAGGCGCCGGAGGCTGTCAGGGGTAGGTGCGAGAATCAAGTCGTGACCGTGGCCGTGTGCGAACCCGTGGTGGCGATGTCGAGCTGCCTGGATGGCCTGCGCGGAACGCTGGGCGGTCTCGATGACAATGGGATTACCCAGACGCTGCGCGTCATCGAGAAACTAACCCGTGAGACGCAGTCGGTGATGCTCGGGGTGGTCGCAGAGATAGAAGCACGTGGTATCGCAGTCCGGGAAGGTTTCAGCACTACTCAGCGGCTGCTGGCCGGGATGTTGCAGTTGTCCGCTGCTGAGGCGCGGATGCGGGTGGAGCACGCGGTCATGGTGGGCGCCCGGCGGACGATCACCGGACAGACGTTGGCGCCGCGGTTGCCCGCGACCGCTGCCGCGCTGGCCGCCGGACAGATCGGCACCGGACAGCTACGGGTGATCACCGAGACCATCACGGCGCTGCCCGCATCGATCCCGCAGCCCGCTGGCCAACCTTGACTCACCTACGTGGCTTGTTCCGTAGAGGGATCCGGTGCGGGACGGTCATCGCGGTGTCGATGCCGTCCGCCCTGGACGTTCCGTAACCGTTGGTCAAGCGGACAGGCACGTTGCCAGCCCGGTTCTTCCAGGTGTACACGCGGCCTATCGATCAGCTTGGCCGGCCACCGATGAGTTCGTCATGCGGGCAGGGTCTATACCGGCAAACCGCGATCCGTGAACATGACATGATCAGTTAGGGAGCTCATGGCCACCAACGCACTACCACCGGTCGTCGACGGCGACACCTGGCGGCGCCAACTCGACGCGCTGCGCGCCCGGGAGAAGGCTGCAACCCGAGAACTCGACGCGATCGCCGCGCAGCGCCGCCGCATGCCGATGGTCAAGACGCCCGACTACACCCTTGAGGGCGAGGAGGGGCCGGTCCAGCTGGCGGACATCTTCGGCACGACGTCACAGTTGATTGTTTATAACCACATGTGGTTGCCGGGTGAGCAGTGGCAGTGCCCGGGCTGCACCGGGTTCACCTCGCAGTTTACCCGGCTGGAGATCTTGAACAACTTCGACGCCCGGTTCGTCATCGTCACCCAAGGTCCGATCGACGAGGCACTTGCGTACAAGCGGCTGGTCGGGAACACCATGACCTGGTACTCGACAGCGAACAGTGCATTCGGCACCGATGTCGGCGCACCGCCCAACGGCGGCTTCGCTGTCAACGTGTTCCTCCGCGACGGCGACACCGTTTATCGCACCTGGCACACCAACGGCCGTGGCACCGAGCAGCTCAGTCACAGCTTCGCGCTGATCGATCTGTTGCCGTACGGACGGCAGGAGGAGTGGCAAGACTCGCCCGAGGGCTGGCCGCAGGGGCCCACCTACAGCCGGTGGGCCGACTCCACGGACATCGCCGCGCTCTATGGCCCGGATGCGTGAGGGCCCGACCTCGCCCAGCCGCCGCGAGTCCATACCCCGAGACGCTTCTTAACCGAACGGGCCAGACAGCTGCGGGGCCAGACACACGCCGTCGTGCCGGTAGAGGATCGGTCTGTGGGGATCGGTGCGCACCAGGAAGCTGGAGCCGCGCTCTCGCGGTCGGAGGTGGTCTCGCTGGTGCCCGCCGCTGGATACTTCCGTCGTGGCTTACGACGTCGAGATGGCTGACCGCCTACGCGAGATCCTCGCCGGTGAGCGCGGGGTCGTCGAGAAGCGAATGTTCGGCGGCCTGGCCTTCATGGTGGCCGGGCACATGGCTGTCAGCGTGAGCGGCCAGGGCGGCCTTCTGCTCCGCATCGATCCGGCCCACACCGACACCTTGATCGTCGATCCGCGGGCGAGCCGGTTCGTCATGCGCGGGCGTGAGATGGACGGCTGGCTTCGTGTTGACATCGACGCGAACGCGGCCGACGACGAGCTCACCGGGTGGGTCAAGCACGGTATCGACTACGCCCGGTCGCTGCCACCGAAGTGACCGACGCGCCGATCGCTTGCGGCGGGATCTGTTCGGACGGCGACGGGGTATCGCCGCCTGGCCCTCGGCGATGGACTGATGCGCATCGGCGGCGCAGTTCGGCTCGGTCGTTGTCAGTAAGTGCTCGCGGGTCCGGGTGGCCCACGGCGTGGGCTTCGCACACGAACAACCGCACGGTATGCCGACGCGGGTGCTCGAAGCGGTGCGCGATCGTCATGGTCGGTTGCCTCATGCACGGTCGGGGAACGCCGTCGTCGCGATGGCGGGTGCCGGCACAACCGGCATGGTCGGGGAAGATCAAGCCGGAAGTACGTTGCGCGTCGATCTGCGTGCGTCGACGGCCCACCTCTCCCACGACTCTCATCCAACTCGATCCGTAGGTAGTGGGCACACCACACGGTGCGACCGACCAGGACCACGACGCAACACCATCCGACGCTGCCAGTGACGGATCGCTCGGGAGACCGCGGTGGAAGGGCTGCACCACGTACGCACCGCGCGCAGATCGCTCGGCCTCGACGCCGGACCCCGAGTGCCCGGTCAGGGCGTGGGAGGCATCCTGCGCACGGCACTGGCCGAGGCGGGCTGGCCGCTGCCGAAGCTGGCCAACAACGTACTCGCCGATGCGCGCGGGCGTGCCCACCAGCTGTCCGACGGTACGGCCAAGCCGGCCGACTGGATCAGCCAACGGCAGCAACGCGGGGCGCAGGGAATCAACGTGCGGAACTGAGGTCCGCCGAGGCACTGTTGCATTAAGGCGAAGGGCACCCTAGCCATGCAGCAAAGTGGAGGGACATGCCTCTCGAACACCATGAAGAACCGAAACAACCGGGCATCGGAAAAAGCGCTCATCGCAGTTGAGGGTGTAAAGAGGGTGGGCGCGGCGCCCCTGGATAGGGGTCGAGGTCTTCCGCGGCAACAACGCCTGCGCTAAGGCACGACCAGGCCAATGCGCACCAGCGTGATCAAAGTCACGGGCCAGGCCGATGTTGCGGATGCTGCGTCACTCAATCGCTCCGGTACTCCTCGCTGTGACGTGGTCGCCCGACTCGGTGTCGCCTTCGGTGAGAGACAGGTGGGTCATGAAATGGTCTTGCCTTGCGCCGTGCCAGTGCCACTCGTCGTTCTTGAAGTCGACGACGTCGCAGGATCTTGCTCGCTGCTTCCCCTGGGTCGTCGGCGGCGCCGTACGACCGACGGCCTCGCATCGTTATCAATCATTCGGTTGACGTTCGTTAGGCGAGGCATACGGTTGCGTCAACCAAGCAGTTGAGGTTCGGGGGCCGAGATGAGTGACCCGCTGTCGCAGGTGTTCGCTGCCCTGGCCGATCCGACCAGGCGCGACCTGGTGGCGCGGCTGACCGACGGCGACGCCACGGTGGGGCAGCTGGCGGCGCCGTATCGGGTGAGCGTGCAGGCCATCTCGAAGCACCTGAAGGTGCTCGACCGGGCCGGCCTGGTCAGCCGCTGCGCGGAGGGGCACCGCAGCCCCGTGCACCTGGAGGCGGAGGTCTTCGACCTGATGACGAAGTGGATCGAGCGCTACCGACAGCGGGCCGAGGCCCGGTACCGGCGGCTGGACGCCGTGCTGGCGGAGATGGACGACGAGGAGGCCGGGCACCGCCCGACGCGCGAGGAGACGGCATGAACGACACGATGAAGAAGGCGGCGATCGAGGCGGATCCGACGGTCCCGATCATCCGCGTCACCCGGGACTTCGCGGCCACCCCGGCGCAGCTGTTTCGGGCGCACACCGACCCGGAGCTGTTCGTTCGGTGGGTCGGCCCGGACGGGATGACGACCACTCTGGACCGCTGGGACGCCAGCACCGGCGGCAGCTGGCGCTACGTCGCCGCCCGGGA
>JRHI01000382.1_pt1 | contig 49059 bp, 42 predicted proteins | sample 215371 | NCBI WGS metagenome assembly JRHI01 (sample SAMN02929681, study PRJNA255918) | sediment metagenome | biome: cave system; feature: Ice Cave; material: Sediment; isolation source: sediment from deep within a dark volcanic ice cave with no known source of... ...
TGCTCCGTTCACCACGCGTAGCGTCCGCCGCCGGGCGGCTTCGTTCTAACTGGATAGCCGGCGGGTGGCAAGTAAGCGGCGTTATGACGTTGATGTCCGGCAGACCGCTGGACTTTAGCGCGGACGGCAAGCTTCTAAGCGCGCCTGGCACGCGGCAAACGCCAAACCAGGTGGGAGCGTTCCGGGTGCTGGGGGGAATTAATGACGCGCCGTGGTTCGATGTGAAAGCGTTTACGGAGGAAAAAAGGCCAGGAGTTCCCGGAAACGTGGCCCGGTATGTATTCACGGGGCCTCGTTTCTTCAATCTCGATGCGGCGCTCTTCAAAAAGATTGCCATTGGCGAGCGCGCCGGGCTAGAGTTGCGCGTCGAGGCGTTCAGCGTGACCAATACACCGCAGTTTGGTCAGCCCAACGGAAATGCGAGCGACCTCGGCGTCGGACGTTTCGGCTACATCACGGGCACGATTGGCGGGAACCGGTCACTCGAGCTGGGAGCCAAGATCACGTTTTAGTTGATCACCGGTTCAATTCTTCGGCGACCGAAACATCGTCCATGAAAATAAAGCGCAATATCGACGGCAAATATGTGGTGGAAGCTGTCGATAGCGCCCTCGACTTACTTGAGGCGTTCCGCGATTCCGAAGAGTTGAGCCTAGCGGCGATTTGCCAGCGTGCGGGATTAAGTAAGAGCCGGACGTTCCGCCTGTTGCATACGCTGGCGCAACGGAGTTACGTGGAGCGAACGTCCGATGGGTTGCGTTACAGGCTGGGCCTAAAGCTATTCGAGCACGCCACGCATTTTCGCCGCGATTTGAAGCAAATTGCACAACCTTTTATGCGCCAGTTACACGAGCGCTTCAATGAAGCGATAAATCTCGCCGTGCTGCACAACGGTGAGGTCTTGTATGTCGACCTGTTGGAAAGCTCGCGGCCCTTCCGTATGGCCGCAATGATTGGCAGCCGTATGCCCGTTCCTCCACTTCACTGGGGAAAGCCATGGTCGCCCACGCAAATGAAAAGGAATGCGCGGCTCTGCTGGCGAGGGTTGCGGCGGGCAATATGCGCAAGCTGAAAAAAGAGCTCGCGGCCGTGCGCCTTCGCGGATATGCGTTGGACCGCGAGGAAAATGAACCGGGAGTTGCGTGCATTGGGGCTCCCGTCTTTGACGGGACGTGCTCCGCGATCGCCGCGATTAGCGTTTCCGGTCCGATGAGCAGAATGCTGAAGCAGGAAAAACAAATAGGCGAAACGCTCGTAAGCGTCTGTAAAGAGCTCTCGCGATACATGGGCTTTGTGGGCGAGCACGCACTCAATTCGACGCATAGCGCCAGGAGAACAGAACGCCTCCGCGCAGCGAGTGCGGCATCGTGAACGCGCATTCCGAGCTCAACGGAATGATGCTAGCTGAAGAGAGCAAGCAAGGCCGCTGAGTGACGCCACCGCTAGAAAATCCGCCGAGCGCCCGGGCTCTCAAGGGAGATATTCTGCCGGGCAACAGCAGAAGCTCGTCCGCGTCCCCGGCAGAAGCTTCCGCGATTGTAGCTGAGGGACGAGCCGGTGTGGGGTCACGAAGCGGGAACTGGCGCTGGACGATTTGCGCACTGCTCTTTTTTGCCGCAACTGTAAATTATGTGGATCGCCAGGTTATCGGGCTGCTGAAACCCACCCTGCAAAAGGATCTTCACTGGAATGAGATTGATTACAGCAATATCGTTTTTGTTTTTCAATTGGCTTATGCCACGGGCTTCCTTGTCTTCGGCCGGATTATCGACTGGCTAGGGACGCGAAGAGGCTTTTCGTTTTCCGTAATCTTCTGGAGCATTGCCGCCATGGCTCATGCCGCGGCACGCTCGGTATTGGGCTTCAGCGTGGTGCGAGCGGGCTTGGGGCTGGGGGAGGGCGGAAGTTTTCCGGCGTCGGTAAAGACGGTAGCGGAATGGTTCCCTAAGAAAGAACGCGCGCTCGCCACGGGAATATTCAATGCCGGCACGAATGTGGGAGTGCTAGTTGCATCTGTGCTCGTACCGTGGATCACCCTTAATTACGGCTGGCGATGGGCGTTCCTGATCACGGGATCGCTGGGATTTATTTGGGTGCTGCTGTGGCTCGCGTTCTACCGTACCCCGGAGCAGCACCCGCACCTATCGCGAGCCGAGCTGGCGTACATTCGCAGCGACCCCTCGGAAACAGAAACGAAAATTTCCTGGCGCAAACTTCTGCCACACCGGCAAACTTGGGCGGTGGCAATCGGCAAGTTCCTCACGGACCCGATCTGGTGGCTTTATCTTTTTTGGGTTCCGGATTTCCTGAATAAAACGCACGGAATCACGCTCGTAAATGTGGGATTGCCACTCGTAGTCATTTACGTGGCCGCGGATTTCGGCAGCGTGGGCGGCGGCTGGATATCGTCGGCATTGATTAAGCGCGGATGGAGCGTAAACGCCGGCCGCAAGACGGCGATGTTTATCTGCGCCTGCGGAGTGGTTCCGATTATATTCGCGGCGCGAGCGCCAAACCTGTGGGTGGCGGTGGGCCTGGTAGCGCTAGCGGCATCATCGCATCAGGGTTGGTCGGCAAATATGTACACGCTCGCGTCGGATATGTTTCCGCGGCGCACGGTCGGCTCGGTGATTGGGATTGCCGGAATGGCGGGAGCGGTGGGTGGGATGCTGATCGCGAAGGCGGTGGGTTACATCCTACAGTGGACCGGCTCCTACTATTTGATTTTTCTGATTGCCGGCAGCGCATATCTTTTGGCCCTCGGCCTCATTCACCTGATCGTGCCGCGGCTGGAACCGGTGCGACTCGAAGAAGCATAGGAAAGCGTGCCGCAGCCGGGAAGCGGCCCTGATCGAGCGGTACTGTAAAAACAAATGGACGCACTGCAAATTAAATCAAAGGGTAGCGCGCGCTGGGACCTGGTTGGCCTGGGCGAGGTTATGCTTCGTCTCGATCCCGAAGATTGCCGGATTTCCACCACGCGCACATTTCGAGCTTGGGAAGGCGGCGGCGAATATAATGTGGCGCGTGGGCTGCGGCGCTGCTTTGGGATGAATACCACCGTCGTCACCGCTCTGGCTGACAATCCGATTGGCCGGCTCGTGCAGGATTTAATTTTCCAGGGCGGTGTGGACCAATCGCACGTCAAATGGCTCCCCTATGACGGCGTCGGGCGCACCTTGCGGAATGGTTTGAACTTTACCGAACGAGGATTCGGCTTGCGTGCCGCTGTAGGCTGCTCAGATCGCGGGCATACGGCGGTTTCACAACTAAAGTCCGGAGAAATCGATTGGGAAGAGATTTTCGGCCGCGAAGGCGCGCGATGGTTTCATACCGGGGGAATTTTCGCGGCGCTCTCGGAAACCACGCCGGAAGTTGCCAAAGAAGCGATGCAGGCGGCACGAAAGCACGGAACCATCGTCTCGTACGATCTGAATTATCGCGAATCGCTTTGGAAATCGATTGGCGGACAGAAAAAGGCTACGGAAGTGAACCGCGATTTAGTTTCTTTCGTTGACGCGCTGATTGGCAATGAAGAGGATTTCACCGCAGCGCTGGGCTTCGAAGTCCCGGGAGTGGACGAGAATCTTTCGCAACTGGATACCGAGAATTACCGTCATATGATTGAACGCGTCGTCGAGGCCTTTCCGAATCTGAAATTGGTAGCGACCACCCTGCGCAATGTGAAAAGCGCCACGCGCAACGATTGGGGAGCTGTCTGTTACTACGCTGGAAGACTTCACCACGCTCCTAACCGTCCGGATGTGGAGATTTATGACCGCATCGGCGGCGGCGATTCTTTTGTCTCCGGTATGATTTATGGTTTTCTGACGGACCGAGGTCCGCAATGGGCAGTCGAGTGCGGTGCCGCGCACGGCGCGCTGGCTATGACGACACCCGGCGACACCTCCATGGCCACACTCAGCGAGGTAGAGAAAGTAATGAAGGGTGCGAGTGCGCGCGCAGCACGTTAACGCGATTAGCTGGCGGCCTTTCGGAAGCTTGCATGGGAACTAAGAGCAAAGCTGAAATACTTCAGCAAATTACCGATGTCGGTGTGATCCCCGTGGTCCGCGCCGAATCCACGGAATTGGCGCGGCGCGCCATCACCGCGATTTGCAAAGGCGGTCTCTCCATCATTGAGATTACAATGACGGTTCCCAATGCCATCCGCATGATCGCAGAGCTGCGCAGCGAAGTCTCCCCGGACACACTGATCGGGGCGGGAACCGTTCTTGATGCGGAGACCGCGCGGAAATGTTTGCAGGCCGGGGCGCAGTTCTTCCTGAGCCCATCACTGGATTTGCAGACGATTGCATTCTGCGAGAGCCAAGGAGTTACCATCATACCGGGCGCGCTGACTCCAACGGAAATCGTAACCGCGTGGTCGGCTGGCGCTGATTTCGTAAAAGTGTTTCCCGCGGGAGCGATGGGCGGACCCAGCTACTTGAAAGCTCTCAAAGCGCCGCTGCCACAAATTAAAATGGTTCCGACAGGCGGAGTTTCGCTAAAGACGGCCGCTGCCTACATGGAAGCTGGAGCCGCCGCGCTGGGCGTCGGTGCGGAACTCGTCGATATGAATTTACTGTGCGAAGGACAGGATGCGCGAATTACCGAGCGCGCGCAGCAGTTCCTGGAAATCGTCAGGCAATCGCGTAAAAGTAACAAGAACGCCGTGCCGGCCGTTAGCGCGAGTGGCGATGGACGATGACATGCTGGAGATCAGCCACAAGCCTTTTCTAAATATGACAAGAGCAGATCAGTTAGCTGGAGCGGAAGAAAAAGAAGCTGCGAAGCTCTTCGTCCAATCAGGCCATGCCATGGGCACGGTATTTACAATTTATCTCTACGCGCAGGAACAGGGGTCTGCTGCGATCGCTTTTGAAGCGGCTTTCGAGGAGATCGAGCGGCTCGAAGAAGCGCTGAGCAATTACCGGCCGTCGAGCGAGCTTTCGCGAATCAATCGCCTCGCGGCGCAGCACGCGGTTACCACGGATCCAGAAGTTTTTGGATTGATTAAGGCGTCGCTGGAATTCAGCAGGCGGAGTTGCGGGGCTTTCGATGTGACCGTGGGAGCGTTGATGCGCGCGTGGGGATTTTTTCGCGGTGAGGGACGCTATCCCACTGACGACGAATTGCGGCTGGCCCGAGTGAATGTGGGATGGGAAAAAGTGCAGCTAGATGCCGCCGCGCGCACCGTACATTTCGCGGCAGCGGGGTTAGAGCTCGATTTGGGGGCCATCGGAAAGGGTTATGCGGTGGATTGTGTGGTGAAAGTTTTGCGGGAAGCGGGCGTCGTTGCCGCGCTGGTAGATGCAGGCGCCAGCACACTATATGCGATGGATGCCCCTCCAGGAAAAGCCGGGTGGACCGTGCACGTGCCGAGCCCGCTCGATCGATCGCAAACGGTCTCCGCGGTAACGCTGCGCGATGCCTCGCTTTCCACATCGGGCAGCTATGAAAAGTTTTTTCAACTTAGCGGGCAGCGCTACTGCCACGTGATGGACCCGCGCGAGGGAACGCCGGTCCAAGGAATTCTGCAAACAACGCTTATTGCGCATGACGCGACAACAACCGACGCGGTTTCAAACGCAATGTTTGTGATGGGAGAAGAAGCCGGAACGAAGTTGCTCGCGAGCATTCCAGATTCACAGGGCCTGTGGATACTCGGTGGGCCCGAAGCACAGCGATTGGTGGAATGGAATTGGCAGCATGGCGCGCGATTGCGATAAGACAAGCATCAGCAGTCGCCGCAGAAAGCAAAGGTTGATTGAGAGATGAATAGACGCGAGTTTATTGGCCGGACAGCAGGAGCGGTGGGCGGAGCTATGCTCATCGGCGAAACCGGTAAAGCCTGGCCTGTGCCGCCATCGGATCAAATTAATCTCGGCATCATTGGAGTTGGCAGCCGTGGCCAGCAGTTGATGCGCACCTTTTTGCGCGTTCCCGGAGTGCGTTTCGCAGGTTTGTGCGATGTCTACGAGCCGCGGTTTGCGGCTGGCCGGGCGATCACTAAGGAAAATACGCCCATTTATCACGATTACAAGGAACTGCTCGCGGTGAAAGATTTGGACGCCGTGATCGTTTCGACGCCGCTATCGTTTCATGCCGAGCATATGGTTGCCGTTCTCGATAGCAAACGGCATCTTTACGGCGAAAAGAGCCTGGCGCATACCGCCGAGCAGTGCTACCGGATATTCGACGCTGTGAAGCGCAGCGGCAAGCACTTCCAGATTGGCCTGCAATATCACTACGCGCCGTGGTACAGCGAAACTCTCCGCGCCATTCAGGCCGGCAAGATCGGCCGCGTTACGCAGATTTACGCCTATTGGCATCGCAACAACAGTTGGAAGCGTGCGGTTCCGCCGGGCGCCGACAAAAAGCTGGAGCGCCTGATTAATTGGCGCCTTTACAAGGAATATTCCGGCGGATTGCTTGCCGAGCTCGGCTCTCACCATATCAATTTTGCGAACGACGTTTTTGGGAGCGCCCCGGAGTCAGTGGTGGCCAGTGGCGGAATTGATTTCTGGAAAGATGGCCGGGAGACGAGCGACAACGTCCAAGTTATTTATCGCTACCCGCAAGGCACAACCTTGTTTTTTAGCGCCATCACTACAAACCAAATCGACGGTGCCCAATCGCGCGTGTATGGCACTACCGGCAGCGCCGTGCTCACCGAAGCAAATGCAACACTCTATTATGAGCCGAAGCGGCCACAATCGGCGGCTGCAGCAGGAACTATCGTGGAGCATGGGATCACCACGAGCGCCAGTTTTAAAGCCGAGATGCCCTACCATGGCCCGGGCGAGCCTGTTCCGATACCCGAAGACAAAATGGGCAACGCGGATTTCGTGGCCTGCAACTCATTTATCGAAAGCTTGCGCAAGAATCAGAAACCCGAAGCAGATGAAGAGACTGCGTTGCGGGCGGGTATGGCCGTAGCGCTTGGTAATCAAGCACTGGAACAAGGCAAGCGCATCCTGTTCAGTGAACATATGCGAAAGGGAGGAGCATAAATGACGTTTCGCGCTTCTCGCCGTGAATTTCTCGCCGGCGCTGGCATGCTGGCTGCAGGCACCGCGATTTTGCCCATGCCAGTCGAGGCCATGTTAGCGCCTGGGCCCATCTACCAACCGATGGATCTGTCGTATTTCGACATCCCCATCTCGTCCGGTCCCTCCGACCTGCACATCGGCTACGCTTCGATCACGTGGAACGGCAACGATCGCCAGGCGATCGAGGATATTGCCGCGCTCGGCTTCACCGGAATTCAGTTGCGCTCCAATATCCTCAAAGAATTCAGCGGCCCCACTGAAGTTCGCGAGCTGTTGGAGAAAAATCACCTCAAGCTGGTTGCGCTATCGAGCGGCGGCGTAAGCATCGATCCCGCAATTGAGTCTGAAGAAATTGCCAAGCACACCGCGAACGCGAAGTATGTTCACGATGTAGGAGGGCTCTATCTCCAGGTCACGGACCAGCGCCCGAAAGGCCGCGAGGTTACACCCGCGGACCACAAGCGGCTTGGGCATATGCTGACCGAAATTGGAAAGCGCACCGCCGATCTGGGGATTCCGCTCGGATATCACAATCACATGGGCTCGCTCGGCGAGCGTCCCGAGGAAGTCGATCGCATCCTGGAGGCTGCCGACCCGCGTTACGCAAAGCTCGAGCTCGATGTCGCGCACTATTTCCAGGGTGGCGGGGATCCGGTGAAGGCCATTCAGAAATACCACGACCGGCTGCTATTCCTGCACTTCAAGGACGTCGAGCCGATTAAGTCCAGCAACGATAAGCGTTCCTATCGCTTTGTCGAACTCGGGCGAGGAAAAGTAAATCTTTCCGGAGTAGTGGGCGCGCTGCGCAAATTTAACTTTCGCGGTTGGGCTATCGTTGAATTGGATGCTGTGCCCGATAAATCCCGCACACCAAAAGATTCCGCGGAAATCAGCAAAAAGTTTCTTCAAGAAAGGCTTGGGCTAACGGTATGAGATCGCCTTTCCGGGTGGCCGTTATCAACGACGAGATTACGCAGGATTTCGGCCGCGCTTGTGAGATTACTTCCAAGGAATTCGGCATGGACTGGATCGAGTTGCGCGGGATGTGGGGCAAAAACCTCCTCAAACTCGACGCCAAGGAAATCGAGGAAGCCCGCCGCATCCTGGAGAAAAATAAGTTGCGCGTCACGGATATCGGCAGCCCGCTTTTCAAAGTCGATTGGCCCGGCGCACCGAGATCGAAATTCAGTCCGAAGCGCGATGAGTTTAACGCCGACTTTACGTTTACGCAGCAAGATGAAGTGCTCGAGCGCAGCATCGAGCTGGCCAAGGCTTTTCACACGGATCGCGTCCGCTTCTTCGACTTCTGGAGGCTCGAAGATCAGGGGCCCTATCGCTCGGCCATCAACGAGAAAGTGAAGGAAGCGGTTGAAAAAGCGAGCAGGAAGCAAATCATATTGGTGCTTGAGAATGAGGGTGCTTGCAACACGGCTACCGCGGCCGAAGCTGCAAAAGTTCTGAGCGCGGTGAAGTCCCGCAACCTAATGTTGAATTGGGACCCCGGAAACGCCGCTACGCATGACGATAAACCCTATCCTGATGGCTATAACCTGCTGCCGAAAGATCGCATTGGCCACTGCCATTGCAAAGATGCCAAAAAGAGGGCTGACGGCTCGAAGTATGACTGGGCTCCGATGGGCGGGGGCGTTATTGATTGGGTCGGTCAATTCAAGGCGCTCAAGCGCGATGGCTACAAGTACGCTGTCAGCTTGGAAACGCACTGGCGCGGCGCTGGTACTCCGGAGGAGTCAACGCGGCAGAGTTGGGCGGGAATGAAAAAACAACTGATCGAAGCAGGAGCAGCCTAATTCCTGGAGCGCTCTGAGTAATGGCCATTCGCGTTGGGCTTATCGGCGGCGGCAACATTAGCAATACGCATGCCAGCGCTGTGCGCGCGATTCCCGGCGCTCAGGTGGTTGCCGTGTATGGGCACGATCCCCAGAAAGTCCGTACTCTGTCCGACGAGTCTCGTGCTACCTCTTACGCCGAACTTGATGCTTTTCTGGCGCATCGTCCGATGGAGTTGGTGATTATCGGCAGCCCATCGGGCCTGCATGCCGAGCAGGGAATTGCCGCGGCGCGCCATGGTTTGCATGTGCTGGTGGAAAAACCAATCGACATCAAGACGGAGCGAGCCGACGCTTTAATCGCCGAATGCAGCGAAGCACACGTCAAGCTGGGTGTGCTCTTCCAAGACCGCTGCAAGCCCGGCAGTCGCAAGCTGAAAGAGCTCATCGACGAACGAATTCTAGGCAAACTATTGCTCGTGGATGCGCAAATGAAATGGTATCGCCCGCCGGAATATTTCAGCGGCTCAAGCTGGCGGGGGACGTGGGCGCTGGATGGCGGGGGCGCTTTGATCAATCAATGTATACACACGGTGGATTTGTTGTTGTGGTTGTTCGGTGATGTTGCTCGAGTGCAGGCGCGCACTTCCACCATGTTGCACGATATTGAAGTGGAAGACACCGCCGTCGCTTTGCTCGAGTTTTCCAGCGGAGCGTTGGGAGTTCTGCAAGCCACTACGGCGGCTTACCCGGGATATTCGCGGCGTATTGCGGTTACCGGGTCGGAGGGAACTGTAATCCTGGAAGGCGATCGCGTGAGCGCCGCGGATTTGCGCCAGCCACCCGTGGGGCTGGCCATAGAAGACACTCTGGAGCGGAACGCCGCCGCTTCTTCGCCGGTGGTAAGCGACTTCCGTGCACACCAGTGCGTAATCGAAGATTTTATTCGCGCAATTGAGCAAGACACCACACCCGTCTGCGACGGCCGGGAAGGTCGCCGCAGCCTCGAGCTGGTGGAACGCATTTATCACGAAGCCGAGAAGTTCGGTTCAGCAAGGCGACCTAAGCTGACTGCTCAGGCGCATTAAGGTTGAGAAAATCAGCGCAGTGTCCACGAATGGCCGCTCAGGTGAAAATAAAGGGACTCTCGGATGAAGATTAAAGACGCCAAAGTCTTCGTCTGCTCGCCCGGAAGAAATTTTGTAACTCTCAAAATTTTCACTGATGGAGGAGTTTACGGGCTTGGCGATGGCACGCTCAACGGGCGCGAGCTTTCCGTGGCGAGCTATCTCTCCGATCACGTAATCCCGTGTTTGATCGGCCGCGATCCGTTTCAGACCGAGGACGTCTGGCAATATTTGTATCGCGGAGCGTATTGGCGCAAAGGGCCCGTCACGATGAGCGCGATCGCTGCAGTCGATATGGCGCTGTGGGACATCAAGGGAAAAGCCCTCAACACGCCCCTCTACAATTTGCTCGGAGGCAGGAGCCGCAACGCAGTAATGGTTTACGGCCACGCTAACGGCCAAGACATCGGCGAAACGGTGGCCGAGGTCGGCAAATACATTAAAAACGGGTACTTGGCTGTACGCGCGCAAAGCGGCGTCCCTGGGCTGCCGAGCACTTACGGCGTCTCGAAAGATAGATCGTTTTATGAGCCTGCCGAAAAAGGTTTACCGCCGGAGAACACCTGGTCATCTGAAAAATATCTGCTCCACGTTCCCAAATTGTTCGAAGCATTGCGGCGCGAATATGGCGACGACGTCCATTTGCTGCATGATGCCCATCATCGCCTGACGCCTATTCAGGGCGCCAGACTGGGGAAAGAGCTAGAACCATTCCATCTTTTCTGGCTCGAGGATGCCGTCACAGCCGAGCTTCAGGAAGGCTACCGCATCATTCGTCAGCATACGACCACACCGCTCGCCGCAGGCGAAGTATTTGATAGCGTGTGGGACGCGAATCTGCTGATTCGCGAGCAGTTAATTGATTATTTGCGAATGACGGTGGTTCGCAGCGGGGGCATTACGCCGCTGAAAAAAGCGGCTGCTTTCGCGGAACTGTATCACGTGCAAACCGGATGCCACGGCGCCACGGACCTTTCGCCCGTAACCATGGGATCGGCGCTGCACTTTGATATTTCCGTCTCTAATTTTGGAATTCAGGAATACATGCACCATACTAAGGAGACGGACGAAGTCTTCCCGCATGCTTATGCTTTCACGAATGGCAGCTTGTATCCCGGCGACAAGCCCGGGCATGGGGTCGATTTCGACGAAAAATTATCAACAAAGTTTCCGTACGAGCGCCGCTATTTGCCGGTGAACCGCAAGCTCGATGGAACCATGTGGAACTGGTAGGAATATGGCTTACGGACCGTTGGACCTGAAGGGCAAAGTTGCCGTGGTAATTGGCGGAACCTCCGGCATTGGGCGGGCCATCGCGCACGGCTTGGCCGAGGCTGGAGCGGATGTGGTCGCGACGGCGCGCCGTGAGGACGCAGTCCTGGAAACCGCTCGCGAAATAGAAGCTCGCGGCCAGCGCACCGTGCGCATTACCTCCGACGTTAGCTCCCGTGAGTCTCTCGAGAAGCTTCTCCAAGCGAGCGTGGAAGCTCTCGGTAAGGTGGATATCCTGGTAAATTCCGCGGGCCGTACGAAACGCGCGCCAACGGTCGATTTTACGGAATCGGATTGGAATGACATCATGGAAACTAATCTCACCGGAACACTCCGCGCCTGCCAGGTATTTGGCCGCCATATGATCGAGCGCCACTACGGGCGAATCATTAATATCGCTTCCATCGCAACGTTCCGCGCGCTTTACGAGGTAACGGCGTATACCGCCAGCAAGGCTGCGGTAGCGGCACTTACAAAATCGCTGGCCATCGAGTGGGCCCAGCACGGGATTTGCGTGAATGCCATTGCGCCCGGTGTGTTTCGCACCGCCCTGAATGAAAAATTATTGGATGGCACGGCGCGCGGCGTGGAATTTCTGATGCGCACTCCCATGAAACGCTTTGGCAAAGTGGAAGAGCTGGCCGGCGCAGCAGTATTTTTGGCGTCCGATGCAGCCTCCTTTGTAACTGGCGAAATTCTGCGCGTTGATGGCGGCATGCTCGCCAGCGGCGTGAATCAGTGAGCGCAAATATTCAGGCACCGAGCTGAAACCAACTTTGATTTGAAGTAAGAAAGTAAAAAGATGCGATTGCCTCGCCGCCAATTTATTCAAACCGCCGCGCTCGCCACGGGCGCCCTGCCGTCCGTCCTGCGTGCGGAGGGTAAGCGCTTGCCGATCGGCTTTTCCACGCTCGGCTGTCCTGGCTGGGACTGGCTTAAGATTTTGGACTTTGCGAAGCAAAATGGCTTTGCCGCCGTCGAGCTTCGCGGCTTGCAGGGAAACATGGATCTGCCTTCCCGCCCGGAATTCAGCCCCGCGCAGATTGCGCAATCAAAGAAAGATGTGGCATCCCGAGGGCTGCGCCTCTCCTGCCTGGGCAGTTCCGCCAACATGCACGATACCGACGCGAAAAAACACGAAAAAGAGCTTTCTGACGCTCGCAGATTCGTCGATCTGGCCTCCAGCCTCGGAGTGCCTTACGTGCGCGTTTTCGGGAACAAGCTGGTGGGCCCGCGCCAGCAAGCCCTCGAGCACATCGCAACCTCGCTGCGTTCGCTGGGCGATTACGCTGGACCGAAAAATGTTACGGTATTGATCGAATCGCATGGCGATTTCACTGACTCTCCATCGCTTCGCGAAATCCTCGAAAAGAGCGATTCCCCGCACGTGGCTTTGCTATGGGATGCGCACCATACCTTTGTGGCCGGAAAGGAAGATCCGGCGTTTACCGTGCGCCAGCTCGGAAACTATATTCGTCACACACATCTGAAAGATTCTCGCGCCGATGGCGATAAGATTCATTATGTGCTTACGGGGAAGGGAACTGTTCCAGTGAAACAGCAAGTGGAAGCACTCCGTAAAAGCGGCTACCAGGGCTACTATTCATTTGAGTGGGAAAAAGCTTGGCACCCGGAGATTGAAGAGCCTGAGATCGCCTTCGAGGATTTTGCTCGAGTCGTTAAGGAATATTTCTAAAGCGTCGCGGCACGAACCGGATTTACGGGAGCCAAAAGACTGGGGTACGAAAGGAAAATAGAAATGGCAAATACGAGACGTGATTTTATCAAGCAAAGCGGGCTGGCTACGGCGGCATTTATGGTTTATCCGCCGTCGCGCGTGCTGGGCGCTAACGACCGCGTTCGCATCGGCATGATTGGAGTGGGAGGTCGCGGCCAGGAGCTGCTCAAGCAGGTTCTGGAGATTCCCGACGCTCAGGTCGTCGCCATTGCCGATATTTACACGCGTAATCGCGATCGCGCCAAACAGATGGCGCCCGGAATTCAAACTTTTGATGATCATCGCCGTCTGCTGGAGATGAAGGATCTCGACGGGGTCATCGTCGCTACCCCGCTGCACATACACGCACGCCATTTTGTGGACACGGTAAATGCCGGGAAAGACCTGTACTCAGAAAAGACTATGACGTGGTCCATTCCCGAAGCGGACGAGTGCCTCGGGGCAGCGAAAAAGTCCGACCGCGTTATCCAGATTGGATTGCAGCACGAAAGCTCCGGCTCCCTCGCTGACACGCGAAAGTGGATCAAGGACGGACTCGTCGGCAAAGTCACTATGGTCGAATCGTGGATGAGCCGCAACACTCCGCACGGCCAGGGTCAGTGGGTTCGCGCCGTGCCACCCGATTGCAACGCGCAAAATGTGAATTGGGCGGCCTTTTTGAACGGACGCCCCGACCGGCCGTTTGACGGCTATAAATTTATGAATTGGCGATTGTTCTGGGAATTCTCCGGCGGCAACATCACCGAAAACATGGTCCACCAAATTGCGTGGATTATGACGGCGCTGGATTTGCCAGTGCCGGCTTCAGCCAACATGTCCGGCGGCGTGTACTCCGAAAAAGATGGGCGCGAAGTGCCGGACACAATCGTCGTGACCCTCGATTATCCAAACGAGACCGTGGTCACCTGGCAGTCCACTTTCAGCAACAGCCATTTCGGACTTGGTGAACGCATTCTCGGCAGCGACGGTACAATCGAGCATCTTGCGGGATCCACGGACATGGTTACCGGCAAATCGCATGAAGGCATTTGCTATTTACCCGAAAAGGCCAATCGCCGCGACGGAATACCGCTTATCGGTGAAAGCCGCACTCAAAATCACATGGCCAATTGGATTGACTGCATTCGCAGCCGCAAGACTCCCAACGCGAACGTGGACATCGGCTACCGTTCCGCAGTTGCCGCGCACATGGCCAACATGTCCTATCGGAAAAAGCAGCGCGTGACCTTCGACGAGGCGAAGGCCTGGAAACAGACGTAGCCGCGCCCCTGCTCTTGTGTGAATAATGTAATGGTGAAATCGCTTAGCGCGCGCCTCGCCGGCATCGCTTTGCCGGACGCCGATCGGATGACCGTGGTGCTCGGCTCGCTTTGGGCCGAAAGCGCCGCAATCATTGTCTTTTTGCGGCACTACGGCTGAATTTTTTGCCGCGAGCACGTCGCGCAGTTGCGCGAAAGCGAAGCCATATTCCAGCAAAAGGGTGCGCGTATCGCGGCCATTGGGCTTGGCGACGAACACTACGCCCGCATTTTTCGAGCCGATTCCGGCATCACATTTCCCCTGCTCGTCGATGCACGCCGCGAAGCGTACCGTGTCGCCGGTCTTGCCAACGCCTCGCTTCTTCATCTGTTGCGCCGGGATAACGCCACTGCTCGTCAGCGAGCGCGCTCCGCAGGAAACCGCCAACATCGCCTCGGCCAGAATCCTTTTCAGCTAGGCGGAAGTTTCGTCTTTGGTCCCGGCAACGTAGACCGCTTCGCTCACATCAGCAAAACATTTGGAGATAATGCATCCATCCAAGATTTAGTTGCGGCGTTGCCGTAAGATTCGAGGGAAAAAGCGAGGCCAACAACGGAGCCAGGCACCCGGGCGTCGCGGCGTTTTGTACCGGACGACCAAATTATTTAGTAGAAGTCTCGGCCTTCAATCGGTTTGCTGGAGATCCCTAATTGCAGAATCTCGACGTGCTCACGCCGGTCGAAGACCTTGCCAGGAAGAAAATATTTGGTGATCAAGCGCAATCCGCCGAAGCCCAGTCCGGCAATCACTGCAAACATTAAAATTACGCCGGTACCTACGAAGGCTTCAACAATCATCACGCTGATACCAGGCTCTTTGAATTGGTGGGTGGGCTCATTCCAGGTTACTTGCGTTTGGTAGCGCACTTCGTCGAGCAACGCATTTGCGCTGTCGGCGCTTTTTGATGCGAACACCATGGAGAGCAGTGAGCCTTTTCGGCGTGTGACGAATGGGGTCGAACCGCTGCCGTCTTTCAAGAATTGGTTTTCGATCCGTCTCAATTGTCCTGCAGCGATCTGATACGTAGGATATTCCGCAAGCAAAAGAATCGACTCGCCGCCGTCCGAACGATAGCGTCCGAGCGCCGCTTCGGCCCCGTCCCCGAAGCCCAGCCAATCGCCACCAGGAATAAAGTTAGCTCCCGACGCGGCAATTGCCGACTGCAAGCCGATAGGTCCGAGAAAATATCTCTCGGAATTGGGCACTCTGCCCTGCGCGGGCAAATAGCTGCCGAGCGTAGGATACGCCGACTTGTCCGCACGCGCGCTCACGGCGGTAACTAAGGCGCGGAGTTCCACGGGTGATGCGCCTTCGAGCGGCGAAACGTCCAGCAGCTTTGCGCCGGTCACAAACAGAGCGCGATTTTGGGTGATAGCAGAAAATGGGGCCAAATCCGTCGCGACCATTTCCGAGGTTCGCAGCGCCGTGAAGGCCGCATACGCTCCGCTTGAATCGCGCAGCCGGTACAAAGTGGCAACAAGGGAACGGCCGTTGCGTTCGTAGCTGCGCCGCTCGGCGTCCAGGAGACCATCTTCACGAAGCGCGGCGGCATCGTTGCCGGATAGTTGATCGACAGCAGCAGCCCCAATTCGCGCGGAAGGGCCTGAAGCGGTCCATTTCGCAAACTGCATGGGAAGCGACTGGGCGCGTAGAGCCGTCGCGGAAAATAACAATATGATTACGCAAAATAAGTTTTTCATCGCTGTCTAATTAGACGCTACCAGACTAGCGTTGGTTCCCGGATTGTTCAAGCGGCGTGGAGCGGTTGGCGTCGAGGCGGCCAGGACGATTAAAGCTAAGGCTGTTAACGCTTTGCAAATAGCTTACGACCCCCTGATAGAGCCCTTCCGCCACGCGCTGGCGATTTTCGGGGCGCTTCAGTAATTGCTCCTCAAGAGGATTGCTGAGGAAAGATATCTCCGAGAGTATCGAGGGCATATCGGCGCCAATCAGCACCACGAAGGGGGCCTTGCGCACACCGCGATTTCGCGCCGCGCTGGTTATTTTCTGCAAACGCTTGGTCAGAGAATTTTGCACATCTTCGGCGAACTCGCGCGACTCCCCAAGCTTTTCGTTGCGAGCAATTTTCGCCACGATGTCCTGCAGGTCATGCACCCCGCCGCGCGCAAGAGCATTCTCGCGCGACGCCACGGCCATGGCTTCCGAAGAGTTGGTCAGGTTCAAATAATAGGTTTCCACACCGCGCGCGTGGTGATCCTCGCTCGAATTCGCATGGATCGAAAGAAACAGATCGGCTTTGGCTTGATTGGCGATGGAGGTGCGATCTTCGAGGCCGACGAAGGAATCGTTCTGCCGCGTGTAAATCACTTCGGCGCCCGGCAAACGCTGCTGGATAATTTTGCCCAGCCGCATCGCTATATCCAGGCACAAATCTTTCTCCATCAACCCGGTTGCACCGACGGTGCCGGTGTCACGGCCACCGTGGCCGGCATCGATCACGATGCGGCCAACCTTTAGGCCAAGCGCACGCGTAAGCGAAGGCTTGCCATTGCGGGTTGGCTCGGGAGCCGATGGCGGGATCATTCGATCTGCGCCGCGGTTCACGCGCATGTTGTTTGGGCTGGCAAGCTTTGCTTCAATGGGCGGCGCCGTTTTCCCGGGCTGGGTGCTGACCGGCTGCGGCGTGATTGGTTGGCTCGCCGATGGCTGGCTTACAGGTGGTTGCGTGCTGGCTGGCTGGGAGGCGGAAGGCTGCATCGGAGCCGATTGCGCGGACACGGTCTGCGATGGGGCCGTTGGAACGGGCGAAGGAGACGCAGCAGCGGACGCATTCACCGATTTATCGTTCCGATTGCGGCTCTCGACTTTTTTACCCGCCGTCAGATCTGCCGGTCGAGTTCCGTTGGGAGTTTTCGCCGCATTCCTGGCAGTTATTGATTTTGCGCCCCACAAGTCGATGACCAAGCGGGCAGGTGAATCAAACAGCGCGGCAGTATATTCTTTGGCTCCCTGCACCTCGAATACGACGCGCACGACCCCTTTCTCTTTTTCAGCCATGCGGATTGTCTTCAGGATTCCACTGGGGCTTTCCGGAATCTTTCCGGTAACTCCTCGGCCGATTCGTGCTGGATGGAGATCGAAGAAAATGCGTTCGGGCTTCGCGAGACGGGAAGACGAGAATTGCACGCCTTTGTCGAGCGCAATTACGATTTGCGCTTTGTCCTGGCCATTGAATGTGGTTACGCCAGTTACCCGTGGAACCCCATCTTTTGGAGTGTCCTTTTCGGTTGTTACTTCTGAATTTACCGAGCCTTTCGCAGAGGCGGGCACGACCTCAATTTTGTTTTCGCCGGGCACTGCAATCACTTGTCCACCGCGTGGCGCCGGACCAAGGTCCGTAGCCATGGCAATTTCCGCAAGCGCTTCCATGGCCTCGCGCTTATGCGGGGAGCGCGGATGCAATTTCAAAAACTGCTCAAAATTCTTTTTGGCGGTGCGCTGCTGGCCCAAATCGTTTTTCTCGATTAGAGCGATTGCCAGCAAGGCCTCTTCGCGGTAGCGAGTCGTGGGATACTGCTTCAGCAAATAACCGTAGGTGTCTACGGCCAACTGAAAGTACTTGCTGCCAAAGCGGCGGCCCATCTCCCTATCGAGTTGGGCCACAGCGATGATCGCTGCGGGTACTTCCGTCGCATGTGGAGTAATCAGATAAACCCGGCGATAGGACGCAGCGGTCTGTTTGTACTCTTCGAGGGTGCGCTCTGCAAGAGGCTTGGCGTTCAGCGCGGCGCGCTGCTTCTCGGCGCGGTCAAACTGTGCTTGGGCGGAGTTGCGCTTTGCGGCTGCCGCTGTTTCTGCTTGCAAGGTGGGCGTCGAACACACAAAAAGCGCAGTCACGAGCAGGAAGCTCTGACTCAACCGAGAAGACGTAATGCGCGCCATGCGCAGCGAGAAACTGGTCTTCATTCGTTCGTGAATACCACGCGGCCTCGCTCATCTGTCGCCTTGTGTATGGGGCGTGGTGCATTCCACCCATGTGCAAGGCGGCCAGAGCCAGGCCGGAAGTAGGCCTCCGTCACTTTCTGAACATAGTTTCGTGTCTCCCGGAACGCAGGGACGCCTCGGGCTCGGTCGACGGCTCCCTCACCAGCATTATAAGCCGCAAGGGCCAAATCTAGCTTACCATTGTACCGGTCGAGCAGGAGGCGCAGGTAATGCACCCCCCCGTCCACATTGTGTTCGGGGTTTCGCACGTCGCTTACGCCCAGTCGTTTTGCAGTCCCCGGGATGAGCTGCATCAAGCCCACCGCCCCTTTGCGAGAGACGGCTGACGGATTCCAATTCGACTCAGTCTTAATCACGGCGCGAACCAGGGCAGGGTCTACGCTATGACGTTCCGAAGCCTTATGGATAATCCCTTCGAAATCCAAAGGAGAGGCAGACATTTGCCGCGATGCATTCCTCCACGGTAGTGGGGACGCGCCGGGCAAATAGATGGTTGTGCGCGCTCCCGGAGTGGCAGCGAAACGCGATGCCGGCTTGCGAGTCGCTAACTGGCCTTCGGAATTGACGAAGAGGCGCTTGCCATCTTCGTTAAGCACGGAGGCTATCTGGGCGCGCAGGGGTACGGCTGACAAACCTAGTATTATCAGAAGGATGCAAGCCGCGGCTGGGGCGCGTTTAACCATTAGTTTTGGGTAAGCTGAAACGACTAGACTCTGTTCAGTCAGAAAAAGATGCTGCGATTGGGGAGGTAGACCTCTGCCTCCCGATTGGTTTCTGGCGCGGGTGAATTATAACAACGCGTCTAGGTAGGGATAAATAGACTGAAGGGCACTATTTAAGGCCGATGTGTCTTTTCCGCCAGCCTCTGCCAAATCGGGCCTGCCACCTCCTTTTCCGCCTACTTTCTCAGCGAGAGCCTGCGCTAGCTTGCCAGCGTGTACGCGCGGGGTTAGATCCTTGGTGACGCCGGTAACGATGGCGACTTTGCCCTCCTGGATGGTGGCCAGGACCACTACGCCGGAGCCAAGCTTCTGGCGGAGGGAGTCCACGAGCTGGCGGAGGGCTTCACGGTTGAGGTCCGCGACTTCGGAGACTATTACCTTGACACCCTTTACCGATTTGGCCTGTTGGACCAGGTCGTCGAGCTTGGAAAGGGCTCCCTTGCGCTTCTGATCTTCGAGCTGCTTTTCGAGTTGCTTGGCGCTCTGGGTAAGTTTTTCGAGGGCGGGAAGAACGGCGTCTTCGCCGACGTTTAGTGCTGCGGCGAGAGTGCGCAGTTGCGCGAGCGCGCGTTGATATTCAAAAAGGGCTTGCGCGCCGGTAATGGCTTGGATGCGGCGGACTCCGGCGGCCACGGATTGCTCGGACATGATCTTGAAGACGCCGATATCACCGGTGCGGGTGACGTGCGTGCCGCCGCAAAGCTCCTTGCTATAGAAAGCGCGCGGGGCAGCAGGGTCGGGAATCGTGATGACACGAACGTTTTGCTCGGGGTATTTGTCGCCGAAGAAGGCCAGGGCGCCGGATGCAAGCGCGTCGTCGATGGAGGTAACGTCCGTGCGCATCTCGGCGTTTTGCAGAATGTGCTCGTTGACCTGCTGCTCGATGTCGCGGAGCTCCTCGGGATCGACTTGCGCGAAATGCGAAAAATCGAAGCGTAAGTGGTCCGGGGTATTGAGCGAGCCGGCCTGCTTGACGTGCGTGCCGAGGATATTGCGTAAAGCGGCGTGGACGAGATGTGTTCCCGTGTGATTGCGCTTGATGTGGTCGCGGCGCGCAGCGTCGGCGACGACCGAGACGCTGTCGCCAACGCGCAAAGATTCCTTGGCCAGGATGCGATGGGCGATGAGTCCGGAAACAGGGTAGTAAGCACCACGAACTTCGGCGACTTGTTGGGAGCCGGAATTATCGTAGAATGAGCCGGTGTCGGAGACTTGACCGCCGGATTCGGCGTAGATGGCGGTGCGGTCGAGGACAATTTCTGCTTCCTGACCTTCTTTAATTTCGTTTACCGCGCCATCTTTAGTGATTATTGCTTCGATGCGATTATCTTTTGTACTGATGCTGGAATAGAAGTCAGGCTGAGTCCTCTTGCCAGCCAGCTTGGCATATGCTGGACTCGCCGCTTCTTTGTGAACGCCTTTCCACGATGCACGTGCGCGCGTTCGCTGATCGACCATCGCGCGTTCGAAACCTTCGTGGGGAAAGGGGATTCCTCTGTCCCGATATGCTGCTTCAATGAAGTCGCGTGGTAGGCCGTAGGTGTCGTAGAGAGTAAAGGCATCGAGACCCGACTCGAAGGGATTCATCACCGGTTTCTCGGGAGCAAGAGCTCCGATCCTTTCCAGCGATTCCGGAGTCCAACGCATTAAATGTTCGTCGAGCTTCTTTACACCGATAGCGAGAGTGTGACCGAAGCGTTTTTCTTCAGCCAAAACAATCTCAGGAACACGAGAGGCGTTCGGCTCGAGGAGTTCGAGATAAGCTCCGCCCATCAAATCACGGACTGCACAGACCATCTCCGCAAGAAACGGCTTTGTGGCACCCAGGAGGCGACCGTGATAGATCCCACGGCGCATGATTTTGCGGAGAACGTAGCCGCGTCCTTCGTTTGAAGGCAACACTCCGTCGGTGATCAAAAATGTCGTCGCACGCGCATGGTCGGCAATTACCCGTAGTGAAGCGGCCCCACCTTTGCCAGCTTCCGACTTGATTTCTTTGTCGTAGTCCACGCCGCAGAGTTCGGCGGCGCGTTTCATCAGCGGGACAAAGAAGTCCGTGTCGTAATTGGAGATTTTGCCTTGAAGGACGGCGGCGAGGCGTTCGAGGCCGGCGCCTGTATCGATCGAAGGCTTTGGCAGGGGAGTGAGCGTGCCGCTGGAATCGCGATTAAATTGCATGAAGACGAGGTTCCAGATTTCGACGTAGCGGCCGCAATCGCAGGGGAATTTGCAGTCTGGATGATTCTGGTCGGAGGCGGGGGGGCCCATATCGTAGTGAATTTCGCTGCAGGGTCCGCAAGGGCCGGTATCACCCATGGCCCAGAAATTTTCTTTCAGTCCGGGGATGGCAAGGATGCGATTTTCAGCAACGTTTTGCGCGAGCCACAAATTTCTGGCTTCTGCGTCCACGCCCAAAACATTGCCGGGAGCCACTTCGGCGCCGCCGAAGACGGTGACGTAAAGCTTCTCCTTGGGAATTGCGAACCAGTCTCTTGAGGTGATGAGCTCCCAGGCATAGGCGATAGCATCTTTTTTGAAATAGTCGCCAAAGGAAAAATTCCCCAGCATTTCGAAAAAAGTGTGGTGGCGGTTGGTGAAGCCGACGTTTTCGAGGTCGTTGTGCTTGCCGCCGGCGCGAACGCATTTCTGAGCGGTGGTGGCGCGCTTGTAGTCGCGCTGCTCGAGGCCCAGGAAGACATCCTTGAACTGGTTCATCCCGGCGTTGGTGAAGAGCAGCGTGGGATCGTTTACGGGAACGAGCGAGGAGCTGCGCACTCTTCGATGGCCTTTGCTCTCGAAGAAGCTCAGGAATTTCTCGCGGATTTCGTTTCCAGTCACGTCTTCTCTCAGCCGGGCCCCTATGGCCCGGAGCACGCTCGGTTTTCCCAAGAGGGAATCAAGGATTATCGCAGAGGGAATCAGCTACTGCAACGCGGCCTTGATCGAAGAGCCGCGCGATAGATTGCTTGGCAGTACTGGGATGGCAGCCACCCGAGACTTCGGCGAGGGCCGCCGTCGTCTCAGCGGCCCGGCCAGGACTTCTTGGACTGTTGTTACGTATGTGCTGATTACGACTTTACGCAGCGCTTGCGCGCAGGTGTCAGCCGCCGTTGAGTTCCTATTGCTTGCGTTTACGGACTTTCTTGGCAATCAGCTCCGGGGGCAGGGAACTGGTGGTGTTCTTGAAGAGCAGGCCGCGCAACGATACCGCGTTGCCGTCGGCTAACTCACTGAGGCCCGACACTCCCTCAAAGTTGGTCTTGCTCGAGGTTTGGACGTGGATCGCCGCAGTGCCCGATTTCGTAAACAGGGGCGGCAGAGTGCCGACGGTGAAATTAGGCGGAGCAGGCTGTCCCTGCACCTTCGCGGTAAGCTGTGTGAACCGCAGGCGCACGCGGCTGGCGGTAACCGACAGTGGCGGTCCAACCCGAACGGTCCCGTTCAGTTTCAGTTCGACGATTTGGCCGGGCAGGAGTTGCGATGTATCCGTCGCGTTCTCGAATGATGCCTGGAGCAGCGCCGGCACTTGCAAGCCATTGCGTTTCACCTGGAAACATTGCAGACACGGGCTCGGTAGAGTGACTGAGATCGCGTTGCCCAACCTAACGTTGTTGATCGGCTGGAGTTCATCGAGAACGACCATCTCAAAGTGCGTGAGGTCATTAACCCGGAAGATCACGCCTTCGACTTCGTCGTGCGCGACTTCGTCTTCGGATTCGATCTTCTTGGCTAGCAGGGTTCCGTTGGGTGCTACCTTAGTGTCCACCTCAATTACTTGATTGTTCTTCAGGCATGTGAAGTTGTTCGCAGCACAAGACTTGAACTCAAATTCGGTGTTGTTGTCCACGGTAATTGTAAAATCGCCCGTAAACGTGCGAAGGGTGAACTTCTTGTTAGCGTCCAGGTTCAGGACCACGCCCTTCAAGTCCTCCACGTCGTCGAAATCGCCGGTGGGCCGCGTGGGAAGCTGCCTGACCACAACCGCGTTCGGCGCGTTGAAGTCCAGGCCCAGGCTTCCCGTGACAATGGTTGCCAGGTTCAGATCGATCTGAAAGCCGGTTGCGGAGTTGCTCGTTAGCGTTACGGGGAAGGGAGAGCCCGAAAAGGTGATGTTGCCTTGAGCGTTGGACTTAATTTCGCAGACTTTATCATTCTGGCATGTGAAGGTGCCGACCGTAATCGCTACGCCGCTTTGATTCAGAACGGTGAGTTCAGGATTCTGCAGCGTAACCGTGATGCTCTGATAGTTGCCGGCGGGCACTTTGAGGGCGGCAAGAAATGCCGATTCGGTTTCCAGTTTCTTCACCTCAATCTTTAATGGACGCGTGACCAGCTGGACGTTGCCGGGGTTAAGAGTCACCCCTGTGACGGTGACTTCGAACGATAGCAGGGTCACTCCCGCTGGCGGCGTGTCCCTCAAGGTAACAGTTACGGCCGCAGCCGTTGGGGGGACGGGTGGTGGCGGAGGTGTAGGTGAACCTCCGCAGCCGGAAAATACAAGAATAGGAAAAAGCAAGAGAGCGGGAAAAGCGAGTTGTGATCTAGTCATCTGAGCTCCTTGATTAACTTTAGCGGGGAAGGGTATTGATATCTTAGCATAAATCCGAGGATATTCAGGGGCCGTCCGCGTGGTACTGGGAAGCAACCAGCGACACACAACCAGCACGAGCTACACGTCCTCTTCGGAGGCAATCACTTCGCCGGGGTCTTCTTTGGTGACGGCGCGGAGCTCGCGGCGGATGACTTCGCTCGAGAAGCCGGCGCGGAGGAGGCTGCGATACATCGAGGCCATCTTGCGGTCGTCGATTTCGCCGCGAAACATCTTCAGTTTGCTGACGATGCGTTTGCGGACGGCGGCGGATTCGTCGTTTTGCTCGAAGGCTTCCTCCAGAGCGGCTTCGATCTGTGCGTCGGGGACGCCGCGTGCGCGGAGGTCGCGGGCGATGCGGAATTTCCCCTGGCGGCGGATTTCGATGTGGTAGCGCACGAATTGCCGGGCATAGCGTGCGTCGTCGAGCTGCCCATTTTCCTTTAGCCGTGCCATCACTACCTGGACGAGGAGGTCGTTATCGGCGCGTCGCGCGAGCACCTTTCTCATTTCGTGCACGGAGTGAGCGCGGCGCATCAGGGCGCGAATGGCGGATTCGTAGAGGTCGGGCTCGGAGGAGAGCTTGCGCGGTGCGCGGAACATTGAGAGGGAAGGATAGAGGGTGGAGGGCGAGGACGCAAGGGAGGAGGAAATTGAAGATGGATTTCAAGCGAGTATAAAGCCCAAAGGCAAGGGCTGAGAGTTTCCTCGACTGCGGGAGAAGCGACATGCCCCGCCGGACACAAGGAAGCAAAAACGTCGCATCCTTTCGCTCAGAATAAACCGTCTATTTATGCGGTGCGCGGTTATTTGCGGGTATAGCGGTCGAAATCGGCCATTTGCTGCTCCATCTCTTCGCGAGCGGTGTCCGAGGCGGAGCGGATGCCTTGGACACGAAGCTTGAATTCGTCGGCGTTTGAGGCGCGGACGAGGGCTTCTTCATAGGTGATTAGTTTTCTAGTGAAGAGATCGAAGATAGATTGATCGAAGGTTTGCATGCCGTACTGCGAGGTACCGGCTGCGATGGCGTCATGGATAAGACGCGTTTTGTCAGGATTGATGATGCAATCGCGGATGTAGGAAGTTGCAATCATCACTTCGCAGGCAGGGACGCGGCCTTTGTCGTCGGCCCGGCGAACGAGGCGCTGGCTTACCACAGCTTTGAGCGTCGCGGCCATCTGCAGGCGGATTTGCTTCTGCTCGGGCGGCGGAAAAACGGCGATGATACGTTGAATCGTTTCTGTAGCGTCGAGTGTGTGCAGTGTCGAGAGCACCAGATGGCCCGTTTCGGCGGCCAGCAATGCGGTGGAAATCGTTTCGAGGTCGCGCATTTCGCCGACGAGGATGACGTCCGGGTCCTGGCGAAGCGCGGCGCGGAGAGCGGTGGAAAAATTTGCGGTGTCCACTTCTACTTCGCGCTGGTTGATGAAGCTGCGCTTATCCCGATGCAGGAACTCGATGGGGTCTTCAATGGTGATGACGTGATCGCCGCGCGTGGAATTGATGCGGTCAATCATCGCCGCCAGCGTGGTGGACTTACCGGAGCCGGTGGTGCCGGTGACGAGTATCAATCCGCGCTGCTCCTGGCAAATTTTGTCGATGACGTGCGGGAGGTCCAACTCTTCCCAGGTGCGAATTTTGGTGGGGATGACCCGGAGGACCATGCCAACGTTGCCGCGCTGCTGGAAAACGTTAACGCGGAAGCGGCCGAGGCCAGCGACGCCGTAGGCCATATCCAATTCCGCCGTCTCTTTAAACTTTTGCTTTTGGCGGTTGGTCATCATGCTGAACGCCATGGAAAGCATTTCTTCCGGGGTCACGCGCGGAACGTCGGTCTGCGCGGCCAGCACGCCGTCAACGCGGAGATAGGGATGGTTTCCAACTTTGAGGTGAAGATCGGAAGCCTTGCTTTCGACGGCGCGACGCAGCAGATCATCGACACTGAGTGACATATGGTGAAACCCCCATTTTCTCGGATCGTCAATCGACACTAGCATCCGTCCACAAGGCCCGCAAGTAAGGTTGCAGTGCTGCGTTCCTGTCCAGTTAACAGTTGGAGGTCAGGATTTCTTCAAGAATAGAGCGTCGTAGAGCCAGCCCGCGAGGACGCCCCCGGCCAGCGGACCCACCCAGTAAACACCATGATTGGCAGTGTGGTGGGCAGCCATCGCGGGGCCCAAGGCGCGCGCGGGATTCATGACGGCGCCGGTGAGCGGCGCACCCAGCAGCGTCGCAATGGTGACGGTGAGTCCGATGATGAATCCTGAGAGGGCGGTGGTTGCAGGGATCGCGGCTGCGTCCACCGCGGTGGCGAAAAATACGAAAACGAGGAAGAAGGTTAGGATTGCTTCGAGCAGGATTCCGTAGGAGCGAGTGAAGTCTCGAGCCAGGTCGGGTGCGCCAAGAGCCACTGCGCGCCAGGTTTCTTCAGGAAGGATACCGCGCAGAAGATATGCGGCGGTCAAGGCTCCGGCTAACTGCACTAGAAAATAAAAAATTGCATCTAGCGTCCGGGTGCGCCGCGTGACCCAAAACCCGATGGTGATTGCGGGATTAAAGTGGCCGCCGGAGATGTGCCCAAGCGCAGCAAACATAATGGCGACGATGAGGCCACTCGCCATTGCGATGCCCAGTATGCCGAGACTGCCTTGACCCGTCGTGCGAAGAAACTGGTCTGTGCAGATCGCGCCCGCTCCAAAGAAAACCAGAGCGAAGGTGCCAATGAATTCCGCGGCGAGCTTCTGGGTCTTGCTGTGCATTCGGGCCTCCACAAATAGAAGAAAAGCGAGTTCCCGGCCATGCTACTGAAAGGAAAGAAAGCAGTCAAAGACGTAGAGGAATTTGTGGTCGCGAAAGTAATCAGAGGGAAACCCATCGCGAACTAGTGACAAGAAGTGACCTACTGATCATCTCCTGACGAGCCCCATCTGGCCAGCCCGATGCGACACGGCCCGAATTTGGACGCGCGCGACTCAAGCGGCAATGAGTTGCGAAGCCTTCGTATGAAACTAGCGAGCTGTGGCGCCCACGGGCACGCCGACGGGCGTTAGCCAGTTGTGGCGATCCGGCTTGGTGCCGCTGGTGAGCGCGAAGAACTCTTCTTGTATTTGGCGGGTAATTTCGCCGCATATGCCTTTGCCAATCGCAATTTTGTCCACGGAGCGGACCGGTGTCACTTCGACGGCCGTACCCGCGAAGAAAATTTCGTCGGCGAGATAAAGCATTTCGCGCGGGAGAATCGTTTCGCGAACGGGAATTTTTAGGTCGGCGCAAATTTGCACGATGGAGTTGCGCGTGATGCCCGGAAGAATACTGGCGGAAAGCGGAGGTGTAAGAACAGTTCCATCATGCACGAGAAAAACGTTCATGCCTGAGCCTTCGCTGATGTGGCCACTGGAATCGAGCGCGATTCCTTCGGCATAACCATTCGCGCCTGCTTCCATGCGAATGAGCTGCGAATTCATGTAGTTGGCGGCGGCCTTAGACATTGCCGGCAGAGTATTCGGCGCGATGCGCGTCCACGTGCTCACGCAGATGTCTACACCTTTAGCCTGCGCGTCGGGGCCGAGGTAAGCGCCCCAGGGCCAGCAAGCCATGTACGTCTCGATAGGATTGGGCAAAGGATTGACGCTTACATCGCCATATCCGCGGAGCACGATGGGCTTCACGTAACAGGCGGGAAGCTTGTTGATGCGCACAAGCTCGACCGCGGCGTTACAGAGCTCATCCACGGAAAACGGTGGATCCATGCGGTAGATCTTTGCAGAGTTCAGCAGGCGCTGCATGTGCGGGACGAGGCGGAAAATTGCCGGCCCTTGTTTGGTGTCGTAACAGCGAATGCCTTCAAATACGGCGGAGCCGTAGCCTACCACGTGAGAAAGAATGTGGATTTTGGCGTCGTCCCAGTTGATCCAATTGCCGTTGTGCCAAATTTTCTCGGTTGCTTTCAGCGCCATAGTTGTCTCCGCGGTGAAGGTCGATGGCAAATCCCACGCACCTTCCATTTGCAGATTATAACATTCGCCGAGAGTGGTAAACGCCCGATTTGGCCTGATGGTTAGCTGGCCAGCGACCAATTTGGAGTGAACCAAAATCGCCGGACCAGGCACCCGACCGAGGAAATAAAACTCTGTCCCAAATTGCCAAATTTCTTACACCCTAAGCGGAAAGTAAATTTAAATCAAAATTCAAAATCCCTAACCTTAGGCACCGCAGGGTGGGGGCCAGATTCATTGCGTTCACGGGAAATTTTTAGCGCGGACGGCTCGACGGGGTTTGCGCTTCGCGCAGAGTGTCAAAGGCGGAGCGCGAATTGCGCAGAAGTTGGCCGTGAGAATATTCCCAAACGCCCAGCAAAATAAAAGGAACGATAGTGGAAGCGGCCCAGGCTTTGGCGCGGCCGGACACCTTCTGCTCAGGTTCCCAGCGAAATAATTGCCGGGAAACCCAGAATGAAAATATGGTGCCTCCAGCGAGCGCCAATAATTCGGTGCGGACGTCCCACACGGTCGCGTTGGAGGTGAGTGCGCGCTGCAAGCCTTCGACAAGGTACGTGGGGGGCAGGAATAGAGCGAGTTTTTGGATCCACCCGGGAAGCCTGGGCAGGGGAACGGTGGCGCCGGAAAGAAACAAAAAAACTGTCCAGATCAAGTTGTTGATGATCTGCGTTTCCTGCATGGTGTTTGTGACGCTTGCCACCGTGAGGCCCAGAGCGGCAAATGTGACAGTGCCGAGAGTAACGAGCACGAAAATCGCCCAGAAGTTTCCCCAGTTCTGCAAATGGAAGAGCCAGCGGGCCAAACCAAACTCTAAGAGGACGGTAGGCAGCGTAAGGAAATAATTGGATAGGATGCTCGATGCGAGCATGGCGCCCGGGCCGATGGGCGCGAGGCGGAAGCGTCGGAGAATGCCTTGCTCGCGAAACGTTACCAGCTGGATGCTGAGTCCCCAGAAGCTGCCCATTACGGTGAGCGCGAGCACCGGCGCCAAAATGTAAGACGTGGCGTTTTCCAGGCCTCTGGCAAAAATGCCCATGGCAAAGAAGAGGAAAGCGAGAGGCATGATCAGGCTGAAGAAAAGAAACGCCCGATTGCGCATGGCCAGTTGCATGCGGCTGAGCGTAAGCGTCCAAGTATGCTTCAATCCCGCAATCTCCTTCCAGTGAGCTCGAGGAAAACATCTTCGAGCGAGGGCGTTGCGATTTCCAGGCTAGCCAACTCATTGCCGCGCGCCTCGAGATGTTTCACCAGCGCGACAATGGTTTGCGGCGGTTGCGAGGAGTGCAGCACGTAATTTCCATCGATAACGCGGCAATCGGCGACCCCCTCGAGTTGGCGTAGAGCGTCTTCCGATTCGGCGCGGGCCAGGCGCACTTCGATACGTGTGGTGTCACCGGAGCGGCGCTTGAGTTCGCGCGGCGTGCCTAGAGCGATCACCTTGCCGTGATCCACGATCGCCACGCGGTCGCAAAGGCGCTCGGCTTCTTCGATGTAGTGCGTAGTAAGAAGCAGCGTTTTCTTGTCGCGGCGGAGTTCCTCGATGATGTCATAGATTTCGTGGCGCACCTGGGGATCGAGGCCGGCGGTGGGCTCGTCGAAAAAAAGCACGCTGGGGTCGTTCACGAAGGCCATTGCCAAAGCAAGACGTTGTTTTTGTCCACCGGAGAGCTGTGAGTAGAAGGCGCTGCGCTTCTCTTCGAGGCCGAATCGTTTCAATAGCTCGTCGGGATTGCGGCGCCGTTTATAGAAACGTGAGAACAAAGATAGCGCCTCCCAAACTCGCATTTTCTCAGGCAGCGCGGTGGATTGCAGAGCGGCGCCGATCTCATGCTTGAGCGCTTTGCCATCATGCTCGGGGTTGAGCCCGCAGACGCTGACGCGCCCGCTATCGGCATTTCGCAAACCCTCCAGAATTTCGACGGTGCTGGTCTTGCCTGCGCCGTTGGGCCCCAGAAGACCGAAGACCTCGCCTTGCTGGACTTCGAAGCTTACGCCATTGAGCGCGTGGACATCGCCGTAGCGCTTCGTCAAATTTTCAACTTGTATGATAGGTGCCGGGCTCATGGGACAAACATCTATAGCACAATGTCCGGTTTATTTGGAGGTCGCTTGCGGGTTCTTCTGGATTTGGATGCGGGCGCCGCTGGCTTGAGCAGGGAAGCGCGGGGTTTCCAAAGGTGTTTGGAGAGATCGATGCGCCGTTCGAGGACCTCGACGCCTTCGGTCTCAAGCAAGCGCCGCTGCAGCGATGCGTAAGGTTCCCGCAGCAAGATACGGCCTCCGCCACCGACGACGCGATGCCACGGGATTCCGTGGCCCCGGGGAGTAGCTGCCATCGCGCGGCCCGCAGCGCGTGCTCCGCCGCGAAGACGCAATAGTGTAGCGAGTCGGCCATAAGTTAGAACGCGACCGCGAGGAATTCGTTGTACCAGACGATACACGGGCGTCCACAAAGACATCATCACCCCCTGCTCTCATCCTAACGCGTACTTGGCCCCAGCGTACTACTGCCATGAGTACCAGCACCGTGGAGCCCATGGGGGATAGCCAGTGTCGAATCCGGGGAGCACGCTTACGCATGAAATGAAAGACGCATCTAAGCAAGTAGCGAGCGAAGTATGCAGGGAACGAAAAATGAGATGGATCAGCGAGCGAGAACTCAGTTTAGTGGTAGCAATAACGGCTGAGTGGGCCAGTAACTAACGCGGAACAACCATTACGGAAAAGTTGCCATCTCAGTTGACAGTGTAGTGGAAGCAACTTACACTACACGGTGTACGTGAAAAGGAGCAGATCAGAACATGGCATTTGTCCGAAAAATCGGCAAGGCTCATTATCTGGTCCACAACGTGCGCCGTCGCGGCAAGGTGAAGCAATTACATCTGGCGCGATTAGGGGAGCGGCCTCGCATCACCGATGACGTTGTACGCGCAGTGAGCAAGAAGCACCCATTCGTTCAGGTGGACTGGCGGCAATTGCGCGAGCGAGTAAATAGCAGCGTGGAACTGTTTGATTTGAATTCGCAGACTTTGCAGAAACTGGTGTCCGAGTTACGCGCCGTCAATCTGGACTTGGCGGATTTGTTTCCACCGGTCCTTAGGATTTCGCAATCGCCTGAGGCTGGTTGGGAAATCCTGACCCAGCTCCGGCTTCTGCACGCGACGATTCAAGTGAAGTTAAAACAGTTTGACCACGCCCCATTCCACCGAGAATTACCGGAAAGGCTGCCTCGATAGGAGGGCGCCATGACCAGCCACACGACTCGCCAAAAGAAAATGCTAGACCCTACGCTGCAAAGCCAAGAGTCCATCGAATTTGTGTCCGCACTGCGGGCCCGAATCGTGGGACAAAAAGAAGGTGTGCAGGCGTTAGGAGATCTATACCAGGTATTTTGCGCGGGATTGAATTCACCGGGGCGGCCTGTTGGGAATCTGTTGTTTTTGGGGCCGACGGGCTCGGGTAAGACGCGCATCGTGGAAGCTGCTGCGGAAATACTGTTTGGGGATTCGCACGCGGTAATTAAGGTAGACTGCGCGGAATTCCAGCATTCGCATGAGATCGCCAAACTGATCGGCTCGCCGCCGGGGTATTTGGGGCACCGCGAGACGCATCCGTTGATCACGCAAGAAGCTTTGTCGCAATATCACACCGACAAACTGAAGCTTAGCTTTCTGCTGTTCGACGAAATTGAGAAGGCTAGCGATGCGCTGTGGCAATTACTTTTGGGCATACTGGATAAAGCGACGCTAACGCTGGGTGACAACCGCCGAGTGGATTTGTCGCAGACCGTGATTATTTTGACGTCGAACCTGGGCGGGGGAGAAATCACCGAGTTGATGAACGGGGGGATGGGGTTCGTGCAGCCTCCGGAGCAGCCTGCTGCGGGGCTGGACGTCAAGGTGGAACGGACGGCTGTAGAAGCGGCACGGCGGAAATTTTCACCGGAGTTCATGAACCGGCTGGATAAAGTGGTGGTTTTCCATCCGCTGAAAGCCGAGCAACTGGAAGAGATCCTGGAAATTGAATTAGGGATGGTGCAGCGGCGCGTGCTGGATACGGTGAAAGGGCAATTTTTGTTTCGCGTGACCGAAGGTGGGCGGGAATTTTTGTTAAAAGAAGGGACCGATTTGAAGTATGGAGCGCGGCATCTGAAGCGCGCGATTGAGCGGTACGTGGTCTATCCACTAGCGAATCTGCTGGCAACCGACCAGGTGCGGCTCGGCGACCTGCTGTGCATCGACGTGGAGCAATTGCATGGGCGACTAACATTCCATCGCGAAGGTGAAGGAGTTCTTGTGCCGACCAGGCAACCGGAGCCTGCAGCGACTGCGCGCGCGGCCCAAGCCAAGGGTGGACGCTCGATTGAGATGCCTGCGACCGCGGTTGCGCTGGATACGGTTGGTCCGGCACATCCGGGGCAAAGGCTTCTGCGCTAACAACTCCCCATTGTGCCTCCTCCTTGACCCAGCCGGTACGCCGGCTGGGTTTTATTTTTTGAGACGCTCTTGTTGTAGAGTAAGGGTTGGGCCAGGCGGCGTGAGCTTGAGCGGGAGCCCTTAGCAGTGGGGCCCCAAAGATGGACAGTGAGCCGCTTGTTCGCGGAAGGCGTCTAACAAATGATGGCGTCAACTACGTAACAGCCGCGAGCTGACTTGTGAGGAGACGCGCTATGCAGAAACCATATTGTGCCTGGAAGCGCTTAGGGACGGTGACGATCGCTTGCCTGGCCCTTTTCGCAATTGCCGCTCCCGCGTTTGCTGCCCGGACCCAACTTAAGCCCGGATGGAATATGTTCTCGGCGCAGACCGACGTTCAGATTGGGGAGAAGATTTCAAAAGACGCTGAGCGCCAATTGGCTCTATGCCATGATTCGCAGGTGGATGCCTACTTGGATCATCTGGGTGGGCGGCTGGCGGCCAAGACTCCTGCTTACGGGATCAGGTATCCCTACCAATTTAAGTGTGTGAACGATCGCGCCATTAATGCGTTCGCGCTGCCCGGCGGATTTGTGTATATCAATCGCGGCGCGATTGAAGCGGCGGATAATGAAGCACAGCTTGCTGGCGTGATAGCCCATGAGATTTCGCACGTGGCGCTGCGGCATGGAACCAACCAAGCCAGCAAAGGCCAAGGATGGCAGTTGGGGCTGGGGGCCATTGGTGCGCTCACGGGCAGCAATTTGGCCGGAGCGCTGGTGCGACAGCTCGGTGGGTTCGCGGCAAATTCTATTCTTTTGAAATACTCGCGCGCGGCGGAGACGCAGGCGGACGTGATGGGAACGCAGGTGCTTTACGATGCCGGCTACGACGCGCGCGCGATGGCACAATTTTTCGAGAAATTGCAGCAGGAGAGCAAGGCGAAGTACCCGCCGCAATTCTTTTCGAACCATCCGAACCCGGCGCACCGTATTGAACGTGTAGATGAAGAAATCGATAAGCTGGGCGGGCCGCCGAAGAATTATAAGACTGACTCACTGGAATTTCATGATGCCAAGAAGCGTTTGTTAGCAATGCCTGCGCCACCGAAGACCAAAGCGTTGCAGTAATAATTTCCCAATAGGATTTGCACCGAGATTCCACGGATTTAGAACGCCCCCCGACCTCCCCGCAAGGCACTCGCTTTACCTCTTGGCAAAAAAACGTTAGGGCGCTGTTAATCGGCGGCTTCGCCGGATGCGGCGGGTTTCCAACGGAGGATTGGCTTGCGCGCCGCGCCTACCTCATCGAGGCGGCCCACCCGTGTGGAGTGCGGCGCTGTCTTGACCAACTCAGGATTCGTGGCGGCTTCTTCGGCGATCGCACGCATCGCGTCGACGAACAGGTCGCACTCTTCTTTGGATTCCGATTCCGTGGGCTCTATCATCATCGCGCCGGGTACAATCAATGGAAATGCGGTGGTGTAAGGATGAAAGCCGTAGTCGATCAGACGCTTGGCGATGTCCATGGTGTTCACGCCGTTCTTTTTCTGGCGCGCATCGCTGAACACGACCTCGTGCATGGAGGGAAGAGAATAGGGGAGATCGTACACGCCTTCTAGATTTTTGCGAATGTAATTGGCATTGAGAACCGCGTCTTCGGTTGCCTGGCGGATTCCGGGTCCATACGCGAGCGTGTACGCGAGAGCGCGAACCAGTACACCAAAATTGCCGACGAACGCTCGAACCCGGCCAATGGAGTGCGGGCGATTGCTGTCCAGCGAAAGAGTACCGTCGGATAGCTGGGTAAGAACCGGCACCGGGCGAAACGGTTCGAGAAACTTTTTCATCAGCACGGGGCCGGCGCCGGGACCTCCCCCGCCGTGGGGGGTCGAAAATGTCTTGTGTAGATTGAGGTGCATCACGTCCACGCCAAAATCGCCGGGGCGCGTAACGCCGGCGAGCGCGTTCATGTTGGCGCCATCCATATAAAGCAAGGCGCCTTTGGCGTGGAGGATTTCGGCGATTTCCGCGATGCGCTGCTCGAAGACGCCGAGCGTGCTGGGATTGGTGATCATCAGCGCGGCAACGTCGTCGGTAACGAGTTCGCGAAGCTTCTCGACGTCGATCTGACCGTGCGATTCGGATTTGATATTTTCCACGGCGTAGCCGGCGATCACGGCTGTGGCGGGATTGGTTCCGTGCGCGGAGTCGGGGACCAGAACTTTCTGGCGTGGATTGCCCTGGCTCTGCAGATACGCGCGGATCAATAAAAGCCCCGTGAGTTCGCCTTGCGCTCCCGCGGCCGGCTGAAGCGTCACGCTATCCATGCCGGTAATCTCAAGCAGACACTTTTCGAGTAATTGCAAGATCTTTAGGCAGCCTTGCGACAGACTTTGCGGCTGGAATGGGTGCTCGGTGGCGATTCCGTCGAGGCGGGCCACAAATTCGTTTACGCGCGGATTGTATTTCATGGTGCAGGAGCCGAGAGGATACATGCCGAGATCAATCGCGTAATTCCACGTCGAGAGGCGCGTGAAGTGGCGAATAACTTCAATTTCGCTGACTTCCGGAAAGCCGCTGATTTCGCGGCGCGTGTGAGCTTCGCCGAGCACCGAGGCTGGATCAATTGCGGGCACGTCTAGAGGAGGAAACTCGACGCCGCGCTTGCCAGCCACGGATTTGGAAAAGATGAGTCCTTCATTCTGATTGGTGTGGCGCGTGGCCTTGGTGATTTTATCTTTCAAGTTTCGCTCTTTGTTGTATGAATCCGGCAATTAGACTGGCTGTTCCAGCGTGTGACGCAACTTTGCTGCGAAGCGCTCGATATCCTCGCGTGTGGTGGTTTCGGTAACGCAGACTAAGCCCCGTTTGGCGAGCTCCGGATAAAATGTGCCCAGCGCGAGCGGACCGATAATTTTATCGCGAAGCAGCACCGCGTTGGCGAGCTTCACGGAGCGAGGCAGCTCGATGACGAATTCGTTGAAAAAAGCGCCCGAGAACGCGCGCTTCACTCCAGGAATTTTCTCTAGCTCCGCGAGCGCAAAGTGGGCTTTGGACAGATTTTGCTGAGCCTGCTCGCGCAATCCTTCCTTGCCGAGCAAGCAAAGGTGAATCGTCGCCGCCAGCGCGCAAAGCGCCTGGTTCGTGCAGATGTTTGAGGTGGCCTTCTCGCGGCGGATGTGTTGCTCGCGCGTCGCCAACGTGAGAACGAATCCCCGGTTTCCCTTGGCGTCGGTGGTTTGGCCTGCGAGGCGCCCGGGCATCTGGCGCACGAATTTTTCGCGTGATGCAATCACGCCAACGAAGGGGCCGCCGTAACTTGGAGGCAGGCCGAAACTTTGCCCTTCCATCGCCACGAGATCGGCTTCCACCGGTGGGCGGACGGCCCCGAGCGATACGCCTTCGGTGATGCCCGCCACCAGGAGAGCTTCTTTCGCGTGAGCAATTTCAGCTAATGCCGACACTTGCTCCAGCACGCCGAAGAAATTCGGCGACTGCACGATTACCGCTGCGGTTTCATTGTTGAGCGAGGCACGCAACGCCGCACGATCGATTTCCCCAGATGCGGTGAAAGGTATTTCCTCGACCTGCAAGCCGGAATTCCGCGCGTAGGTAGCCAGCACCTGACGATACTCGGGGTGCACGGAGCGGGCCACAAGCACGCGGCTGCGCCCGGTCAAGCGCTGGGCCATCAACGCGGCTTCGGTGAGTGCCGTCGAGCCGTCATACATCGACGCGTTGGCAACTTCCTGGCCGGTGAGCTGGCACATTAGTGTTTGAAATTCAAAGATGACCTGCAAAGTGCCCTGGCTGATTTCCGCCTGGTACGGCGTGTATGACGTGAGAAATTCGCCGCGCTGTAAAATAGCGTCGGTAACCACGGAGCGATGGTGGTTGTATACACCGGCACCGAGAAAACTCGTATAGCCGAGCGCGTTCTCTGCGGCGCGGGCCTTAAAGAATTGAATGATTTCCATCTCGGAAAGCGCGGCGGGCAAGCGCAATGCGTCCTTCAACCGGTGCGCGGCTGGGATAGATTGAAATAATTCCGCGATGGATTTCACGCCGATTATTGCGAGCATTTGTTGCCGTTCGGAGAAGCTCTTCGGGAGGTAGCGCATCAGGCCGAGGCTTCCTTCTGAGGATCGGTGATGTATTTTTTGTAGGCTGCTGCGTCCATTAAATCGCCGAGCTCCTTTGGGTTTGTAAGTTTCATTTTGACGAGCCAGGCCACGCCATGCGGATCTGTGTTCAATTGCTCCGGCGTTTTTGTGAGCGTGAGGTTGGTTTCGGTCACTTCACCGGAAGCCGGCGAATAGATTTCACTCACAGCCTTAACCGATTCCACTGTGCCGAGAGACTGGCCAGCAGTGAGCTTCGCGCCCACCTTCGGGAGTTCGACAAAAACCACATCGCCTAATTCATGCTGCGCATAATCGGTAATGCCGACTGTCGCGATGTCCCCGGAAACCTTGATCCACTCGTGTTCTTTGGTGTAGCGGAAATCGCCGGGATATGAATCCATCGAGAGTCTCCTGGCCAGCTAATGTTTCGGACGCTTATAAAATGGTGTGGGAACAATCTGAGCTTTCCACATTTGCGTGCGTACTTCCACCAGAATGGTCGAGCCGATCGCGGAATGCTCCGGCGGCAGGTAAGCTAGCGCGATATTTTTCTTCAGGAAGGGCGCCGGCGAGCCGCTGGTGATATATCCAATTTCAACGCCATCTTCGCTGAACACTTTATAACCGTCGCGAGCGATCCCGCGTTCGATCATCTCGAGGCCCACCAGTGTGCGGCGGATTCCGGCAGCTTTGGCGCGTTCAAGCGCGCCGCGGCCGATGAAGTCACTTTTTTCCATTTTACAGAAGCGGTCGAGCCCAGCCTCCCACACATTGATGCTTTCAGAGATTTCGTGGCCGTAGAGCGCCATTTTAGCTTCTAGACGCAGGGTGTTGCGCGCGCCTAAGCCGCACGGGAGGATGCCGAATTCCTTACCCGCTTCGAGCACGCGGTTCCACACCATCTCGCTCGTGCGCGCGTCAGAGGGCACGTAAATTTCAAAGCCATCTTCGCCGGTGTAGCCAGTGCGCGCAATCATCGTGTTTGGCAGACCGCAAACGGTGCCATGCGTGAACCAATAATTGCGGATCGCGCTAAGGTCGGCGTCGGTTAATTTTCGAAGCACATCCGCCGCACGCGGCCCCTGAATCGCCAGTTGTGTGAACTCGTCGCCCACATCGCGCGCCGTCCCAGGAAAATCGCGAACATTGTCGCGAACCCAGTGGAAATCTTTCTCGCGTGTTCCCGCGTTGATGACGAGCAAAAACGTATCTTCCGCCAGGCGATGAACAATCACATCATCGACAAAGGTGCCCTCCGGATACAGCAACGCGGAGTAGTGCGCTTGCCCGATAGCCAGCTTCGATGCGTCATTCATGCTGACGTGCTGAACAGCCGAGAGGGCGCCGTCCCGAGCGCCTTTTGTTTCAATTAAAATATCGCCCATATGGCTTACGTCGAATACACCGGCTCCCGTGCGCACAGCCAAATGTTCGGCAACCAGCCCTCCGGTAGCGGGGTATTCTACAGGCATGTCCCAGCCACCAAACGTAACCATCTTGGCGCCGGTGCGCCGGTGAACCGGATTAAGCGAAGTCTTGCGGAGCTCTATCGTCGCAGGAGATGTCACAGGGATGACTCAAGGCCTCGGGTGAAAATTAAACGCTAGCATGCGCCCGAAAACGTGTCAAGAAAGGCCCAGCGAATCAAATTCATCGCCAAGCATTGCAAATACGCCCCCGCTATCTATCTGCGGGGAACGTACATGTCATTTGCAGCTTGTCGGCAGCTTTTTACGTGGGTACCATTCAACTGGGGGAGGAATTCATGCCTGGTCCGGTAGTATGCATCGCGTGCGACAAGGTGGAGACGGACTGTTCTTGTGACAAATACTGCTGCACTTGCAAAGGTCAATTCAGTATTCGGCTGTGTGTTGACGGGCAATATTATTGCCCGGAGTGTAGCGAGGCTTGCGACGTTAGAACGGTTGATCGCCGTGACCATTAGCCTACGCGATGTCGGGCGATCCTAGGGAGCCGCTGGACATGGCTGGAAATCGTACCGCTGGCAATCACATGGCGGGAAATAACACGGCTCGGAATATTATTGAGCCGGTTCGAATCGAGCTGCATCTTTCGCATGACGAGCGCTTCCTGGGAGCCGTGGGCAGCGCGGGTGCGTTTGTTGCGGAGCGTGCCGGGCTGGAATCATACGCGCAGGCGGCGGTTGCCCATGCCGCAGAAGAAGCCTGCCGCGCCGCGTTTCCTTCCATTAAGAGCACGAACGAAAAGTTGGATGTGACCGTGGAACAATTTTCAGACCGAATTGAAGTTACACTCGCGTATCGCGAAACAACCCAGCCAATGCGGTCGCCGGCAACTGCTCCGGCAAACGATGGAGGCCCGCTGGAAAGCAGCGAGCCTCTTTCAAAAATGGATAAGGTGAGGCACACCAGCGCGAGCGGAATTTCCAAGACCACTCTGATAAAAAATCTTCGCTAACGTCTCGCCTGAGAGTTCACGCGGTTTTCCCGCCTTGAAGCTACAGTTTGAATGCAAATGTATTTTTACGAATGAGATTGGCCATCTGCTCATCACTCAGGGACATCCGTAAATCAAGCCGATCCCCTTTAGCCGAGACTCGCGCCCGGTCAAATAATTCTGCGAGGTCCGGGTTACTTTGCCCTTCCTGGTACTTGCGATAGAGAAACCCAGCCTGCACAAGCGCAGCCAGTGTGTTGGCATCGCCCACCGAGCCGCAGATCGCCTGGAAGTGCCCGTCCACCCCGCTGCTAGCTTCGAAATTGAGAATCAGTGCTTGCATGTTACTGGTGAGCTTCACCGCTTCGGGAAAGTGAGACATTTCCGGAGCAAGCTGGCTGAGCGCCATGCGTGTGTAATGTGGATTCAAAACCGCCCAGACCACACCAGTGCCATTCGCTTCGTTAATCAATGGGAAGAGCTTTTCATTGCGAAGCAAGTTCTCCTCTTCGCCGAAACGCACACCAATCAACTTTTCGAGAATGGCACGATGGCCGAAGGCGGCTGTGCTCGAATCAATGAAGAAAAACAGCAGATCGCCTGTGCCACCGCCGCTGCCAAAAGCGTAAAGACTAAAGCCGTGAATTTTTGTGACGTGAAGTTTTTGCTTAGCATAGTAGTCAGCGGTCGCACTGGGATTGAAGGTCCCTAATGCAACTCCCACTAATTGCTCTCCGCCGGTCTCCGAAGGCGCGTCTTTTGCGTCCGCGGACTCCTGCTTCGGAGCGGAGGCTTGGTTCACGATGGCCCAGGCAAGCTCGTCAACCTGCGAATTGGGATCGACCCCGGCGGAAGAAAGGAAACGCTCAAATTCTTTTAACCGGTCGGGAAGCATTTGGTCTTCGAGCGGCTTGTACCATTTTAGCGAACGCGCCTTCTTTAAATCCGCATAAGCAAATTCGCCGACGTCTTTTGGAAACAGCGCCACGATGTTAGCTCCGAGCTTCCCCGCATGGCTCGGTTGCGGCATCGCGATCGCCAGCAGTCCGATCACGAGCGCATTTACAACACAAATTCGTAATGCATTCACAAAACACCTCCCAGAGTGGCCCCAAGCCGTGACTTATCTACAGCGCCCACCGACAGGCGGGATTCGAGTATGGCCGAGCGCTCGCGCATTTTGCGCACATACTCGCCATCGGTAAGCGTTTCCAGATTGATCTCAACATTCGCGAGTGCGCCGCGCGCGCTCGCCTCAGACATCCATCGTGCCACACGCAGGTCTGAATGCATAGACGCGGCGGCGATTGACTCGAGTTGCCCCAGATGTTCAAAAAGAATAACGGCCGCTTCGGCCACCTGCATGGGCACCTCCGCTGCTACGCGGGAGGCGCGCTGCACTGCTTCGTCGCGCCGTTGCTGCTCCCCGGCGTCCCCGCGCGGCAGCTTGTACGCGGTCAGCACCTCTTCATAGGACGAAGCATCGCGGTCAATGGCTTCCGCAAAAAAGGACCCTGCCCGGCGCATTTCTTTCAGTGTCTTAGTGAGGTCGTCAGTGTGTGCGGCTTGCGATTGTTTCTTGGCCGAGATGCCTGCAACCATTTCACCAAGGCGCGCCGCGAGCGCGGCTGCGAGCGCCGAGACACTGCCGCCGCCCGGAGTTGGCGTGGGTGCGGAGACAGCGTCAAGAAACGGGCCCACCATGGCGGCGAGCGGGTTATTTCTTGAGCCGGCGCCTAACGGAGTTCCTGCTAGCGCGGCGGCAAGCCGGTTCTCGAGCACTTGCTGCGCTGAAAAATTCTCGAGCTGCATAAAAAAGTCCGCGGCCATCTCCAATGCTTTCTTCGGAACGAGTCCTACGATTTCACTGCCCACCGGCCGCGCGCCATAGCGGTCCGCTTCCCGTTTTACCATTTCGTAAACGCGGTGCATCGGCGTCTGCTCGAAGTCGGTGAGGTTGATGGAGACTTGTACGATGTGCCGCGCTTTCAGGTCGACGCCCATGGCCTTCACGTAACGCAGTCCGCCACTCGAAAAGCGAATGGCCTTGGCGATTTTGTCGGCGATGGAAATATCCGAAGTGTCGAGGTTCACGTTGTAGGCGATCAGAAACTTGCGCGCGCCCACTGCCACCGCTCCGGCGGAGGGATGCACTTTAGGATCGCCGAAGTCGGGCATGCGATCGGGATTTATCTTCATCTCTTCGCGCAAGCCCTCGAATTGGCCCCTGCGAACGTTTTCCAGGTTAGTGCGGTCAGGCCTTGTCGCGGCGGCCTCGTAGAAAAAAACCGGGATGCGATAGCGCTGCCAGATTTCGCGTCCGGTCTGACGCGCCAGGGCCACGCACTCCTCGAGCGTCACACCTTCCACTGGCACGAAGGGAATGACGTCAGTGGCGCCCATGCGCGGGTGACCGCCGGTGTGCGTGGTCAAATCAATCAGTTCGAGCGCTACACCTACGCCGCGCAGCGCCGCTTCGGCTACCGCCTCCGGTTCGCCCGCCAGCGTGATTACCGAACGGTTGTGGTCGGCGTCCATCTCGCGATCGAGAATGTACACGCCGGGAACGGCGCTCATCGCGGCGACCAGTGCATCCACTTTGGAGGCATCGCGCCCTTCGGAAAAATTCGGCACGCATTCGATGAGGCGGTTCATGAGGTTTGGTTTAAGGCGCGCTGCAGTGATTCAGATGCGATTCTGAGCGCTGCGAGCGCCGGAAATCTATTGCGGACTCCGCGAATAGATGGGCTTCCCGCGCTTCAGCGTGAGCCAAACATGATTGACACCAAAATAATACGGGATTTCGCGATAGTCGTCCAAGTCAAACAGCGCGAGATCAGCGAACTTGCCAACTTCGATGGAGCCGATTTGCTTGTGGCGGCCGAGTGCGAACGCCGCATTGATCGTTGCCGCCGCGAGCCCTTCGGCGGGGCTCATGCGCATTTGCGTGCATGCCAGCGACAGGATCATGGCCATGCTGAGGGTCGGGCTGGTGCCAGGATTGTAGTCGGTGGCCAGTGCGACAATTGCGCCGTCGTCGATCAGCACGCGGGCTGGCGCATAGCGCGCGAGGCCCAGATGGAAGCAGCAGCCCGGCAGCAGGGTCGCAACTGTATCTGATTTGGCCAAAGCGCGAATGTCAGCGCGATCTATTTTGTCGAGGTGGTCACAACTTGCCGCGTGCAGCGCGACGCCAAGTTGCGTGGCTCCCGTGTGCGCGAGTTGCTCGGCATGCAACCGCGGCACCAGTCCGCAGGCACGGCCCGCAGTGAGGATTTTGCGCGCTTGTTTACTTGTAAAAGCACCGCGGTCGCAGAAAACGTCGCAGAATTCCGCCAAACCTTCTCGCGTTACTGCGGGAATTAATTTGTGCACGAGGAATTCGACATAATCGTCACCGCGCTTCCCGGCGCCGCGATATTCCGGCGGAAAGGCGTGGGCGCCCAAAAACGTGGAGACGATTTCGATGGGTTGGGTTTTCCGCAGCTCGTGCTGGAGTTTCAGGATTGTAAGCTCGCTTGCCGCGTCAAGGCCATAGCCGCTTTTGGCTTCAATCGTGGTCGTGCCGTGCTCCGCAAAACGCTGGAGCGCATCATTGGCGCGTTTCTTCAACGCTTCGCGAGGGGCACGCCGCAGCTTGCGCACCGTCGAAAGAATTCCTCCTCCTTTGTGTGCCAGTTCTTCGTAGCTGGTGCCGGCGATGCGCTCCTCGTATTCAGCCGCGCGGCTCGCCGGGAAAATCAGGTGCGTGTGCGAATCCACAAAACCTGGAAGAACAATCCGTCCGCCCGCGTCGAGCTTTTCCGCCCGGCGCGCTTCCGGCAGCGCCTCGACTTTCCCGCGCGGGCCAACCGCAGCGATATTGCCTTCCAAAATCAGCACGGCGCCGTCGCGGATCACGCCAGGGTCCGCGAACGCTGCGCCGCGTCGAGGCACCGCGCCGCGCAGGGTGACTATTTGCGTGCAATGGGTGAGCAGCAGACTGGCCGACATCGCGTTTATTCTACGTTCTTGTGGCCGAACTTTATCAGGAATTCGCGGGGACCTTGCCAGGACTTCGACCTCCGATGCTCCGTTACAGATGCCGCGCTATACTCCTTGGCTGCCGTGAAAGTGAGGAGAAGACTTGTTGCCAGGGAAACAGTTTCACATGACGCCTGAAGAATTTCGGCGCTACGGCCGCGCGGTGGTCGATTGGATCGCCGATTATCAGGAACGCGTCGACTCTTTCCCGGTAAAGTCAAAAGTAGCGCCGGGGGAAGTTCGCGCGATGCTGCCCTCGAGCGCGCCCGAGCAGGGTGAATCGTTCGAGAATATTTTGCGGGATGTCGATCGCATCATTCTTCCCGGCATCACCCACTGGCAATCGCCCAATTTCTTTGCTTTTTTTCCGGCGAACACATCCGGCCCCGCGATTTTAGGAGAACTTCTCTCCGCCGGCCTCGGCGTACAAGGAATGATCTGGGCCACCAGTCCCGCTTGCACGGAGTTGGAAACGCACGTGCTTGATTGGCTTGTTCCCATGCTTGGCCTGCCACAAAAGTTTCTTTCCCGCTCCAAAGGTGGCGGCGTAATTCAGGATACGGCTTCGTCCTCGGCGCTCTGTGCTCTTCTCGCGGCGCGGGAGCGCAGTACCAATTTCGCGAGCAACGCGCTCGGATGCGATGGACGCCTCACTGCGTACACTTCGTCGCAAGCCCACTCCTCAATCGAGAAGGGTGTAAAAATTGCTGGCATGGGCGCGGAAAATCTGCGTTCGATAGCGGTGGATGAGAGTTTCGCGATGCGAGCTGGTGAGTTGCGCCGTCAGGTTGAAGCGGATAAGCGCGCCGGAAAGATCCCGTCTTTCGTGTGCGCGACACTGGGCACAACTTCTTCCAACGCCATCGATCCGCTTCGTGATATCGCGGCTATCTGCCGCGAGCACAACTTGTGGTTGCACGTGGACGCCGCGATGTCCGGCACCGCATCGCTTTGCCCGGAGTTTCGCGCGATGCAGGACGGCATCGAGTTTGCCGACAGCTATTGCTTCAACCCGCATAAATGGATGTTCACAAATTTCGATTGCGACTGTTTTTACGTCGCCGACCGGGCGGCCCTCATCCGCACGCTCAGCATCTTGCCGGAGTATCTCCGTAACCAAGCCACCGAATCTGGCCACGTCTTCGATTACCGCGACTGGCACATTCCCCTGGGACGCAGGTTCCGAGCGCTAAAACTATGGTTTGTGATTCGCCATTACGGCGTTGCCGGGTTGCGGCATCACATTCGCGAGCATGTGGCCATCGCGCAGTCTTTCGCCGGATTGGTGCGCGAAAATGCGGATTTCGAATTGGCCGCGCCCGTACCCCTTAACTTAGTGTGCTTCCGCCATCGCGGCGGTGATGCCGCCAATCAGAAGCTGATGGAAGAATTAAACGCCAGCGGCGCGCTCTATCTAACTCATACAAAACTAAATGACAAATTCACGTTGCGCATGTCCATTGGCCAGACCCACACCCAGATGCATCACGTTGCCGCCGCCTGGAAGCGCATCGTAGAAACCGCCCGCACCCTCACGCGCTAACCGCTCTTCTTGAAAGTGCAGTGGCATCGCTCCCAGACTCTTCCACGCTTTACAACATCGGTATTTTCACGCCGCTGCGCTTCGCGAAGGCGATGGCTTCGGGATAGCCCGCGTCGGCGTGGCGCGCGACTCCAATCCCCGGGTCGTTGCTGAGCACGCGCTCGATCCGCGCGGCCATTTCTTTCGTGCCATCGGCTACGGTTACTTGCCCGGCGTGCTGCGAGTACCCGATGCCCACTCCGCCGCCATTGTGAATGGACACCCACGACGCGCCGCTCGCGGTGTTCAGCAGCGCATTGAGCAGCGCCCAGTCGGCCACCGCGTCCGAGCCATCAAGCATGTTTTCAGTTTCGCGATACGGTGAAGCCACCGAACCGCAATCGAGATGATCCCTGCCTATCACTATGGGCGCTTTCAACTCGCCCCGCGCAACTAGATCGTTCAGCGCCAAACCGAATTTGTCGCGCTCTCCGTAACCAAGCCAGCAGATACGCGCAGGCAATCCCTGAAAGCGCACGCGCTTTTGCGCCAAGTGAATCCAGCGGCTCAGGATTTCATCGTGCGGGAACATTTCCAGCACGAGCTTGTCGGTGCGATGAATGTCGGAAGCCTCGCCCGAGAGTGCCGCCCATCGAAACGGCCCGCGTCCCGCGCAAAATAGCGGGCGGATATAGGCGGCAACGAAGCCAGGGAAATCGTATGCGTTTTTTACGCCTTGCTCGTGAGCGAACGTACGAATATTGTTGCCGTAATCGAAAGTCACCGAGCCCATCTTTTGCAAATCGAGCATCCCTTGTACATGCTGCGCGATTGCGGCCAGCGAACGCCGCTTATACTCCTCGGGATTCTTTTCGCGCAGTTCCAGAGCCGCGTCGAGCTTCATCCCATTGGGCACGTAGCCGCCGACCGGATCGTGCGCGCTGGTTTGGTCCGTCAACAAGTCCGGCACCACGCCGCGCCGAGCGAGCGCTGGAATTAAATCAGCGCAGTTGCCCACCAGGCCCACCGAAGCCGCCTCGCGCTTGCGCACCGCATTTTTCAGAATGCGCAGCGCTTCGTCGAGATCGGTCACCATCACGTCGCAATAGCCGCCCTTTACGCGCCGCTTGATGCGCTCGGGATCAGCGTCGATTCCAAGAAACGCCGCGCCGTTCATCGTGGCCGCGAGCGGTTGCGCGCCGCCCATGCCGCCCATTCCTCCGCTAACCACAAGCTTTCCGGCCAGATCGCCGCCGAAATGTTTTAGCGCCGCAGCCGCGAACGTTTCGTACGTGCCTTGCAAAATTCCCTGCGTGCCGATGTAAATCCAGCTTCCCGCCGTCATCTGGCCATACATCATCAATCCCGCGCGCTCAAGCTCGCCAAATTTGTCCCAATTGTTCCAATGGCCCACCAGGTTGGAGTTGCAGATCAGAACGCGCGGCGCATATTCATGCGTGCGGAAAATTCCCACCGGCTTTCCCGATTGCACCAGCAGCGTTTCGTCGTTTTCCAGCGCGCGCAGCGAACGCACAATCGCGTGAAAACATTCCCAGTTGCGCGCCGCTTTGCCGGTGCCGCCATAAATGATCAGCTCCTGCGGCTTCTCGGCAATCTCGGGATCGAGATTATTCATCAGCATGCGCAGCGCGGCTTCTTGCTGCCAGCCTTTGCAGGAAAGGGAAGTGCCGCGTGGGGCGCGCACCGTAACTGGTCCCGCAGCCGAATCAGCGGAAACATTACTCATCGCGAAATTCTCCGCGCACATCATAACAGCTATGGCCTGCTCCGCGACTGCGTAGCGTGATGACGGATCCATTCCTGGGCAAAAATATACGCGTCAACATCTCAATATCCGGCCCGATTGCGCGCAAACGACTCGCTGCGGTAGAGTGAAACTTACGCGCATGTCGTATCCAACTCTCAATCGCCGTCTGCTCGAAGTTCTGGATCGGGATCGCCAGCTTCCAGCGCAAATGTTTAAACACGATGGCCGCTGGGACACCATCGCGCGCGGCGAATTTCTTCGGCGCATCGCCGGCCTTTCCACGGCGCTGGCCGAGCTGGGTGTAAAGTCCGGCGACCGCGTCGGTCTTTTTTCCGGCAATCGTCCCGAATGGCACGTTGCAGATTTCGCTGTGCTCGGCCTCGGCGCGATTAACGTGCCCATCTATTTCAACGAATCGCCCGCGCGCATGATTTACATTCTTAATCATTCGGGCGCGAAGCTTGCCATCGCTGCCGGAGCGGCGCAGGCCGCGCGGCTTATCAGCATTCGCGAAGAGCTGAAAACCGTCGAACAAATTATTGTTGCCGACGCCGCAAAAGATTTGCCCGGCGAAGTTCTGCATTACGAGCCGCTTATCGCCACCGCCAGCGAAACCGATATCGCCGCCTACCGCAAGCATGCCCAGCAGGTCACTTCCGACCAGCTCGCCACGCTGATTTACACCTCCGGCACGACGGGCGAGCCCAAGGGCGTGATGCTCACGCATGAAAATCTCAGCTCGAATTCACTCGATTCTGTTGCGGTTAACTTTCTGCCAGGGCAAGATATCGCCCTGTCATTTCTGCCTCTCGCACACGTCTATGAACGCATGATGGACTACGTTTTTATTTTTCAGGGGATCCCGGTGGCCTACGTGGAATCTATGGACACCATCGCGCAGGCCATGCTGGAAGTGAAGCCCACAATTTTTTCCGGCGTGCCGCGCGTGTTCGAAAAACTCTATGCACGCGTGATGGAGCAGGGGCATCAGGCGCGCGGGCTCAAGCGCAAATTATTTGAGTGGGCTATCGGCGTCGCTCGCCGCTCGATCCCCTGGCGCGCCTACGGCCGGCCCGCGCCGGCTTTTTTGCGCTTCCAATGGAGTATTGCGGACCGCCTCGTTTTCTCAAAAATTCGCGCCGGGACGGGTGGCCGCACGCGCATTGTTTTCTCAGGCGGCGCGCCTCTTTCCAAAGACCTCGCCGAATTCTTCTGGGCCGTGGGCATTCCCATTTATCAGGGCTACGGCCTGACGGAAACCTCGCCAATCGTCACCAGCAATTATCCCGCTAACCGCGTGGGAAGCGTGGGGCGCCCGATCCCGCACGTCAAGATTCGCATCGCTGACGATGATGAAATCCTGATTCAGGGTCCCTGTGTAATGCAGGGCTACTACCTGCGCCCCGAGGAAACCCGCGCCGCCCTTTCGCCCAGCGGCTGGCTGCATACCGGGGACATCGGCTATATCGATCCCGAAGGCTATGTGTTCGTTACCGACCGCAAAAAAGATTTGCTCAAGACCGCGGCCGGAAAATACATCGCTCCGCAGCCCATCGAAAATGCGCTGAAGACCAGCCCGTACATCCTCAACTCCGCAGTTGTGGGCGACAAGCGTAAATTTGTCTCCGCGCTCGTCGTGCCCAATTTTGCCGTCATATCCGCCGCAGCGCTCGAGCAGGGCATCACTCTTGCCACGCATAACGATATTGCCAAAAGCGCGTGGGCCCATCAGCTCATCGAAAAAGAAATCTACCGCCTTACGCTCAATCTCGCGCAATACGAGACCATTAAACGCTTCGCGTTGCTCCCCGAAGATTTTTCCTTCGACAATGGCAGCCTCACCTACACGCTGAAGCTCAAGCGTCGCGTAATCGCTGAGCGCTACGGCGACATAATCGAGCGTCTCTACGCCGGAGAGGAAGAGCGAGTGCCGGGTAGCTACAACCGCAACGCCTGATCGTTTTGGTTTCTGCCATACTTTTGTAACTGCGCCGCTCGGAAGTGCAATGGAGTACAATAGTTGAAGGAAACCTCACAAATGCCGCAAATAAACGATGCACTGGTGATCGCCGGGAAATCCTTCCGCTCGCGGCTAATCGTCGGCACAGGAAAATATCGCAGCTTCCAGGAAATGGCTCGCGCCCACGCAGCCTCGGGTGCCGATATGGTCACAGTTGCCGTGCGCCGGGTTCAACTCCCCGCAAGCAGCGGCTCCAGCGGCAACTCCGGCAGCAAGAATGAATCGCTACTCGATTACATTGACCGCGACAAAATTTTCATCTTGCCCAACACCGCAGGCTGTTACACCGGCGAAGAAGCGATCCGCACCGCGCGCCTCGGGCGCGAAGTAGGCTTGTCAAATTGGGTAAAGCTCGAAGTGATCGGCGATCAGCAAACTCTTTTTCCCGATACGGAAGAGCTGGTGAACGCGACGCGGGTGCTCGTCAAGGAAGGCTTCGTCGTTCTGCCGTATACCAATGACGACCTCGTTGTCGCCCGAAAACTGATTGACGCCGGGGCTGCGGCGGTGATGCCTCTGGGCGCGCCAATTGGCTCCGGCATGGGAATTCAAAATCACGCCAACCTTCGCATTCTGCGCGAGCGCATCACCGAGGTGCCCCTGATCGTTGACGCTGGAGTAGGAACGGCCTCCGACGCCGCGGTTGCGATGGAGCTGGGCGCCGATGGGGTGTTGATGAACACGGCAATCGCCGAAGCCCAAGACGCCGCCCTTATGGCGGAAGCGATGCGCGACGCGGTCGCCGCCGGGCGCAAAGCCTTCCTCGCCGGACGCATCCCGAAAAAACTTTACGCCACGGCCTCCAGCCCCCTCGCGGGCATCCTGCGTTCTTAGATCGCGCGCAGATCAGTGCCGAGCAAGCCGCTCATTTCGCACCGGTCACCTGCCTACTCTTTCCCTTTTAGCTCGATCACCAAAGCTTCGAATGCCTTGTCGCTCGCATTTTCCGTCGCCTGTTTCCCCGCAGCGCCCCACATCACCTGCCCGGCTTTGCTCTTCCGCGTTTCTTTCCGCCCTTCGGGGGATATCACCTGCGCGTCCATGTCCGTGAGGAACACGATCACGCGAGGCCGCTTGTCCACCACCGGCCCTTTCTCTCCCGGACCGAACTTGATGCGCACCACGCGCACGCGATCGTTTTCCGTCTCTAACTTGTTATGCGCAGGATCCAGTTGCACCGCATCCTGCTGTAGGTTTACGCGTGGGGGATCAGCC
>JRHI01000383.1_pt1 | contig 49030 bp, 42 predicted proteins | sample 215371 | NCBI WGS metagenome assembly JRHI01 (sample SAMN02929681, study PRJNA255918) | sediment metagenome | biome: cave system; feature: Ice Cave; material: Sediment; isolation source: sediment from deep within a dark volcanic ice cave with no known source of... ...
CCCTCAAAAAGAAGTGCCACTGTAGTGATCCCTCGTGTTTCAATCCCCAAGTCGGGCTTATCCTCTTTTAGACCATGGTGGTTGTGGGTCAAAGAATACATGACCGTGAGTTTCAATCCCCAAGTCGGGCTTATCCTCTTTTAGACTTATAGAAGATTCTTGAGGAAGACCATTCATTTCCTAAGTTTCAATCCCCAAGTCGGGCTTATCCTCTTTTAGACGCCATCCAAATTCGTTGGAGGTGCAGCGCCATCAGGTTTCAATCCCCAAGTCGGGCTTATCCTCTTTTAGACTCCGTGTGTGTATTATAGCATGGGAGGCTGTATAAAGCTAGTGTTTGCGAGAGGTTCTTTGAGATGGCGTTTTTTGGGGGCTAAAAAAGGGGTGAAATTGGATGCCTGTTGTCTCAAATGGCCTATGGAGCTATGCGAGAAGCTACGCTCAGCGCTATTGGCACGATAGCCTCTCGCTGACTGTATTGCTGGTTGCTTGAGTCTTTTGCCATACATGCATGTTACGTACGAAAAAGGAGCTGATCTAATCCGCGTACCAGACCAGTTACCTCCATTACTTTATGTGCCGCTAGTAACGTTCCGCTTACATACGGTTTGGCACTTGCTCCGGCATCGTGACGGATGCTCAATCGCTCGTCAGGTAGCCCAAAGATCGTTTCAAATGCAATAGTGTAGCTATGCAAGCGTATCGAATGGACTTGCGTTCCATCAATCGTCACCCCACGTGCCTCTTTTGGGCCGTGTGTTTGCTCAGGAGGAACAACCAGTTGGTTCTGGGCGATGGTTGCCAAGCTCTCGGCTAGTTCTCGTGTCGTCCCACTGGGTGAATCAACTTTCTCAGCACTGGCATAATCAATGATTTCCCACGATGGCAGATAGTGGGCAGCAATCAAGGCGAAATGCTTGGCTAGGGCAGCCGTGATGGAGAAGTTGCCAGCAGCAATGACTCCGAGCTTGCGTTCCTGTGCCCTTTGCTCAATTTCCTTGTAATCATCCGCCGTCAGACCCGACGTACCAACGACCACGCGTACTCCTTTGTCTAGTGCCGCCAGGATACGGGCCTTCACTGTGTCGGGCTTCGTATAGTCAATGAGCACATCGGGAGAGATCACTAGAGCTTCTTCCAGCGATGCGACGATATTTAGTCCGGCCTTATCATGACCTAAAGCCTCTCCAATATCGACTCCAGCTTGTCGGCGAGCGATGGCGCCCACGAGCTGAAACTCGCTCGACGCTAAAATGCTGCTTGTTACCGCGCTACCAGTCCAGCCTGTTGCCCCTGCCACACACACTTTAATGACCATGATGCCAAATCCTTTCTTTTCACTTCTCTCTTCTATTCTATCACTTTCCAGGCAGTCTCCTAGACGATGAAGAGGAGGTCTTCTGTCGGAGGACAACCGCCGACAGTTTCGACTTTGTCGAGACAGGCGGCGCAGAGCGGGTAGAAGCGTACGCTGTCTTGCGTGTCTTCTATGTGCTTTGCAAGCTTTGATTTGAGGAGCACCAGTTCTTTTTTGGATAAGAAACACTCGAAGAGCGAGTATTGGGTCCAGTTGCCGAAGCCTGAGAGCACTTTGTATATTTTGTTGCGCCTACGATCATCTGAAATGTCGTAGGCGATGATGTAGCACATGGTTTGGCTGCCAGAGGCCGTTTTTGGTTTTGCCATACTTCATTAGCTTTCTTATCGTACGATCAGTGGTGGATATGCGTCGATTTCGCCTGTCAGGTATTTTGCGATGAGACGAGCTTGTAGTTCAATACAACGCCGATACTTTGTCTTATAGCCAAAGATTGGGTGCATGATCTCTTCATTTAATCGTTCCTCAAATCGCGTCAGGAAGAGCTTGCGTGGCTCTTTTTTGAGACGATATGCACCTAACTCGACGTGAAAATCTTCGGGTGTGAGCATGCGATTGTTGAGCAAGGTTAACACGATGGAATCGACGATGAGCGGGCGAAACTCTTCCATCAGGTCGAGTGCGAGTGCTTTGCGCCCATAGACGGAGCTATGCAGATAGCCAATGTAGTGATCGAAGCCGACAATTTGTAGTGCGCTTGCGACTTGGGTGGTGAGTAACGTATAGCCATAGCTCAGCAAGGCGTTGACGGCATCGGTTGGAGGACGACGAATTCTTCCTGCGAAGGGCCATTGCTGCTGATCAGAAAGCAGTTTGCCAAAGCACGAGAAATACTGTGCGCTTCCAGCTCCCTCTAAGCCGAGCACTGTTTCCAGTGTGGTCCCCGCAATTCCGCTATCACCACTCACAAGCGTCGGTGCTACCTCTGTTGCCAGGGGTGAAAGAGCGTGAAGTTGGCGGATAAGGAGTGCCATCTGCTCAATTTCCTGGCTGAATAGTGGCTCACTGCGCCGACGGTCTGAGCGTTGTAGCATGGTGCGTTGGTTCGATAATTTGCCAATGACAAAGTGGCGTGCTAGCTCAAAGCGCTTTGCTGGCTCATTATGCGCACGATGCTGTGCCAAGCGTAGCAGCGAGTTTTTAGAAAGCTCTGGTGAGAGATGTCCCTTAAAGTTGCCAAAGTGGGTCATGAAGTGGATTTCAATGTTTTTCTCTAGCAACAGGTGCAGCGCTGAACTGGTCAATGTGACCTCGCCCATGACCACGACATCATGCACTTTGATTAAAGGGATGCGCCGCTTTGAGGCAACTGTTACAAGAACTCCGCCCTCACCACGTTGTTCGGGTATCTGGACAAGCAGACAATCTTCCGTATCACGACGTACGAGGGAGCGATCTTCAGTGAGATAGAGTGTTGGCATGATATAATATACCTCCTTTGTGATTAGTAGACAGGGCACCCGCAAGGGGATGCCCCTACAATGACACGAGGTCGTCGTTGTAGTGTCGTGTCATTGTAGGGGCATCCCCTTGCGGGTGCCCTGTCTCCACAACGATACGACTTTTGCGGGTGCCCTGTAATTGTCTTACCTCCTCTGGCAAACAAATGCTGTATAAACTGCAATCGCGGCAACGTATCGCTATTTTCCCTTCCAATGGGGGTGGTGGACTGTCTTCTAGCGCAATCTGCATCGCAAGATCAAGTGCAGATTGCGTTTTTGCGCGTAGTTCTGCGGTGAAATGTACTTGGATACGTTTACGAGAACCAAAGTAGAAGATGTAGCCATAGGGAATGGGCGGTTTATCTGGCTGCCGTTCTTCCAGGCATAGTGCTTGGGCACAGAGTTGTACATGGTCGTTGAGCCATTTTCCCTCTTTGCCGTGCTTATATTCCACAGGAATCAGTGTGCCGTGCTCTTCCTCCACGATATCTGCGAAGCCCGAAAGTCGCAGACGTTCGCTATAGAGGTAGAGATGATTGATCTGTATACCATCCTCGGTCTTATGCTGACCCGGCTGATCTGCACGCTCATGTAAAAGTGTGCCCTCTAGCACAAACTCGTTACGGAGCATATCGCCCTGCACAAATTCATAATGAAAGCGACGTGGACAATATTCGACCGCGTTGAGATAAGACAGGGGAATCGTTTCTGGTTCCTCATGTCGGCTACTCATACCGTAAGTCCTTTCGGCTCCTGTACATGTGTTACGGAGTTGGTCAGAGAGAGACAGCGGGTTTGCCCCATACCCATCGCGGTTTTGTAGCCAACACCAGTAAACAGGGCAAAGCGTGCTAACGGGGTCAGCCATTGCGCCTCTGGCGCTGTGGGAATGCCCTTTACCTCGTAGGTTGCTTTGCCTTGGAAACCAGCTTGCCCAAACTTGCTGGATGGAAGGTAGCTCGTCTCTAGCGCGTAGCGAGTGACGATGACCTGTTCTTCGCACCAAGCCGCAAGGTCACGCGGTGTGAGACCTTGGGCCTCCATACGCAGATGCGCCGGTGCAAACAGTTCCCACTGTTTTGCGAGGCTCTCAAACACATACTGCGGCTCAGGGAAGACCTTGAGCATTTTGCCCCATTGCTTCTGGCCCATACTAAAGGCCGTTGGTGTCGCAAACTCGAATGTATACTGTCGTTGTGGAGCGCGTAGTTCGTGCAGCTCTGCAAACGACGAGTAGGCAATCCAAGTGGGAGTGTGCTGCTCCGGCGCTGGCGTTGTGAGGAGGCGGCTGATCTCGAAACGTGCTGTGCCGATGCGGACCGTCAACGAGCGCGATTTAACGATAAGAGAGCGTGCAAAGGAGCTAAATATCGTCGCATCGAGCATTGTGATACGCAACCAATAGGTTTGTCCGGGGAGAACGGCAAGTGTCTGCTGCTTGGTCCTGAACTCATCGAGCTGTGCAGGAGTCAAAGAATTGAACCCCTGTAACAACCCTACCGTATACGGTCGTCGCTGGTTTGGCGTATGCAACCAATCCGACAGAGCCGGATCGCCCTGGCGCACCATATCCAGGAATGCCGCCTGCACTTGGTTGCCCGCCCCCAGCGCGATCTGTCCCGCTTCGATGGGGTGTAGGCGTAGCAGGAAGGAGAAGAGTTCTCCGCGCTCGTCCGTCATTTCACAGAAACTCCTTCGCTAAAGTACCTCATGCCGAGAGGAACATATCGTTCCTCCTGTTTTCTATCCTTGAACAGTTCACTAGACGTGAGCCTACAACAAGAACCTGTGACCCTGACATTTGTGAGAAGGCTCACTGGCGGCATAACAACAATATCAAAAGTGGACAATCTATTCTTTGCTAAATCTAGTGGATTAACAGGGCAAGCGATCAGTTGAGGCTGTTTCAACTCTATAATTTTTGCGTCTTCGGCACCTACTGTATACCATTCATGAACAATTTCAGCCTTTGCCATCCATTTCCCTAGCCGTACCCAGTTTGGCAATGCCCTCTTCTGTTCAGCAAAGACAAAGAACTCGAAGGTAGAGCCTGGGGCAAGCTCTTTCGCTCGCCCAAACACTACACGATTTCTGCTTTCTTTAGGAGTGAAGCTGTAGTATGGCACCGACGCCATTTTGAATGTAAGAAAGGAAAAATCAATGTGGAGAGGGTAGGCAGGCGTGACATAGCAGTTACCTACCCTCTCAGCTTGTAGCTCTTCCTCATAGCGTGGCTCCTGCAAACTATTGAAGTACGCAGGAGCGGGTTGCACTAGACCCAATGCATAGGTTAATCCGTAGTTATGCAAATATTTTTCGGTTTCGTAGAAACGTCCAAACTCACGGCTTGCATAATAGAGATTGTCATGCAGGGTCATATGACAACGCGCAATATATGTAGTCATGCTGTGTCACTCTCCCACTATCTATTGCTTGGTTTTGGCAGGCTTCTTTGTCTTGCTACCTTCGTCCGAAGCTTTCTTGGGTCTGCACCGTGCAGCATAATCTTCGCACTCGCTATACGCCTGTTGCAGTACCTGGACCAATGTCTGCTCGTGGGTCACAATCTCACCAACCTCTTCTACCAATGTATCAAGTTTTTCCCTATCAAGGAGAAGATGTGTTGTGACGCGGTCTTCCTTGAGCAATGCTGGCAAAACATCTGTTATCTTCTCAATCAGAGTAGATGCTTGATATGGTCCTTTATTGACCTGTCCTGCATCATCTTTCTCAAGCTGATCGTAGAGCTTTTGGGTCAATTTCAAGTTGGAGCAGATTTCTCCATCGGTAAAGGCAATCGCAACGACATGATTTTCGAGCGTACCGGTGCGTGTTGTCTGTGCGCCATAGCGTTTTGTACGCAAGATGTTGTTAAGCACGTAGATAAACTCTGCTTCTGTAGGGTCGCGTACTGTGATGATGGAAGGAAAGAACACTTGTGGTAGTACATGATCTTGTTCACCAAAGCTGCTCTTTGTCGCTCCGTTTTTACTCATGGTGCCATGCTCATAGGGAGCATTAAAGGTTATGCTCTGGTGCGATTCGTCGTAATTGGAGATCGAGAAGGCCGAATCGACAAGTACTTTGGAGCGTTCACTACCCTCTTGTCCAATAGCAAAGCCATAATAGATACAATCGGGGCAGTGCTTGCAAAAGCGTTCGCTATTGTACTCGCAGTACCTTGTTTGATCCTCATTCTCTTCATCTGTCGTCAAGTTGTAACGACGTAGCAACTCGCGCCCAGTGAGACGTTCAGGAGTAGTTTGCTTGCGCTTGAACACTACAATACGGCTGATCGTCTCCTGGGCTTTAAGACCGGCGCTCACCTGAGCAAAATTCAACTCTTGATCAGTTTGGAACAAGGGAAAGGAATTGGTTTCCCGCAGCACTACAAAATGGACATACTTGCCCATTGGGGTCAATGGGATGGCTGTGTGAAAAACATCATCCTGCTTCTCGATTGATTGTAAAAACATGCTCGTTACTCCTTCTAAATGGTATGGATGCTAAAGCTATCTGGTAGAAACTATTGGTAATCTTGTGTGGCGTTGTCTGCTACGACATCAGCTGTGGGAATATCCTCTTCAAGTGGATCGGTAGCGTTCTGCCGTTTTTTGGACCAGTGCAGTGAAAAGGCAGCTTCACACCCGCCCTTGAAGCGATTCAAGCGGCTGTTCAACAAGCTGCGTCTTTCTTCCGCATAGCCACAAAAGACATCTTTGTAGAATACCTCTACAAATTGCCATACTAAGGCATCTAGCCGTTGCCCTTTAGCAATGACTCTGCCTGTGGCTCCTTTTTTGTCCACAATATCCAGCCAGGATTTCAGGGCCTGGAACATCTCGATTTTTATTTCTTTCTCGCTCAGATTAAGCGTATCTTTGAGAATACACTTTGCGGCAATATCAATGGGGCGTATGATGGCGTGTGTCTTAGGTGGAGTTCCCTTGTCATTGAAAGGGAGATAGAACTGTAGGTAGATATCCGTCACCTTTTCGTGACGAGTTGCGCTTTCTGTCATATAAACTCCTTTTGTAGAATGATAGTATGCGACGAACTGCTGATAGAGGTCGTTGTAGTGGGCGGCTTTTTTCCCTGGCATTTGATCGAGCTTGTTACTACGCATTTGCTCTTTCAAGAACGAGAAGATGAAGAGTTGATCAGCTTGTGTATCGCTTGCAATGCGAGAAAAGCGTTCCAGCTTCAAATCTCCTCCTGCGCTTTCCGTATCTATATGTAGTTCGATAAGACGGCTCAACGCTGCCATAGCCCCACCTATCCAGCCTTCTTCATGATGCTCAATGCCATACAGCTCATCTAGTCGAAGACGAGCTGAGGACTGAGGAAGTGCATAACGTATTGATTGATGTGGTGCATCAAGAACGACAGTTTCAAGAAAGTCGGCAGCTGAGTTATACAATGGGAGGTATTCTTCTGTTACCACAACACGTGTCCCTATAACGAGAGGAAGAGCGAGACCTAACCATGCGGCCTCTACCCACGAAGCAGTAGTTGCTTTCGTGCTCTCGCCGGAAGCCTTCTTTTTGCTAAACGTTTTCTTGGCGAAGAAAAGAAAGCCTGGATAGTGCGTTTGTTCATAACGATCAAATAGATACATTCCTCCTTTTTCTTCTTGTTCCTCCTTCTTGTCTTGCTCATTGCTCACAACGGCGCGTAGTTCGTTTTTGGTAAGATGAAAGAAACTCAAGTTTAAGATATCAGCAGCACTCAGATGCTCTTTCTCTCGCAATACTTTACATACTTCGAAGAGCTTGAGCATACTCATCTTGCCGATGATGTAACTCGTGAGATGAAATGTTTGATTAGTAAAGAAAAAACCTGGATAGAGGAAAAAGTATTTTAGCTCCATGTCCTCGTACTTTCTCCCTGTCAGATTGATGCTTCCTTGCTTCCCAGGTCGATCCTTGAGTAATACCTGTCGCAACATCAACTCCAAGGAGCAGATAGAGCAAATCCCACCAGCGTTTTCGCTTTTGTATAAAGGCAAACGGTTTTTATAGACCCAAGGTTGGAATAACACTGAAGCATCTTCCTGTTTCTTCGTCGTATAAGCGGAATTGCAGAGCGTACAAGACAGTTGACTGCCACGTAGTTTTTTTGCAGAGGAGTATCCGGTTAACTCACCTGCGAAATTAGGAAGAACGTCGATATGCGTTTCAGGACTAAAGCCAAAGGTAAGATTCTTTTCTAAATAGTCTGTGAGATCTTGCAAATAGGAGCCTTGCAGGTCTGGAGCGGATGCTAGTTCTTTCCCTGCTACTTCTAGCAAATCATTGATACAAAGTCGGAAAAGACCTTCCAGACTGTCTCCTGGGCTTTCGGCCTCTGTTTCTGCGAGGGGATGACTTCTAAGATACTGAGCAGCCAACCAATAATAACGATAATCTACCCCGCCATTACTAGGGATACGCTTTGCCTGATTCCAAAGCTCTTCACCAAAGCGAACAACTAACCGTCTTTCTATTTCTGTTTTCAGGTTGGCGGCAGTTTTCCCTAAATTTTTCTGTGTGAGATCAATGTAGTTGAGGAGAAAACGTCCGAGCTGTGTAATGCGTTGGCTAGGAGTATACTCAAGGTCAATATCAGCAGGTATCATGCCTTTGGCTTGTAGCCCCCTCATTGCTTGTTGTGTGCTTTCAGCGATATTTACCCTACTCTCAGTGCAGGTTCTTTTCGCGAATAGCTCTAAAAAGCTCTGGAGGTTCAGAAAATCATGGAAGTAGTGAGGATAGGCAAGACGCCCTTTGGGATCAAAGCCAAATCCTGTTCCCTCATCAACAACTTCGCTGCAAGCAGCTTTAATCTCATCCTCCACTACCTTATTAACCGCCGTTTGGTCGATGACAGGGGCGGAACGATGGGAAGGATTCAAGTAGACGACTCCATTAGGAAAGTAAAGATAGGGAATGAGTTGTTTTTGATCTTCTGGATAGATTGTGGTCAGATAACGCATAGCCGCGTTATTTACCTGATTACTGAGGAAACCCCGTACTTCTGCTAGCTTATGATAGGCTAGGGTAAAGTAATCGCCAGACCCATCATCCGTCAAATTCTTGATAAGATCGAGCATGCCACCACTACGAGTAGCGGTTTTGCTCAAAAGGGCATCTTCAGGGGACTTCACCAGAAAGGCTAGTAGATCGCTCAATGTGCAGAGGTCACGTAACGTAGATTCTACTCGTGGACGAAAATGCTGTATTGGTGGACGAAGCGACTTTACAACATCTTCTGTCCACTGTGTTGGTTCATAAGGAACGAACGCAGTATGGCTTAGGTTAATCTCGCGGCTGCGTTGGGTGTTGACTGCTAACCATAAAATTTCGCTGACCCAATTCTCCACTGTTGGCAAGAAAGACTGCGCATGAAGTTTTTCAAGTTCAGCCATAATTTTGTGATAAGCATCTATCGTCGCTCCCTTTGTACGTGTATGGAATTTGTTGGTATCACCTAGTATCTTATCAAGATCATGCATTGAATAAGCGAGTACGTAGATTTTAAGTTCTTCCTCGTTCAGCCTCTCCAGCCGAGGCACACCACGTTTTTGTGCTTCGTAGACCAATGTAAGTGTAGGGAAAAGCCCATTGAGCACATGCGTTGACATCATTTGGTCAGAGTTATGGGCAAAGTGTGCTACTGTCGTTCCTTTAGCCGGATACAGGCTATAGCGTTCAATCATTGGTTCTAACATCGTTTCTGCGAACGATGCTAGGACGGTATGTACTTTTGTATTCACAGCAAAGCCTCTTGTGACCTGCTGTAATACTTCAGCTTGAAACATATATACACCTCCTTTAGCAAATGTAGAGTTCATCGTCGTCTTCATCTTTTACTGTCTTCCAACGAACTAATGAATGGGCGAGAAATGCATCGAGACCGAACACAATGCTGCGCTCCATATTGCCGATATCCTTTACCTGATAAACAGGAAAAAGCGGATTCAGCCTATTGTCCCTTTTGAAATCTCTTGGTTTCCCTTGTGTCACAAGACATACTAACTCCAGTTGACTAAGCCTCTCGTTCACTGAGTTATCTAAGTGAGTAGCTAATGTTCTACTATCCTGAATAGTAAAGGTATCGTAGACATGTACCTGATTCAGTTTGCGCTTGAAGGAACGAAGACATGTCAAACTAAACTGCTCTCGCTCTTCTACATAGCTTTCCAGAATGACATAGAGTTGTAAATCACGGCTACGATACCGCTCGAACTTTTGCTGACGATCTTCCACCATTTGCTTAAACTTTGCCTCGCTTATAGGGCGGAAGCGTGTATTCGCTAGTAAAAAGAAGAGGTTGTAGGTTTTGAAGCAGCCATCGGTTTCATCAAAAATGCCACAAGCTAACGGGCTTCTGCCCCGAAAAGTATTCAACTCTGCGAGTAATTTCTGGTCACTTTCGTGATTCGTAATGGCTCTATAACGCCCAATTTGTGAACCAACCCAATCGTTGTTCTTAGAATGCCTATACATGTTGTTGTACTGTTGGCATAAATCTTTGATGAGGTCGCCCTTCCACTGTTTTCCAATCTTTTCAGCCTGAACAATAATGTGCGCAGTCTGGACACCTCCCCAACAGCTAGCATAGTGTTTATAGTCCTGATCTGGCTGAAATACTGGTTTCAGCGTTGTTACACCATCTTTTACTATCGTAAATTCTTCCTGCTCTCGTATCGTTTCAAGGAAGCGAACACGCTCTACCTCTGCGCCATCGGTAAAATGAGTTGCGAAACGGTCAACTGTCCAGTCAGGGAGCAACGCATAGGCACGATACTTATCCCAACCTGGGTGACGCCCTAACCTTCCCAGGCGCTGAATGAATGTTCCTACGCCTGTAGATTCGAAGATAAGCAAATTGATCTTGAAGTCAACTCCTACATCAATGGTACTGGTTGCGATAATCAGTTGCACATCTGGGTTTTCCATCGCATCAAGTTTCTCGTTTGCGTTGGTCAGACCAGTGTTTTCTCCGACTCGAATGTTGTGTTCTTGTAACTCGCGCCGATAATAGGTAACAAGACGTTTGGCTGTGGCTACGGAGTTAACGATAAAGACCCCTTTAGCCCCTTTATTAGCATCGTAAAATGCAACGAGTTCCTCTAGATGTTCTTCTGCCCAGCCATAGGCTCCTCTATCGCTCAAGCTATGCAAGTATAATGTGACAGGCTGTACTATTGGCTCTTGTGTATATCCTACTGCCGGAACGGGTGAATAGTCTCCCTTCACCTCTTGCACGCGAAAGCCACTATTTTCCAGAAACCCCTTGAACATACGATTAGGGGTAGCAGATAGGAAGACATACTTTATAGGTTGATGAGGAGAGGCTACTTTGTGATAGTTCATGATATTCAATACCGAAATTACCTGTGGCATACCAAAGATGTGAAATTCATCGAACAGAAAGTAGTGAAAGCTTTCAGGGAGTGAATAGACAAACTCTCTCTTTTCCTGATCGCTACCATAGTTAAAACTACTCATCAGATGAAAAAGATCGGGATTGCTTAATATATAATTACGGTTTTCGAGCCAGTTAATAATGACTGAAGAGCGACTACTTGCACCATGCTTTTCAATCTCCTCAGTAATCTGCTCACTATAGAGCGTCTGATAAGGATACTTCAGCCCAAAATCAGCCATATACTTTTTTACCTGCTTCAGCTGATCTTTAATCAGTTCGTTTGTTGGATACAGAAGCAATGCCTGTCGATCTGCAACGTACATGGGTAATTGACCGGACAATGTTTTCCCGTCACCCGTTAGAGCAGTATCAAAGATGACATCTACGTCAGGATTTTCAAATGCTTGCCATGTTTGGGCTTGATGGCGACGCAATCGATCTCGCCATTGATCGGGAAGCTTTGTAATATCCAAACCGTGTAAATCTTTTTTGTCTGCTAGACGAGAGTAGACAGGTCCCAAATTCAGACTCAACGTCTTCATGCTGATTCCTTTCACTTTGTTAGTATTGGCGACTTGGTACAAGCATACATGATGACTGTGACACCGTATGCAACACTCAAAGCGTTATTCAGGGCTGATTTGGTCCTGATTGAAAGTAGAGGTCGTATATCCGCTTTACCTCTTGCCGCATCTTTTCTCGTAGTTCTGGGGGGTCAAGAAGTTCGACTTTGTCGCCGTATTTGTGGAGTTGCTGGATGATGCGCCATCCATCGTAGGCTTGTGCTTGCACGAGTAGTCTGTGTCTCCGTTGACGGCCTTCGCCAGTGATCTCTTCTCGTTCTACTGCTTGCGATAACCAGCGCTGACTCAGGCCACTTTTTGCAATGCTCGCATCAGCCCAGTAGCGAAAGGTGATAGGACGCCTTGGCTGACCGCTGCTTATCATACCCATTGTATTCGGCTGTACCTTGATGCTCTCCGCTTTGATGCGATCAATGCGCCAGTCAAAGACGCGGTTTTTGCGGGGATTATAAGGATCATGGCTATATCCAATAAGGTAGATATGTTCGTCTAGCTGGACTATATAATGGGGGTCTACCTGCTGATGAATTGTTGGAACTTGTGAGGATGGCGAAGAGATATACTCAAAGCGCAGTTGTTGGCGGCTTGAGAGTGCGTCTGCAATCTTATTGATCGTTGCGCGATGGGGAAGATAATCTGTGACTGTATCCAGATTGAGATAGATGAGAGGAGTGCGCACCTGCTTCTCGAAATATGCTTTTTGTTCGGGGGGAAATGTAGCTATGAGTCTCTCGATCAACAACAACATATCTTGCGCTAATGGATGGCGAAATACGTGTGATGAGAGAGGGCGTTTTGCATCTATAACAGACAACTGAGTAGGATCGATAAAAAGCGTATACAGGAAGGCTAATGTATCGAGTTCGGTTTGTTTGAAAAGTATTGGATGAACCGGTCCTGACCCTTTGGCTAACGTGTACCTCTTCACCTTATTTGCATCTTGCGACTTGTCTATCTCATATCCCATGTTTTTGAGGAAGAGCATATCACGTCTCAATGTCCAATATGGGGCTCGAGTAGCTTTGTGTCCATCAGGACCATCTTCTCCGCTAGTGGAATAATAGTCTCGCATGTGTTCGAAGATAGTTCTGAACGTACAGACATTACTACTCAAAAGGTGAATCAACTGTAGTATGCGCTCAGCGTGTCCATATGTTGGGGCACTGCTATCATATTCCTCTTCTTCATCGTCTAGCGAGTCGAAATCATCAAAATCACTTGTTAACGATTGCTCTTGCGCCGAAATATAATCACTATCTTCCATAGAACAGTGTATCCTTTACAACTTTTTCCCCACGATTAAGCCAGCAATGAACATTATCAACATCGAGACTACGGCCACTAACACCAAGATTATTGTAATTTGAAAATCCATGTTTGTAGCTCCTTTCGTCGAAGTAAACGTTCTTCTGAAAGGAAGTCTACCATAGTTTTCTGGATACGACAACAGCATAACTAACGGAAAAAGGCGATTTATAAAAATACTCTCCTGTTAGAAAACATGAATAGGTCAAAGGCAAATGACTTCAATAGCAAGTACCATTTTTACAGAAGTCTTAGAGAGCAGAGAAATACCCCTAAATCGGGCTTAAAGTTGTTTGCGAGAGAGATGCCTCACCATAGGGCAACAGCATGTTGCAATCCCAAAGTCGGGCTTCTCCTCTAATGCAAAGGAAGTTATTCACTATGCCCACAGTATATCATGACATTGCAATCCCCAAGTTGGGCTTCTCCTCTTTATCATGTTGCTCTTGCTGTCCTCGATTAGGAATCAGTATTTTGTTAGTGCGTGAGGGAAGCGCCAGCGCGTTGCATTGCCAAGTGCGCTGACTTCGGGATTTATTGCTGACTCCTCAAAGTGCCAACCGAAGGCGACCTGGGGATGGACAGCGTAGAATGGTCCTGGTAGTTGCTGTGGGTCCAGGTTCCAATTGTATTTCTGGTTGTATAGGCTGACTGCTTGTTCTAAGAGAGATATCTCGTTAACTACTTCTGCTACTCCTTCGATGATGACTACTTCGTTCCCGCTCTCCAGGTGGACTGTGATCGCAGGTTGAGTGGTCAGGTTCTGCGCGGCAAGTGAGCCTGTGCTGAAATAGAAGATGTTGTCGAGCCAGATGCCCCACACGGGACGACTATGTGGCTGACCAGTAGGACGAGTCGTCACAATCCAATAGTTTCGTGCCCTTGTCAATTGCTCGGTTGCCCATTGCCATGGAAGCTGTCCCGAACCCACATGTCCGCCAAACATCCGAGGTTGGCCTGTTTCAGGATTGGTGCTCTCACTAGAATGAGTCTGCTCTTCCATATAGCTTCTCTTTTGATTTCTAAATGGCCCTACATTGGTTTTTGGCAGTGTCGCATTGTAGCACGCCGTGTTCAAAGGGCTGGCTGATGATGGTGCCGCTTGCCGCTGTCAGTTCTCCGGTAGGGTAGCCAAATTTGGTGAGGCCCCCGTTTTTGTCGAAGTAGGTCAGGATTGGACCAGTGATGGACTGACCAGTGTAGATGTAATAGCGCCCCTGGTCTACAGTGGGGATGGTATTGGTCTTTTTGTCTTTGGCGAAGTAGTTCCAATCGTAGTCATAGGGAATGGGGGGGTGCGCGATATCGACATCGTAAGGCGAGACCCATGTGAAGTCGTTGAAGCCCCAGTTCATGAGGTTGCGCATGTCGGTCCACCAGTCGTTGGTGTGCATGGTGACGCCGATCAGACGGTGGTTATTACGTGTGACAGAGATCATCTGTACAAAGTTTGCTCCTCCATCCCAGCCTGGTTTGCCACCATCAACGCTGGGATACCACCACAGAAATTGATCGCCATTGATCAGAAAATGGTTCGCGTGCTCTGCGGATTGTGTAATGTTGTACTCTTTCGCCCCACTGATCTTGCGGAAGTCGGGCAGATTCATGGCGTATCTGCCGATGATAGCGAGGTCGTGGGCGCTGGAATAGTGTCCTGTTGCTAGTAAGCCATGGGGATTCATATAATGCGTATCGTGCAGGCCCATGTCAGCGGCTTTCTGATTCATGCGTGCCACAAAATCATGCAGATTACCACTGACTGCATCACCGATAGCAATGGCGGCATCATTGCCTGACACCAGTAACGCACCATAGAGCAGGTCACGTAGTGTGTATGTCTCGCCCTTCTTGATGTGCATAAGCGAACTATCTGCTGAAAGCTGGCCGATATCATTGGCGATAGCGTCATTGATGGTGACTTTGCGGTCGAGATTGCCCTGCTCGATAGCAAGAATAGCGGTCATCATTTTCGTCGTGCTCATCATCGGCAGGTGCATGAAGGGATTGTGAGCGTACAACGTGATGCCTGTATCTGCGTCGAGTAAATAGGCTGATGTCGCGTAGACGGGCGGTGATGGATGGTCGGTATCCGAAGGAATAATCAGTAGCTCACGAGGATCGACTGGTGGAGCGTTGAGGGAAGGTTGCGTTCCACTAGTGGATGTGCCTGTACCTGGTAGTATCGTTGTGTGTGGTTGTAGGGCATTGATGGCGACATTCACTAGTATAGGCAGGACAATGATTGAGACCAGGACGATTGAGCCAATCAGCATAAGTGTCTGGTTATGGCTGATATCCTGTAATATGCCGAGCAGTGTTTGTGGCCTGCGTTTACTTGGTACACGGTAATGAGCGTGTGGTGGTGGCTGTGGTGGTTCATACACGCCACGGCGTCTTTGCCGTGCTAGCATAATTCTTTCCGCTCTACGTGCAGCAGTATCATTGTTCTCTGTGTCATCGGCGACGCGCTGATACTTGGTCTCTATCTCGTGTTGCTCGATGGCTGGAAGTCCAGCTGTTGGTGAAGAGCGCACGGCTTTACGGACTGAAGTAGATGATCGTGATCCATGATTTGCTTTAGTTTCAGAAGGAGCAGAGCGCACGGCTTTCGTAGATGTAGTTGTCGGTGGAAGTTGACTTGTATCAGGTCTGAGCGAGGCACGGCGCACTTTAGGGACATCAGGTTGCTCATCAGTACGGTACCGCGCTGGTATACCCTGAGCCTGTTCCTGATTAGCGGCACTTCTGCGCCGTTGGATATTTCCTTGGAAATGTTCTGGCTGTCCCTCTTGTTCGTCTCCACTCGGCGGCGTTTTAGGCATCGCGCCATCCTCTCTGCTCGCCCACTACAAATCGAAATGACATACCAGAGAACGCTCTTGTCGCGTCTATACTAACGCAATACGTGTTTCTATGCATCAATCTTACTCAGCAGTTGTTATGCTGTCAACTTTTTGATATTGTAATGTCGTAGTTATAACCCCTATAGTTGATAGTGTAGCATAGTCGGCGCATGCTGTCGAGTAGCTGTGAGCGGGCTTAGTGCAGACCCACTTGACCTTTTCGATTTTCAGAGGTCTCCTTGTGCTCAAAGGAAGCGGCGGCTCACCATGTCTTTTCCTGTCCCGCTTGAGGGATTGAAAAATTAGTTATTGTCGAGGGCAGTGACGCTGAAGCGGGTAACTGTCAACTGTATATGTTGGCACCAGAGACCTATTTCTGCTCCTGTTAAGTAGCGCGTATCGGAGACGTTGAGGAGTAGCTTGCCATCTATGAAGAGGCGAATGGTCGTATCTTGCATTTCAATGCGATAGGTATGGCTGACGGTCCCAGGGCTGAATGCAGTCGCGTGTGCCTGGGCATCATGTAGATAGTCTGGGCCACTAACCAGCGTAGTATTCAAATTGTCAAGGCAGTTTCCCACGCCCGCTTTATAGCCCTGCCATCCATTTATGGTAGTATTCCCACGCACTGTCACACCAAAACATGCGTTGTTTTGCGCACCAGTCACTTGTATTCTGGCTTCGATGGCAACGTTGGTACTTGACCATGCAGACGCTGACGACACGTCACAAGGAGCAACAATAGTTGGGCCATCACGCTCGTTCCATGTCTTTGTGCCATTATTGACGAGAAGGCCATTGCTATTCTGCCAATCCGCGGAGCCATCTGTCCATGTGCGGAGATTCACATGACATGGCAACGGCTGTAGCGGTATAGTAGGTGTTGGTGTTGCTTGTACCAACGGGTTTACTGTACGTTGAGCGTTTCCCACCGCTGCAGAGGTTGCTATGAATTGTCGAGGTAGATGAATGAAGAAGAGTGGAGTGATGATTGCTACGATGCATATCATCACTCCTACCGCTAATTTGCGCCAGTGGCGACGCAAGCCATGGTGGCTGCGTCGCTCCTCGTGTGGATGAGTCTGTTCTTCTTGCAGTGAGGGTGAAATGTCGTCATTCATTCTCACTTTGACCTTTTCAGATTTCAAAGGTATTCTCAATATTCAAGGGAGGCACCAACGGCTAACCATGTCTTTTCTCACCCGTTGAGGGGATTGAAACAACTAGACTCCAAAGGCGTATAGGTTGCCGTTGGTGCTTCCTACATAGAGCACACCATTTGAGATAGTGGGTGAGCCATAGAAACTACCTGTCTTGCTGGGAACGACTTGGCCGGGATTGACGTCGTAGAGAATCATACCTGTGCTTGAATTCACGAGTGTCAAATGTGCTCCATCAACGACTGCAAGCACGCCTGGAACCATTGTAATTGAACCCATCACCGTTCCTTTGAGGCACGTTTCCCAGATGAAGCTTCCATCCACCGGGTTGAGCGCCCGTAGACTGCCTTTGCAATTCTGTCCATTGATGGTTGTGATGCCGCCAGCGGCATAGATTCTGGAGCCATCAAACACGCTGGATGCGATACTGCCTTGTGCGCATTGTGGACATGCTCCCCCTGTAGATATAGTTTTGGTCCATAGTGGGCCACCACCTATGTTCGTGCGGTCGAAAGCATAGAACACGCCATTCTTGTTAGGGAGTCCCACCATTTGATGTACAGTTCCATTGATAGTGACAGTAAAGAGCATCGGGGTCGCACCAAAATCGCTATCATGTACGCGGTCAGCGAGTGGAATGACCCAGGAGCTTTGATAGGCTAAGGTGGAGAGTTTTAGTTTGACGATACCAATAGCCTCTGAGCCTTTTGTACAATGACCCTCTGTACCTGTGGCGAGATAGACGTCACCGGTTGATGAATCGAAGGTGGGCGATGCCCAAATGCCGGCTCCTGTGCAGCCAGCAGGCTCTGGGCTGAAGCTATGCAGTTTAGCGCCGGTGGAGGCATCTAGTGCCTCGAACACGGCTGGGACGAGTTTACATCCTGTCGATTCGCCGGTTGTCGCTGCACCGATGTACACGGTATTGTTGAGGACGAGCGGTGAGTCCCAAACGAAGGTGTTGGTCGTTGGATCCCCTATTGGCGTCTTCCAGATAAGGGCCCCATTGGAGGCGTTGAGTGCGTAGAGATTATCATCACCCCCACCTACATAGACGACTCCATTGACGACTGCTGCCGAACTCACCACCCCAAGTGGGTTCAGCGGCGCACAAGTGCTACGGAAGCCCAGATTCTTCTTCCATAGCTCGTGCCCGCTCAAATCGGTGGCATGCTCATAGCCATCAAACGATCCCCAGTAGATGATGCCGCCCGCTGTCACAGGTTGCGAGTAGATCAATCCTCCTGCCGGAGCTGTCCAATGCACTTTCAACTTAGGGGCCGACGTTCGAGTAATAACTGTCTCGGCTCCGTTGTAGCCAATACGATTGGCGTTAAACATATACGTTGGCCAATCACCCGAAGCTGATGCGTAGGTTGCTAGATGCTGGGGAAATAGTATGAAAACACCGGCGAGGATAACCACAAGCCCTGTGACTGCGAGCAGAATTCCTTTCCATGGTCTGGAAGTATGGTGTGCTATGGCTTTCATATGTTCAAGAACCTCTCGACTTCTATTCTCAATGCTCTTACCTAACGATATCGACAGATATGTGTGCATCTATATCACATGACTGTTCAAGATAATCTCTGTAACAAAATCGCCTATGTAATAGGAGTATGTACTCCAAACAGATTTAGTTGGGGTTAGTATAGCTCCTATTAGGAGGAAGCGCTGTGTAGAAATGGGAGAGGATTAATGGAGATTATCTTTGTTTGGTTATGAAATCATAACCAGTTCTCAACCGGAACACTACCAGTTTATTATAGGAATGTGCTACTCTATGGGTGGTGGCAGATGTGTTCTTGTGAGTTTCTTCGTAGTGCAACTGTAGCGAAAACTCGAGACAAACAAGAAATATGACATTGAAGACTCAAAACGGAAGGCGATACCATCTCCTCTCACTGCTCGGACATGGTGCATTTGGAGAAGTGTATCTTGCACATGATGCGTATCTTGGACGACTAGTTGCTGTAAAGGTTATGCGCTTCTATCCTATTTCTGATGCTGACCTGCCCATGGCACAAAAGGCATTGCTCCTTTTTCAGCGAGAAACACAGATACTGGCACGACTCAAGCATCCCCATGTGCTGCTGTTGCTTGGCTATGGACAGTTTCTCGTAGACGGAAATTCCTGCCTGTCCTTTGTCATGCCATTGTGCTTAGGAGGCTCTCTAGCAACATGGTTACGTCAACGAGGAGGACCACCACTCCTTTCACCTTCCGAGGTGAGTGCAATCCTTTTGCAGGTGGCCGACGTGCTACAATGCGCACATCGTCAACACATTACCCATCTCAATATTAAAGCTGAAAATCTGCTCATAGCCAGCCGCAACGCCTCTTCTCCTCCTAACGTACTACTAGCTGATTTTGGTGTGGCTACTCTGGTTGCTGTCGTCTCGAATGGCAAAAAAGCTTCCGGTAGCCCCATTGCAATGGCTCCTGAACAATGGGAAGGGCATCCAGTTGCTGCAAGCGATCAGTACGCACTGGCTGTGTTAGCCTACTCTCTGCTCGCAGGTCGCCCTCCTTACATAGGCAACGCACAACAACTCATGGAGCAACATCTGCATACCCAGCCACTGCCTCCTAGTTATTTCGTGCAGGATATTCCCTCGGCTATTGACGCGCTGCTCCTGCGGGCGCTCGCTAAACGACCAGAGGATCGTTTTGACACCGTTCTCAGCTTTGCCCAAACGTTCGCTGAGGCTGTCTCGCACACGTCTATTCGTACAACAACTCTGCAAGGTCGGGCGCACAACCCTGGCGGGCTGTTACAAAGGTTTGGTGGGGCATCTACACCGGCCCCTTCCTTCGTGGCCCATAGCAGGGCGTCCGCAAGCGGGAGGGATCTAGAACGCCCCTACAAAGAAACGGCGCCTGCACCGACACCCTCTTTCTCCGTGACTCATCGCCTATCTCCTAGACGCGTCATGGGCGTGGTGCTACTGATGTTTGCTCTACTCATTTTAACGAGTAGTATTCTCTTTTGGCACTTGAGTGCAGCGCCTCAATCGGCATTCGTCGGTAAGAATATGGCCTCTGTGCATGTACCTCCGACTCCCACAATGATAAAGAATATTCCTAATCCCTATCCGCCGCATGTGGGGACGCTTGTCTTCTCTGATGCAATGAGTAGTGACTCCTTCAACTGGCTGACTGGTAGTACGAACGATGCCACGTGCCAGTTTAGTAATGGAGCTTATCAGGTGATAGGGAAACACAACGGTGCTATTAACCCTTGTTTAGGTTCAGGCCCATTGTTCTCCAATTACCGCAATTTTGCGTTTGATGTGGACATGACGCTCATGAATGGGACGGGAGGCGGCATTCGCTTTTGCATTTCCTCTATGGGTAGCTATAATGTGGTGCTCTATCAGGATGGGCATTACGTACTAACAAGCATTGATAGCGCTGGTGATCATCAGACCAAGTTGCTTAGCGCAAGTGTGGGAGCAGTCATGAAGAAGGGGTTGCAGCAGACCAACACTCTAGCTGTGGTAGCCTCTGGCACGCAAATTGATCTGTACGTCAATTATGTTCATATTGGTAGTATACATGATAGCTTTTCAAGCCAGGGAGCTTTTGGGTTGGTTGCCGATCAAGTGAGCCAGGTAGCTTTTAACAATGCACGACTCTGGACGTGGTAAGGAAACTATGGCACGCTTTCGTACATCTTACACTACCTTGTTGTTGATGCTTGTATGTGGAAGTGCATTGTTGTCTCTGGCTCTGTGGTATGTCTTTTATCCAAACTATCCTTCGGGTGATGAGCCACACTACTTAATTATTAGTCAGACATTGCTCAAGTATCATTCGTTGGCGGTGATGCAAGATTATACTCATGGTGATTATCATGTCTTTTATCCTCTCCCAATTACACCACATGCTATACCAGGGGCGCATGGGCAAGTGTTATCGATACATGGTATCGGCGGGCCAATCCTGTGGCTACTACCTTTTGCACTCTTAGGTTGGCTAGGGGTGGTGCTCTTTATGACGGCGGTGACACTATTAATCATTTGGAATATGTATCTCTTTTTGTTGACGCTTGACATTGAGAAACGTTACGCACTCCCGGTTTGCGTGGGCTATGCAGTGGCCTCTCCGCTCACACTCTATGCTCATCTCACGTTTATTGAACCAATTGCGGCTTTATTGTGTCTGTATGTCAGTCGAAAAATCGTGCAACAGGAGGGAACATGGCGTGATAGTGTGTTGTGTTCAATGATCTCTCACATGGTAAGTGGTTTTGCATTAGGTTTGCTCCCTTGGATTCATATCAGATTTGCGCTACCTGAAATCATCTTGTTTTGTATATATTTGTATCGGTTATATACATATTATGGATGGCCTTGTAGAAAACATCTCACCCCTTATCTTGCATTTTTGCTGCCAGTTGTGCTGCTGTTTATTGGCTTTGAGGGTTACACACTGTATTTCTGGGGGACGCTCAACCCAACTACGAACCAAGCAAGCATAGGCAATACGTTGTTTACGCACTCGTTTCTTATAGGCTTGCTGGGGATGCTCTTTGATCAGGAATATGGGGTATTGCTCAATTTTCCCATCTTCTTCTTCCTCTTTGTCGGTATCATCCTGAGTTGTAAAAAGAAATTTGTAGTGTTGAACGTGTTGGTACTTTTGCTGTCAGGTGTCTATCTGTACGAGACAGCAACATTTAAGGATTGGACGGGAGGCTGGTGCCCACCTGCACGTTTTATACTGGTACTGCTACCGTTGTACTCATTTTACGTGGCATATGCTTTGCAACAGTTGCGTACCTTTCTCGTTGAGGGTCTTTTCTGGCTGTGTATCGCATATGGCGCTTTTTACAACGTACTAGCGATACAACATAGTTTCAATCGTAAGTCTGGGCAAAATTTAACGTTAGTGAATGTGCAATTGTTTCATCATTCTATCACTGACTATTTGCCCTCCTTTTTCTTGCCACATCAGGAAAACCTGCTGTTCCTGTGGATTGGTATCTACGGAGGCGTTTCTTTGTTGTTATTGGGGGTAGTACACTTTAAGCATGGCAATCGGTTTGTACCCTCTAGGTTTTGAGGCCAACCTGTGGTATCATTAAAAGGTAACATTCAGGTTTGTTGAGAGAAATGGTGACGTTGCCACAGCGAACGTCGAGAGCATATTGATTTGATCTTCTATAGAGGGGAGACTCATAAGAATGTTGTCTTCAATTCCGTTTACAGCTACACAATGTTTTTTCTTTATTATGTTCGCGTTCGCCGTAGGCGGTTTTATACGTGGTTGGCGGCGTGAATGTATTTCACTGATCTTCGTTTTGCTAGCCGCTATTCTGGTGCATCCATCCACCAATCAGAACTTCGGAACGTTTTTTGGACGCGTGATATCATCAATTGGCTATCTTTTATCAGGGAAAGAGGCCCCTGTGACATCAGTGCCCCAAGGTGGGTCCAACTTTGGGCCATTTTGGGCCTTATTAATTTTTGCATTGATAGTGGCGCTCGGCTATTATATCGGAAACAGGGCGTTTCCCAGGCCAGCTACACTCTCAGAGCGCTTCATTGGTATCGTGCCTGCTATCATTGCCGGTGCAACCTTCCTTTATTACCTCAATACTAGTGATTTTTTCTCTAAGACTCCACAGGGAGATTCAACCTTCGCCGCTGTATTTCTCTTGCCTGACCCCGCGCAGTATGTGCCAGTCATATTTGTGATAGCTATTATTGCTATGGTGGTTGGTCTCATTTCGGCTAGGACCAGGAAGAGTGCGCCGCCTGCTAAAAAATAGTATGCTTGTATGTGCTGCCATAGTTATGAGAGGATTGAGGTGACAGAATGGCGGAGAAAGCCAAGAACACAACCACTTCTTCAAACAAAGTGAAAGATGCAGTTGCAACCACTGTGCAAGCGAAGCCAGAGGACAAGTGGCGTTCGGGGCGTGCCCGTTTTGGCTTGCAGCGGTTTAGGCAAGGAAGCGATCATAAGTGGCACTTCTCTGGGCAGGAGCCAGGCGAAGAGGTCAAATTGATAGTACATAAACATTGGTGGTTTCTCGTGCAGCCAGGATTACCCTTCCTTGGCTCTCTTGCCTTGCTATTTTTTGTAGTCTGGGGATCAATTGGGTTGCAATCGTTGGGTGCCATTTGGTATCTCTTAGATGCTATCACGATTGTGTTAGTTGTGGGCACAGGTGCTTGGTTTGCCTGGAAAGACTTGGTCGTATGGTGGTTGGAAACCTCTATTATCACCAATAAGCGGATTATCAACTCTAGCGGCTTATTGCAGCCTAAGCGTCAAATCACTGGCCTCGAAAAGGTGCAACAGGTCAGTATTGAACTGAAGCCTCTAGGAGCCATACTCGGCTTTGGTTTGGTACATGCGTATCTGACAGGCGGCGATCTGTACCTCAGGGATGTGGCTGATCCCAAGAAGGTCAAAGATGCGCTGGTAGGTATCACTGAAGAAATCAAATCAAAGAAGCCAAAGGAAAAACCTCTGCCCGTCCCTGCTGATCCTGAGTTAGCAGCGATGCTCAAAACGCTTTCTCAAGGCAAGGAGCCTAAACCGCTTGAAGATGCCGATGAGAATTACTATAAACGTGATAAAGATGGCAAGCCTATCAAGGATGATCGCCTCTTAGGGCCAATGCGTACTTTTGGTGGTGTTCTGCGCATTCCTTGTCAGATACGCTACACTTCTGGCGAATATACTGTGAGATATATTCAGCGTTCACAATATGTCTTGCTGCGGAATCTGCTCATTCCAGCTTTGCTGCTTTTGTTTATCTTACCTCTAGCGGTTGTGGCGCCAACGGTGGGTTTCGTTCCGGAAAGTTTTATGGAATACTGGATTTTCTTGATGGGACTGATCGTGTTAGGCATTCTCATATCGGTGGGTGTCCTCTATATCAACTACGTTGATGATATCTATATTTTGACAAACAAGCGTATTATTGACGTGGAACGTAAGCTCGTCTTCGCCTTTGAGTCACGTATTGAGACAGAGTATAAGAACATTCGTGATATTCGCGTCACTGTCGCCAATGTGTTGGAACGCTTTTTGGATATTGGGAATATCTATATCGAGACTCCTGGCAGTAAGGAGACGGATATTATCTTTGAGAACGTCGATCATCCTTTCATTCTGCAAGATCAGATTGCAACGATCCGTTCGCATAAAGATAGTATGGACAAGGCTAAGAAAGAGACGGAGGAGAAGAAACTCCTCTACACATGGTTCAGCCAAGTCATGGTGCATTTGGAAGACAAGGGTAAGCAGGTAGAGAACAAGATTGGGCAGGCTCCGCCTCTCAAGGGGTTAGATCTGTTATCAGCTATAGCGCGCGCACAAGAGTTGGGCCTGGATGTAACTGTGTGGGGTGAAGATATTGCGACGTCAGAGGTACCTCCCGGGCACGTGTTGCATCAGAATCCGCCTCCTGGTACGCTGGTGGGTAAAGGTACGCGTATTGAGGTAGTATTGGGTAAAAAGCCTTCTCTGGTCGATCAACTTTAGAACTAGGTAGAGAGTAACAGCCGAGATGAAGCATGAGAATTCATGCTTCATCTCGGCTGTTACTCTCTACCTAGTGTAAATCCCAAGATTCTGTGGCTCATGGCCACTCTTGGGGCATACCGTTCGCTTGCTTTTTTTTTCGAGGGTTATCTTGATAAAAGAAAGCAGAGGATGTCGTAGACAGAGAGAGGAAAGGTACATGCTGAGACCGCTCACACCTTCTAGAGGAGGACTCTCACGCTTTTGTGATTTAGCTTACTAGAAGGCATGGAGCACTTTCTTGCGGAGCAAAGGAAAGCCTGCCTTGCCATACCCTTGTCGTGCGGATCAATTTGAGCTTGTTCACATGTCCTTCTACCATACCGTTATTGATCCACCATGGTAAGCCTGCTCTCACCGCGTCTTTGTCCTTCTCAATTCCAGCAGCACTGAAACCCCTATTGATTGACGAATTGGATTTCCTGTTCAAAGTAATTCGGTAACGCTCCATATGGATTAGGCAGTGTTCTGGAGGTCACGTAGACATAGCCGGCGTTGCGCTCCTTGCTCCGGTTGACGGCGTTCTGGACGTTCGTCTCTGAGGTGTCGTAGATGATGTGCCAGAAATGGTCTGGATCCGGGTACGTCGTCACCCAATCAGGGGCCGTGTAGCTATCGCGGTAGGTCGCGTAGGTTCCCTCGAAGTTGACGATGATGTCAGAGATGGCGGCGTAGCACTCTCCTGTCTGCGTACCGGGATTGAGAACAACCATCGTATCGCGCACATTGTCTTTCCCCCTGACGTAGGTGTAGAGCTTCTGGTAGTAGGCGGTATGCGAGTTGGCGTAAGCAGGGTCATCGGCAGCGGTACAATCCGTCGTGACCTCGTCAAAGAAGATGCCATCTACATTGTAGAGGTTGTAGTACGCATCGATGTCAGCCGTCACGTCAGCAAACGTGCGGGAAGGACGACCGTGGTCACCACGGTTGGCATAGTCGGTTGGGACGTACCCGAGGACGATCAGATCAGCGGCATGGCTGCGCTGCACCTGTGTCACATAGTCAGGATTCGCTGTAGTGGGACTCCCCGGTCCGCTCGCAGGATTAATGACGGCAAGACTGACACTGGGAGCCCCGCGGTCGGTCCGGTCCCAATCAGAGTCGGGGTTCGTGTTCGGGTAGAAGTAGGAGGGAACAGCGATGTGTTGTGGTGCAGATGGTGAGAGGTAGGACATGGTCTACTCCTTTCTGTCTCAAGGGGTGACAACGATAGGTGATTGGCGAGACATGCATCAGCGCCCAGTAGCGCCACGACAAGTAGCGCCGCGAAGGGCTGTGATGACCTGCTTAGGACTGCTTTTGTGCAGACCAGTGGTATTGTCGAAGATCACTTATTCCAGTTAATTCCATTTTGCCATCCATCGTGGGTAGTTGAGTGCTAAAGTCTACTGTGCCTGTATAGTCCTCGGCGTTGCCGGAACCAAAACTCGGAGGATCAAGGTTCAAAGATCGCAAGAGTTCGATACGTTGTGTATCAGCAAAGTACAGGCCGATGAAAGGAGTAGATGGAAATGGAGCCTCTTGTGGTATAGTGATGGTTCCAGACAGTGGTCCTGTAAAGTCGATCGTGCCCTCAAAGTGTCCTCCTCCTTCGAGGGTACCGTCCACAGTGATTTTCCATGCTCCCCCGAACAAAGTACAAAGCCCCATGTCATTCTCAATCTTCGCGATCTCTTGGTCTGTCGCTTGTATCCTTTCACGAATGCTCCTCAAACAGTGCTTGATACATATGATATCGCCGGGGTCGCACTGATCCTGACAGTAGGTTTCGGGGTCATCCAGGGCTTGTCGTTCCTGTTTCGTGCCATCTAATAAGGCTTGTAGTTGGCTACAGTCAGTCATAACTCTTCTCCTTGTCCCCGCAATGGGGAGGTATCTCATCCGTACACACAATATGACTCCATTAGAAAGACGTTGAGGCTGTCACTTTTTAGGCTTTAAATATGCGCAGCCGACCGTGATTGCGCTTGCTCGCTACCTTCTATGACCTCGTTGCACAACTCGTGTGATGAGCCCACGGGATGCGCAACGTGTACGACTTTCCGTCATCGTCACTTGAGGCTGTGTAAGCTCATCGAAACAGTAGAGGTTGAAGAGAGAAAAGCTAAGTTGAGGTAAGGCTAGGATCACTGCAAAAATCGATCACAGAGTACTTCTGTTCCAACTTCTAGATGCAGAACTGCGAATAACAGTCATTAGTGGAAGCAGAAAGGCTGTTTTACTTCCACTAATGCGCAAAAAACGGATCGTTAAGACCCTAAATGCACTTCTACTAACAAGTTTAGGCCGCTTTCTGTCCTCATTTCGAGCAAAAATGAGAACAAATATTTCTAGTGATAGATTTTTACAGTCTTCCTGGCCTTACCTCTACAGCTCTTGACTTTCCCCAATTTATGATTATACTTATGACTAGATTTGATTATTTGGTCATTCGGTCAAAGGAAGCTAGAAAAATGCCGAGCCAGAGCTACGAGGTACGCCGCGAACGCATCTTAGAGGCGGCGGCTGAGTTGATTGTGCGTTGGGGCTACAAAAAGACAACGGTTGATGATATTGCGAAACAGGCAGGCGTGGCAAAAGGAACGATCTATCTGCACTGGAAGACACGCGAGGAGCTATTCAAGGCAGTTTTGATACATGAAGAATTGGAACTCATGGAGGACTTGAAGCAGCGTATTGCTAGTGACCCGGAAGGTGCAACGTTACACGGTATGCTCAAGCATGCCACGCTTGCAACGATGAAGCGTCCTATCTGGAAAGCTGTGATGACGCGTGATACCGAGATGTTAGGTACATTGTTGCAGGATGAGACGGCGATACAACGAAGTATAGAAAATTTCAAGATATATTTCAATGTGTTGCATGAGCAGGGTCTAATACGTAGTGATTTGGATATGAAACAATTGATGTACCTTGTCAACGCTATTACAGTAGGCTTTTTGCTCATCGACTCATTTTTACCAGAAGAGTTTAAGGTAGCGGATGAAATGGCGGCAGACCTGCTCGCAGACACGATAAAGCGCACGTTTGCATCTGGCGTACCAACTACGTTGGACAAGCAACACGAGTTAACGCAAGCTTTTAATTATTACATGGATGATGGAGTAAACATTCTGAAGGAACAAGAATATAAGGAGGTAGAGTCATGAAGACTTCAACACCTGTGATTGAGATTGACCAATTTAGTAAAGCATATGGCAAGATTCAAGCGGTCAAAGGGCTTTCGATGCGGGTCGAGCAAGGCGAAATTTTTGGTTTTCTTGGTCCCAATGGAGCAGGCAAGACCACTACTATTCGCTGTATGCTTGATGTCATTCGTCCCACATCGGGTACTATTCGCGTACTGGGCCTTGATGCACAGCGTGATAGACACGCACTCCATGAGCGTATCGGCTATCTGCCAGGGGATGTGCGCTTGCCTGGGGACATGACAGGTAAGCAGGTCATCGACTACTTTTCGCAGATACAAGGCTTACAACCAGTGTTGCTTAAAGCCCTCGTGACCCGTTTCGATGTCGAGATGAAACGACCCTTGAAGGGCTATTCTAAAGGCATGCGTCAGAAAATTGGTATTGTGCTAGCGTTCATGTGCGATCCTGATGTCCTCATTCTCGACGAGCCAACCTCTGGTCTCGACCCATTGTTACAAAAGACTTTCAACGAGTTTTTGTTAGAGGAGCAGGCACATGGCAAAACCATCTTTATGAGTTCACATATTATGAGCGATGTCGAGAAGGTGTGTCACCGTGTCGCTGTCATTCGTAGGGGTGAACTGGTGACGGTGGAAGAGGTCGAGACACTACGCGAAAAAGCGGGACAGCGTATCACTGTTGAATTTGAGGAGATAACGTCTGTCACACCCGACGAGATGGCGCATGTAGCTGGGGTAAGCGATGTGACAGTGAGCAAGGGCATCTATCATATGAACATGAGTGGCACGATGGACCCATTGATCAAAGCGTTAAGCCGTCATGAAGTCCTGCGCTTACAAGTGGAGGAGGCACCGCTCGAAGAAGTCTTCCTGAAATTTTATGAAGATGCGCAGCCGCAACGTACTGTTCCCTCATCAACCTTGCAGAGTGTAAAGGAGTAGACAATCATGGCAACTATTGCAAAAAATATACCTGCACCACAAAAACGAATGCGTGGCTTGCCCGTATTGACGGCAGCACTCGTGGCTGCGAAGACACCAATCGCTGCTGGAGCCTTCTATGCGATGCTTATTGCGTTTTTCGTAGGCATTCTCTATCCCACAATCTCCTCGCTCAACTTCCTCGATGCCTATCTCACATCGAGTACGATACAGGGTCTGGTCGGGACAGGTTTTAAGCTACAACATATATCGGGCTTCTCAGGATTTCTTGGCATAGAACTCTACGGAGCGTTCTACGGCCTGCTTTTTGGTGGTGTCATCGCCTATATCGCCGGTGCTGCCCTGCCACTCACGATTGAGAATGGGACGCTCGACCTTGCCCTCTCACGCCCCATCAGTCGCACACGCTACTACCTTGAACTGTGGGGAAGTGCTATTGTAGGAAGTATCATTCTCAGCCTTCTGACGGTACTAGCGGTATGGTTAAGTACGCTTTTTGTGAAGAATGCCGATGTCGATTGGCAATGGCTTACTATTACGCAACTATTGCAGTTTGCCTTCTTGTTCTTCGCTGCTGGTATGGGCATGCTATTCGGCTCATTCCTCAATGCCAGTCGTACTGCGGGCTTTACGGCCGTTGGTATCATCTTTCTTGCATACTCGATGAACATCCTAGGTGCGCTCTCGGACAAATTCAATTGGTTGCTCAAAATCGAGCCATTCTACTACACACCAGCAATACAAGCATTGTTGCAGCATGATTTCACACGTTGGTACCCCTGGGTATTGGTTGGGGCTGGCCTTGTGTGTGGTATTGTGGGACTGTTAATCTTCAATAGAAGAGACTTACCAACCGTGTAGTTACGAATGTAGGGGCTATAATTCATTACGCCCTCGTTGCCTTCACAGTTGGGACGAGAGCGTAATGAATTATAGCCCCTACAAGCGCGTTATTCATAGACATAGGCGCAGCAACCTCTCTATGGCTCATGGCCACTCTTGATACTGGTGGCGAACCCACATTAGTGGGGAGAAGGAGCTTAAAATGCCCTGTTTTTTCCTCTCCCGTGGGGAATGCTCGTTCCTTTTGAGCTTGAAATTGACAGGCGCATCCCTACCACAATGGGGTTCGCCACCAGTATCAAGAGTGGCCATGAGCCACAGAATCTTGGGATTTACAACCTAGTTCTAAAGTTATCTTGGGCCGATACGGGCGAGCAGGGCGATGCACTCGATGTGATAGGTCTGTGGAAACATATCGACGGGCTGTGCTGCGACGAGACGATAGCGTCCACCGACGCAGAGTGTTGCAATGTCACGTGCGAGTGTGCTCGGATCACAAGACACATAGCAGATGGCGCGTGGTGCGAGTGTCTGCAATGCCTGTAATGCCTTGGGATGGCAACCAGCACGAGGCGGATCAACCAGTGCTACGTCAACACGTTCGCGCCGATAATGCAACTGACCCAGGATGCGCTCAAGCGTTCCCTCTAAGGTCGTAATGTTATTCTGGTTATTCAGCGTTGCACTGGCTCGTGCATCCATAACTGCACTTGGTTGCGACTCAATGGCGATGACACGTGCGGCTCGTGTGGCTAAAAAGGCCGAGAAGAGACCAACACCACTATAGCCATCCAAGACCACATCTGAGCGTTGTAATTCGAGCATGGCTAACCCACGCTCGATCAGTGTTGCCGCCTGGACAAGATTGACTTGAAAGAAGGAGTCGGCTGAGACGCGGTAGCGACGACCCAAGACGACGTCGGTCAAATATTCCTGTCCTACGAAGACGCGCCCATAACGGCCACCAACACGCTCAATAATGACTCCTACGATGCCAGGGGCAATTGTCATGAGTTCCTGAGCGAGTTGCTGTGGGTCTTCGATCATTGAGCCTGGACGGGCATGCACGGTGAGTAGGGCAGGAACGGCCTGTGCTCCCGTGGAGGCTACACCTGTACCAGGACCACCAATTGCGCCAACAGCACCACGAATCGTGAAGCCCTGAATCATCTCGCCTAGAGCATCACCGAAATATTCCATCAGCTTTGCTCGGATGCGTTGGTAGACCTGATCGAGAGCAGGATGAAGCAAGGGGCAATTTTCAAGGTCCTGAATATCATGGCTCTCGGTCAGCTTGAAGCCAACTTCATTTGCTGGACCAATAGAAAATAAAGCAATGTTGCGGTAATGCCAGGGCGAAACATCAGGAGGCATACCAATAGTAGGATGAACAAGTGCATCCGGTTGTTTGCCAATACGTACCAGAAGTTGGCGTACAATGTGGGCCTTCCAGGTGAGTTGCGCCTGATATGCGATATGTTGCCATTGACAACCGCTATCGGTGAGCAACGGATACGCTGGCTCGACACGCTCTGGTGCGGCCCTCAAGATTTCTAATAGGTCTGCTCGTGCATGGCCCCTGCGCTCTTCGACAATATCGACACGTACGCGCTCACCAGGAATGCCACCAGGAACGAAAAGGACACGTCCTTCATATCTACCTACGGCATCACCACCATAGGCAAGGTCTGTAAGTTCAACATCAATGCTCATGTTCACCTCGGTGGACGCCGCGAAATGCATGTGGAATATACATTATTGGTGTCCCTCCCATCTTTCCAGCGTATTGTTTCTATCGATCAATAAGAATGTAGATGTATTTATAGCGTGAGGGGCTGTTTAGGTGGGCTATAGAGCCGTGTTCCAAATCGGCTCAAGAAGACGGCGCCAAGCCCTACCAATCCTGCTCCAACACTAATAAACAATCCTATGTAGGGGAGCGACTCTGCCAATACCAACACTGTCAGTCCCACTACGACCTGAATCACGTGTGTGTTATACTGCGGCGCAACACGTCGGATGATAACCTCGCCTAGCTGCCACCCAATAGCAACGGTGCCTAATATCCAGGCTGCTACCAACCCTATAGCTACTATAATCGCCAATGGAATAGAAATGATGAGTGCCATTAATACAAGCAGAACAATAGGAGCAAGCAAAACGCTAAGTAGTCCTAGCACAAGGCTTCTACTTCGCTTCGTTTTTGCTGTGGTACGTACCAGCATCACATGTTCTGGCAGTAATGAGGTAAGTAAGACTCCAAATGCCACCCATATCAGGAGGGACCAGAGGTGAAAGCCCAGTCCACCATCATCTGCGAGGAGTTGGCTGACGCTTGTGGAGCAACCAACAAGTGCTCCATGCAGCTGGTACGCCCTCCCCTGAATCCATTGTCCTCCACAGAGATGAATATCTCCGTTAATAGCGGCCCCATCTTGTAGTGTGACGTCACCGCCATACAATTTGACGTTGCCATTGACTGTACCCGCAATCACGACATTGCCTCCAAAGGAGACAACATCGCCATTCACCATACCACGAATAATTACTGTACCACCAAATGAAGTAACATTGCTACAAATCACCTCACTACCAGCAATGACTACTTCGCTCCCAAACGATGGTTTGTCTAACGAACTCGTACAGCCATCTCTTGTTCCCTGGAAATCTGCCGCCTGCGCTGTAGGTATTGTACCTGTAACAACTTCTGCCGAATTTAGTAAGAGCGCTGCTATCAACAAAAGCATTGGTAACGTGGGCAACGTGAGCAGAATGTTGAATCTGCGTCCGACTTTGAGCATACTGGAACTCCCTATCATAGTCAGAGACCCGACCATGACCTTCGCTAGCTACGCTTCCTGAGGATAGCGCATTAAGCGAAGCCATATCCCCATCATGACTACCACCGCGAAGGCAACTCCTGATAAAAGCCAGCTGTTATGCGTCGCTATGGTCAGCCCTACTTGTAGATAGTGTGCCAGGACGATCAATATATCAATGCTATAACCGAGCAGTGTGAGAGATTTCACGACAAGGTCGGTCTGTGTAATCGTGATTGCCAATACCAGCAGCGGAATACTTCCTAGTGCGAAGAAACTTAGGGCGGCAATAGTTATCCCAGGGACACGCATGCGTGCTACACGAGATTGCTGCTTAGTGCGAAGCTCATCAAGTTGTTCAGTTACCTGCTTCCGTTGGTAGACAGCGAGCATGATCTTATCTGTCGAGACGGGTGCTGGAACACGAGGAGCCACACTCGTCACAGTGCATAATCGTGTATGTACAGTTTGCTGTTGCTGAGTGACATCACGACACGTTGAGCATTGCTGCAAGTGTTCCCTAAGTGCCGAGCCATCCCGGTCTTCCTGGTGCTTTGGCTGTGTACCAGCTTTTGCCTTAGGCACCTCAGGCGATAATACTGGGATATCGTCACGCTGAGCGTTCAGCCAGAGTTTAGCGTCGCGGCAGCGCATCGACCTGTTCCTCCTCGTGTGCGGCATTTTGTTGCATATAGCGTGCGAGTAGTTCACGCGCACGGTGCAAGCGTGCTTTGACCAATGGAGGTGTTAGGTTCAGCGCACCGGCGATCTCTTCATACGAGAAGTCATGCCAGTAGCGCAAGACGATCACCGCACGGTATTTGCTCGGCAAACGCTGCAAATAGCGTTGGATTTCGTCCTGTTGCTCCCCCTGTAACGCGGACTGCTCAGGACCGGTTCCGGCGTCCACAATCCACTCAAGAAATGGTACATCCTCTAAAGGGAGCGCGAGAAAACGTCTGCGTCTCAACTGGTCAATGGACAGGTGTGAGGCAATCGAAAGGAGCCAAGTGCTAAATTTGTGAGCAGGTTTATAGGTAACAAGCTGTGTATAGGCTCGTACAAATGTTTCCTGTGTCACATCCTCGGCTTCCGTCGCGTTATTGAGCATTCGGTAAGCAAGGTTTTGCACAGCATCCTTATATCGCTCGACGAGCACCGAGAAGACATCCTGGTCGCCATTTAAGACAAGCTCGACAAGCTTAGCATCGCTCATCGATTCCATAATGGCTTCTGCCCCTGTTCTCGTGGAGCTAATCGGTCGCCTTGTAATAGTTGTATTTTGTACACCCGCAATGGCCCCAGTATTTCTGCCCCGACGTGTCTTTGCCGCTGGTTGTGTGAGAGTGCCAATCATGTCAAATGTATTTGAAACGTTTACTGTCGATTCTATCATTTGTCACCGCTCATTACTGTTCAATATAGGTATGTATTTAGGGAGACGTACRTCCCTCCTATACCTATGTACGAGCAGCGTCTAAAAAAGTTGTGATCTTGTGTTTGGAACAAGTGTAACACGCCAGAGGCAATGTGGCAAGGGGTGTGTATATGCAGAATAGATTCAATGCGGTATTTGATGTAGCACAGATGTATCAAGCGATTGGAGTACGTCGTCTGATCAAGTTTGGTGTGATAATGGGTATTGCTTTGGCAGGACAAATTCTGGTAACAATCTCGCTGGGGACGCTACCATGGATTCAGCAGCACATTATTTTTATGGTTGTGATCGAATTGATCTGGTGGCCCCCTTTCTTTGTCATTTTGTATCTCGCGTTTAGCGGTGTTGTAAAGCTGGTGAAACAGAGTTTAGGAGCGAGCAAACAGTTGCGCACCCAATATGAGAACGTGTGTCAGGACTACGAAGCCCGTTGCAAAACCTACGAACTACTCCTAGAAGAGCAAAAACTCAACATGCAACGAGCCCTTGCGGCCCGTGAACGGATGCGCTCCTCACGCTTCGAGTCTATGCATTGATGGAGTAATCGCGCCAAATCACGCCATCTAGTGAAAATATGGCGTGATTTGGCGTGATTATGGCGCGATTCGGATTATATTTCCCCATAATCTCCTCATTTCCTCGAGACTCCTCACGAGATGTTATAATATGGCATAGATTATAGTGTTGCGAAAGAGGGACGAATGGATATGCCTTTGCCCTGTTTCGTTATCCACCGTGTCGTCTTGCCCTGTCTTATTTTGCCCCATTTCACCAATATATTTTGTCCCATTTCACCAATATATTTTGCCATATTCTACCAGTCATGTATAATTGCTCGTGATGGATGTAATATGAAGCTACGAAAAAGGATTGGCGTGTAAAATAATGCTAAGTGAAGGAGTTACAACCAGCCCCCAATGTGACAATGGAGGCTATTGATTCAGAGAAGGTAGAAACGTATCTAAGACTGCGTTCTGCTAGAAGTCTGAGTATTGGCCGATTTAAGAATAAAGAAGCTGTACTAGTGGCGATGGGTTGTGCGGTTACTATAAAGAATGCTGGAATAGTGCCTACGAATGCTGGCATACTTTTTTTGGGCATGGCCGCAGTGGCATATTATTCAGAGTGAGGCGGTGTGTGTTATTTACCATGATGAGTTGGGAATAGGAAAGTATCTAGACCGTAAAGTCATCACAGGAACACTTCAAGAGCTTATAGATGGGACGGATGCATTTCTTAATAAATATGTTGCTGTTGGAGCAAGAATTGAGGGATGGAAACGAATTGATTTGCCTGAATATCCGCTTGAAGCTTTGCGAGAAGCCGTGGTAAATGCTGTCGTTCACCGAGATTATAGCAGAATTGGCGAGAGTATTAGGATATTCTATTACAGTGATCGAATAGAAATACATAGCCCTGGCTTATTGTTGCCAGGAATTACTATAGAGCAGATGGAGCAGGGCGAGGTTATGTCAAAACTTCGCAATCCCATGATCGGGAAAGTCGCTTTGGAGTTTTTATAAATTATATCCAGGAACACGGTTCTATCACTACTCGTCAATATTATGAGTTGATAGGAATAAATGAAAGAAGGGCGTTTAGAGATTTAGAAGAATTGGTAACACGAGGAGCACTAAAAGGTGTAGGTAAGACACGCGGGCGAGTGTATAAATTGCCGTAACAAGAAGTGGGGCGAGAGGGATTCGAACCCTCACGACCTTGCGGTCAGGAAATTTTAAGTCTCCGGCGTCTACCGTTCCGCCATCGCCCCAAGTGTTAGTAATGTGCCATGATAGTACCATGAGATAACAATTTCGTCAATCACTTTGGTAGACTATATACTATATTGGTTATGGGACGAGAGCAATTGCCTTCCTAAACGCGATGTTGTGTGACATGTCTGCTGACGTGCTATAGCTTTTGTCACGACAAATGTCATCAAATGTAAGCAAAAAATACTGAACTCGTCCTCATCTATTGACGTAGGGGTGTATATGAGGCATAATACGGGATGGATGGGCGTGAATAATCTTTCATATTCTTAACTCATTCTAAGTATTCTAAGGAATCTATCTAAAGATTGAAGCAAGCAAGAGGCGTGATGAGTAATAGTGCTGAACAGAAACAACTTTCTCCGCAGCAGCTTGTACGAGGCAAATATGAGGTCATTGTCGTCGGTGCTGGCCATGCTGGCTGTGAGGCTGCGCTCGCTAGTGCGCGTATGGGCCGTAAGACGCTGCTTTTGACGATGAACTTGGATAGTGTCGCGTTAATGCCCTGTAATCCCTCGATGGGCGGTCCTGCTAAGGGACACCTGATGAAGGAGATCGATGCGCTTGGTGGTGAAATTGGACGCAACACAGATCGTACTTTTATTCAGATTCGCTTATTAAATACGAGCAAGGGACCAGCGGTACAGGCATTGCGTGCTCAGTGCGATAAGCAAGCATATCGGCTGGCAATGAAGTTTGTACTAGAGAGTCAACCTAATTTAGAGCTAAAACAAGCTACGATCTCGCGCTTATTGAGCGAGACTCTGCCTGATGGTCGTCATGTGATGACTGGCGTTGTGACAAACAATGGTTGGCAATACGAAGCGAACGCGATCATTCTGACGACAGGCACTTTTATTAATGGACGATTGGTCGTGGGTGAGAAGACACAGCCCGGCGGCAGAGCTGGTGAGGCTCCTGCACTTGGTATCTCCGACGCGTTGTGTGCCTTTGGGCTTGAGGTACGCCGCTTTAAAACAGGCACACCACCACGTATTGATGCACGGACCATCGATTTCAGTAAAACAGAGCCACAGCCTGGTAGCCGTGCACCGCTCTACTTCTCGCAAGATTCCTCGGCACGGGAGGATGTACAACTCCCTGGTGGGCGACCTAATCCGATTTATCCTGTGACACAGGAAGATCTGCACGGTTGGAGACCACAATTGCCCTGCTATCTTATTCGCACTACGGAGCACACGCATCAGATTATTCGCGACAACCTACATCGTTCACCGCTCTATACGGGTATCATTGAGGGCATCGGACCGCGCTATTGTCCCTCTATTGAAGATAAAATCGTGCGTTTCGCAGATAAGAGCACACATCAGATTTTCTTGGAGCCAGAGGGCTGGCGTACAGGTGAGGTCTATGTGCAGGGTATGAATACGAGCTTGCCAGAGGATGTGCAATTGGAGATGCTACGTAGCATTCCAGCTCTGGAACATGCCGAGATGATGCGTGTAGGCTATGCTGTCGAGTATGATTACGTGCCGCCGCATCAGTTGTTTCCGACGCTTGAAACAAAGCCTGTTGCAGGACTCTTTCTAGCGGGGCAGATCAATGGGACCTCTGGCTATGAAGAAGCTGCTGCACAGGGGATTATGGCGGGTATCAATGCAGCCCTCAAAGTACGTGGTGAAGAGGCACTTGTGCTGGGGCGACACGAGGCATATATTGGCGTACTCATTGATGATTTAGTGACACGCTCTATGAGTGAGCCGTATCGCCTGCATACCTCACGAGCGGAGTATCGTTTGCTGCTACGCCCTGATAGTGCTGACCTGCGCCTGAGCGATTATGCATACCGGTTGGGTTTGATTGATGACACACGTTATGCACAGGTGCTAGAGAAGCGTGCGACTATTACCCAGATACTTACCCAACTTGATGCCGTGATTTTTACGTCGTCACGTACCACAGAGGTTAGCGCCCAAGCAGTCGGAATTGCTCCGTTGGGCCAGAAGATGTCGGCACGCGAGTTGTTGCGTAGGCCAGATGTACGTTATCAACAGGTGGCTCAGCTCTCGCATTATGTGGTACAGACGGAGCAAACACAACACATAGATACTGGGCCAACTCTAGAGGTAGAGCAGGCGCCTACTACTATATACACCCTGCCTACATTACCTGAACAAACGGCTGAGGAGCTAGAGCTACAGGTCAAATATGAAAGTTATGTGCGCAAACAACAGCAGACCATTCATCGCACACAGCGCCTGGAAGAGCAGCGCATTCCTGAGTCGCTCGACTATCGTGCTGTGCAACACCTGCGTACTGAGGCTCGTCAAAAGCTTATACGCACCCTGCCACGCACCGTCGGTCAGGCTTCTCGTGTGGAAGGTGTGACACCTGCCGATATTGCCATTCTCATGATTTATCTAGAGAAACAACGTGCCGCACGCAGATGAGAGAAGGTAAGTACGGATAAGCAATAACATTATGAAGAGGGGAAAACTGTGTACATCCTTGTTGTTGACGATGACAGCTTCGCAAATACACTTGTGCAGTTCGTGCTCACAAAGGAGGGTTATGAAGTCGAGACGACGGATAACCCGCGTGGCGCTCTGCAAATGCTTCAAAAACGAGAACCCGACTTGCTCATTGTTGATGTGATGATGCCCTACATTAATGGTTTTGAGTTCTCCGCTAAGTTGCGTGCTGAAGGCTATGAAACGCCTATTATTTTCATGACAGCACAAGATACCATTGAGGCCAAACTACAGGGCTTTACTATTGGGGCTGATGACTATATTTGTAAGCCCTATATTCACCAGGAGTTGGTTGCCCGTGTGCATGCTGTGATGCGGCGTGTAAAGAAGAATAGAAATATTGGTAATCAGAGCATTCGTGGTGGACGTATAGAGCTATTCCCCTCTGATTTGAAAGTTGCCGTTGAGGGGCATGTGCCGATGACGCTGACACCCACTGAAATGCATGTGTTGCGTGTGCTCATGAATTATACGGGACAGGTTGTCAATCGGGACCAATTGTTGTCAGAGGTGTGGAACGATGATGGAAATGATAGCAATATTGTAGATGTCTATATTCGTCGTCTCCGTGTGAAGTTGGAGACTGATGCGAATAAGCCCAAGCACATTGTCTCTGTACGGGGTCTTGGCTACAAATTTATTGGCAAATAGAAATAGGGGAAGTGTGTGCAGAAGCGCGTTGATTGGCAAAATGGACAGCCGAGTACGGCATTAGATGTAGTCTCTCCTGTGTCTCCGCGAGAACCGTTGGCAGAAGCAGTGCTTACCACACAAGCAACTCTACCTATAGAGAAGCAGCCTTACTTGGAGGCAATGATTGCCAACACTTCTGATGGTATCATTGCGCTTGACCAACATTTTCACGTACTCGATTTAAACCAAGCTGCAAAGGATACATTAGGTTGGTCCACGCAAGAAGCTGTTGGCCATAGTTGTACTGAGGTATTGCGTTGCCAAAATCTCAATCACATGGCATTGTGTGGCACCTCTAGTTGTCCTCTTGTGCAAGTGCTGCATAAGAAAAAGCCGCTACCGAATGAAGAACTTATCATGGGGAAAGAACCGGATTATCTCTGTGAGGTTTCTACTAGTGTCACACCTGTGACGACTCATGACACGACCTATGTTGTATTTACAACGCGTGACAAGACCGCGCTCAAAGTCGCAAATCGCGTACGTGCTAACTTTGTCTCGATGGTCTCGCATGAGTTGCGCACACCACTGAACTCAGTGCATGGCTTCATTGACCTGTTATTGCAGGGACACATGGGCGAGATGAACGATGAGCAAAAGCTCTATCTGGGCTATACGCAGGAGGGTGTGCAGCAGCTGATCTCGATTGTCGAAGATATTTTGTTCATGACACGTTCCGATGTGGGACAATTTGAAATAAAGCAGCAGGGGGCACCGTTGCGAGCTCTGGTCCGACAGGTCATCAGCAGTTTTCAGGTGCAGGCACGTAAAGCAGAGGTCGCGCTCTGTCAGGATATCCCTTCGTCATCACCGATACTGTATATTGACCCACAGCGTATTCGCCAAGTATTAATTAACCTGATCGCGAATGGTATCAAATTTACTCCACCTGGAGGAACGGTAACAGTACGAGCACGCCACCTCAATGAGCAATTTGAGATGATTTCTGTTGTCGATACAGGTTTTGGTATCCCGAATGAAGATCGGCAACATGTTTTCGAGCGTTTCTATCAGTCGAATCATAGTAGCCAGTCCAAAATGGGTGGCTACGGCTTGGGTTTATCCATTGCTAAGCTGATTGTGGAACAGCATGGTGGGGCGATTGGCTTTGATAGTGTTGTGAATAAGGGTACGACATTCCACTTCACTGTTCCCATTTATAAAGGCCAGAAGTCAATATAAGAAAAACGCCACCATAGCTATGGTGGCGTTTTTCTTATAGATCCTCATTCCCATAAGCTGGGTGCTTTTTCAGAAGGTTCTTGCCAATCGTTATCTTTTGATAATTTGTCGGCTTGGCGTGTTGGCTCTGGCAAACGATATCCTTTGCAACAGGCAAGCACATAGGTGATGCTTGTTTCGAGGCTAATACGATGACCCAGCGAAATAATCATGGGGTTAACACGTGTACGCGTGCGGACGGCGGCTCCGATGATCTCATGATGCTGGGTAATAGGAACCCAAGTACCGGCTTCTTCACTTAACGCCGTCTTATCGTAGGTGCCTGTCAAGAGAGATTTGCCGCAGCCAATGGTGGGCAGGTCGAGCCAGAGACCAAGATGTGAGGCGATGCCAATGCGCCTTGGATGCGCGATACCTATACCATCAACCATCACCAATTGTGGTCGCTGCTTCAGTTGGTCGAAGGCCCCCAGGACGGCAGGCGCTTCACGAAAGGAAAGCAGGCCAGGGATATAGGGCATACGTATTGGCTCCTCATAAATGTGTCGCTCACTAATCTCCATCTCTGGATAGGTGAGGAGCACAACAGCAGCACGCGCCATGCCATTATTCTCATTGATAGCCATATCGACCCCTGCCACATAGCGCACTGTTTCAAGCTGGTCTTCACGAATGATGCGTTTCGCCAGTTCGCGTTGTAGCGCAATGGCTTCCTCTTGTGTCAGATTCCATGTATGTAAAGGTGTGTTCGGCATATGTATCCTATTTATCTAGCTTCGGCGATACAGAGCATGCGGGGACTATCGAGTTGATAAGGGCCGAGGTCATAATCTCCATATAGCTCTCTAACGGTGAAGCCTGCTTGCTCAAGCAATAGCTCCATCTCGCCACGCTCAAACAAATAAAGGTGGGTTGTTACAACGGTGCGTTGCACAGAACCACCCTGAATATGCTGGTCATAGAAATGGGTCAATTCAAGCAGGTGCTTATCTCTGGCGGTGGCTGGGCTGACAAAGTGTGTGAGCATTGTTCCGTTCTTGCCAAGCCATGTGCCTTGATGCAACACCTGCCCGCTGAGGTTTTCCATGTAGCGGGCATCATCGTTACTGATGTCGATGATAAAGGTGGCTCCTTTGCTCAAATGAGTACGAACAGAGGCTAAAGCTTGCTGTTGCTGCTTACGCGTGGTGAGATGTGCCAAGGAGCCAAGGGCGATGAAGACCATGCGAAACTTGCGGCCCAGTTGCAATGTACAGATATCTTGTTGTATCAGCGTACAGCGTTCCATAACACCAGCTTCTTCTAATTGTTGACGAGCAAGAGCTAGCATCGTTGCAGAGCTATCAACACCGATCACTTCATAGCCAGCGCGGGCAAGTGGGAGCAGCACACGTCCGCTCCCACAGGCCAGCTCTAGTATCGAGCCGTCACACAGTTCAGCAAAATTCAGGTAGGTATCCAGGTCTTCGGCAAAGTGCGCGTGCTCGATATCATAAAAGGGCGCAATCAAATCGTATTCATTCATAAACAAGAACTATCTATCTCTAGTATATGTTAGGGTAGTCATATACCGTCGGCGCTAGCAATTTTTGTGTTCGTTCCAGTACTGATGAAGGTGAGATGGACATCATAGCTTTGGCCTCCGCGTGTTACTCTGACAGTGAGATGCGTGAGGTCGCTACTGACAGTGCTCACTGCAAAGTTAGTGATTGGTCCTAACTGACTATCGATGGTCTGGGCTGCTGTTGTAAATGCCTGCGGATCCACGGGGACAGAGGTACCATTAACGGTTAGTGTGGCGCTGCTGTCAAGTAGAGCATAGGCTTTGCTATAATTGCCCTGCTTGAGATACTGATAATATTCGCCTGTGACGAAGGCAGAGCCAACATTTTGCTTGAGGAAATTTACGCCTACTACTCCTGCAATCGCACAGCCAGCACAACTGAGAACAACTAGTCCACCAATAATGCCTAGCGTGATCCAGAGCCAGCGCAAGCTTTTTTTCGGCTGTTGTTGCTGTGGGACAAATGGCGGTTGTCCATAAGGGGGTTGCCCGTAACCTGGTTGTCCGTAGGGAGGTGGCGCATAGCCCTGTTGTGCATAGGGAGGCGGCTGTCCATAGGCTGGTTGTTGTTGTGGTTGTGCAGATGCTGGCTGCTCATAATAGGACGGAGATGTATAGTGTGTATTTGGTTGCCCAGATGGCGGTTGCTCTGGTTGTTCATATGGCGGCTGATTTGGATTGTATTCCATGAATAATATCCTCCAAGGTGAGTGTCAATCCGTTACTAGTGTGCCACTAGTATAATCGTGCCGCCAACATATTACAAGAGCATGGATTATCTTGCAACCTGAGTGAAAAGCTGCCCTACTTGACATGTAAATCCTGGTAAGAGCGGTGATTGGAGAATGTCAACTTCATCAAATGTTCGGTCTAGCTCTAGCAACCCTTCCTGACGTTGATAGACTTCGAGGCTTCGTTCCTGCCAATTGACAATCCAATATTCCTTAGCACCACGGCGCGAATACAGTTTAAGCTTTATTTCTCGATCCCGACGGTTATTTTCTGAACCTGGCGAGAGAACTTCGATTACAAGCTCGGGGCAAGAATGAAATTTCCCATCTGCTTGCAGTGCAGTAGCATAACGCTCATAGCTAATCCAGACCACATCTGGCACCACTGCGTTATCATTGGTAAAAATGACTCCGGGAGCGAAGATTGCCATACCTGTTTGGGTTTGATTGCTCCAGCTTTGGAGAAAGAAGAACAGTTTACCACAAACAATTTGGTGTTGCATGTCGGGCTGTTTTGACACGTACAATTCTCCATCAATAATTTCGTAGCGGCTTCCATCATCTGGCAAGAGTTCCAGATCTGACACGGTCCAACGTTGTGCTTTCATGGTCCCTCTCTGCATCTTTTCTTGCGAACAAGCGTCGAACATATTGTAACATACTCGCGAAGAGAAATGTGATACTATTTTCATTAGGAAAGGCCGCTATTAAAGATTTTGGCAGGTTCCTTTAATAAGAAAATCCGTTATTAAAGAAAATGGTCATTTTCTTTAATAACGACGTGATAAGCTCTATAGTTATGATAAATGTATACACCTCCTTCATGAGGGAATAGAACCTATAAGACAACAGATTGTGTTCTAAAAGGAGCGAGGAGAAACTATATGCGTGCATTAGTCTACAATGGTACTGACCTTATTTTGGAGCAGAATTATCCTCAGCCAACTCCGGTCGCGGGTGAGGCGTTGATACGGGTATTGCAAGCAGGTATTTGCAATACGGACTTGGAGATTGTGCGCGGGTATATGAACTTTATCGGTGTGCTGGGGCATGAACTTGTAGGTGTGGTAGAGGATATTTACGGTGAGAAGGCGCGGGACATGGGCGCTCATTTGTTAGGTAAGCGCGTTGTTGGGGATATTAATGCTGCTTGCCATCGGTCAGATTGCGCCTATTGTCAGCGCGGTATGCCTACACATTGCCTGAAGCGCACAACGCTGGGGATTGTGAAGCGTGATGGAGCCTTTGCCGATTATGTGCTCTTACCCATAGAGAATCTACACCTTGTGCCGGAGGAGGTGAGTGATGAGGAGGCGGTATTTGTTGAGCCATTGGCCGCGAACTTTGAGATCATGGAACAGGTGCATCTCAAGCCGACTGATAGCGTTGTGATACTGGGAGACGGGAAAATGGGGCAACTCGCTGCTCAGGTCTTGGTTCTGAGTGGCTGTGATGTTGTTATGATTGGCAAACACCGAGAGAAGCTTGCTTTAGTTGAGCAGCGTGGTATACGAACCTACACCCTCGCCGATGCTGAACCTGCTCTCTTAGAGAATGGTCAGCGTGCGGATGTGGTCGTCGAGTGTAGTGGCTCTGCACAAGGGCTAGAGATGGCGTTGCGCCTAGTCAGACCCAGAGGAAGCGTTATTTTAAAAAGTACTGTCGCAGCTAAGGCGACACTCAATCTGGCACCCATCGTCATTGATGAGATTCGCATACAGGGGTCGCGCTGTGGTCCATTTCCTCCGGCATTGCGTGCTCTATGTCAAAAACGGGTGGACATACGCTCATTAATCAGTGCGAGCTATACGCTAGATGAAGGGTTGGCGGCTTTCAAGTATGCGGAACAGAGGGGCGTTTTGAAAGTGCTTATGCGTATGTAGACTATTATATGACAGAAAAGGAGCAAGACATGCAATCGGCGCAGCCGATTGCATGTCTTGCTCCTTTTCTGTCATATAATGCCTTAATTGAGGCGTTCGACGATCATTGCCATGCCTTGGCCGCCACCGACGCACATGCTTTCGAGGCCGAGAGTCTTGTTGGCTGTTTGTAAGCCATTGAGTAGCGTGTTCATGATGCGAGCGCCCGTCATACCATAAGGATGACCCAAGGCGATGGCACCGCCATGGACGTTGAGTTTATCCCAAGGAATGCCGAGGTGCTTGGCTGATGGAATCACCTGTGCGGCGAACGCTTCGTTGATCTCAACAAGATCGATATCGTTGATAGTCATGCCTGCCCTGCTCAGCGCTTGGCGGCAGGCTTCGATAGGTCCCAATCCCATGATCTCTGGGTTGAGTGCTGAGACACCACTCGCGACAATACGAGCTAGGGGTGTGATGCCTAACTCACGCGCTTTGGTATCGCTCATGATAACCACTGCGGCGGCCCCATCGTTGAGTGGACAGGAATTGCCCGCAGTAACCTCGCCATTGGGACGAAAGACAGGTTGCAGCGTGGCTAATTTCTCAACCGTTGTACCTGGTCGGGGACCATCGTCTTTGCTCACGACTGTACCGTTGGGTGTGGTAATGGGGGTGATCTCGCGTGGAAAGAAGCCGTCCTGCTGTGATTTCACTGCTCTTTGCTGCGATAGGGCGGCGAATTCGTCCATCTCGCGGCGACTGACATGTTCGCTCAGGCGCACATTTTCGGCGGTTTGGCCCATAGAGATATAGATGTCAGGCAAGCCCTTTGGAGGCTCCCACGAGGTAGCCCCTTGCTCTTGCTCATGGGCATGTGCCTCAGCATCGGCAAATAATGCGTTGTGCGGACCCATGTCGGCCAGACCATGTGAGAAACGGCTCACGGCCTCGACTCCGGCGGCTACGAACACGTCTCCCTCACCTGCTTTGATGGCATGGAAGGCCATACGGATGGTTTGCAACGACGAGGAGCAATAGCGGTTGACGGTTACACCGGGAACGGTGGGCATGCCAGCGAGGATGGCTACGACGCGGGCCATATTGAAGCCGGACTCTCCGGCTGGCTCACCACAACCGAGCATGAGGTCTTGAACCGTACTGGGATCGAGTTGGGGAACCTTGGCAAGCGCTGCCTTGACAATAGTGGCAGCAAGATCGTCGGGTCGGCATTCGACTAGTGACCCCTTGCCAGCTCGTCCGATGGGACTACGGGTGGCGGCAACGATGACAGCTTCAGGCATAAGAATCTCCTTTGTTCTTTCTTCTTCCCGCCATTCCAAGCGGTGGAGCAACAGACAAACATTACACATCCCATCCTATCGTATTTGGTGATAGATGTGCAAGCAAGCGACGTTCCTTATCTGCGATGGGACTGACGTTAACAACTCCAGTCCCAGTAGTCGCTAGGCGAAAAAAGGCTGCCTCCTGAAGCGGTAAATCGGTTGGTGCCTGGACAATTCGTACTTGCAATGGTAATTGTTATTTGTATTGATGCACCAGGGGCCAATGTGCCACTTGCCTGTGAAAAAGTCACTCCTGTTGGAAAATCAGCAGTCATCTGCCAAGACACACTAATTGAGTCTCCTCTTGCTGATAGGGTTACAAGGCATGTCCAATTACCGCTCTGGGTGCAATTGGAGCTATTAAGTGTGCCATTGGGTGGATCGACAAACAAATATGTGCATACTATTGGTATCTGGACAGTGTTGGCTGACCCTTTTATAAACAGCGTTTCAGCAGCCGGACAAGGTACATTAGAGTAAGAATAAAAAGAGATAGTAGCTGATTTCCCAGGAGTTATCGAACCAGAGTTAGGGGAAATCGTGTAATCTGATGGGCTTATGGATGCTGACCAGTTCAGTACACTGGTAGTTTGTGACGCGTTGCTAAGAACGATGTTGCAAGATATGGCTGTTGCGCCACCTCCGTGTGTGTCTATAGTGCAATAGTTTGAAGAATTAGTCACCAGAATACTTGATGGGTTTGTGGTTAACGTCGGTGGTATAGGGATGGAATTCGCAGTAGCAGTGGGGCTGGGTGTGACAGTAGCAGTAGGACTGGGCGTAGGGCTTGAAGTTGCAGTTGCAGTGGGGCTGGGTGTAGGACTTGAAGTTGCAGTGGGGCTTGTGTCTGGAGTAGACTTTGGGAGTGGGTCTACAGTGGCAGGGAGGCCTGCTGTGGATCCCTGCTCAATGATGCAGTTGGCGATGTCTTCCCCAACCGATTATTAGAAGATAGTCCCTCGGATGTAGGTGCAGTGGTGGGTACTTGTGCGGATGCCCCTATGTTGTTCTTAGAGGAATGAGTAGGTTGGAGTGCAAATACGAATGATCCTGTGATCAGTGCGAGGGCAATGAGTATTGTCGCCATGATAAGTAACCAACCTCGCTTTGTGGGCTGCCTTGTCTTCGTCTCTACATTTGATGTTGGTATTGATGATATTTCTATTTGGTTGATGCTCTTGTTGCTTGTACTCGGTTGCTCCGACGTTCGGGAAATGATAGGTGTCAATAGTGTGTTCGCGTGGAAAAACGCTTGGCTTATTGGGTCCGAAGAGAGAATGGGTGTATTTTGTGTTGTAAATCCATGTAAGCTTTGTTGGGAAGATGCTTCTGATGGAAGCTTTACAAAGGTAGAAGCATCACTATGGGATTGTGTGACCGTCACACCAGCAATTGGAGTTTTTACTGTGATTTCGTTCTCTTCTGGATCTGTGACCAAGGTCGGGTCATTGTATGAGCTTATTGCTGTGTTTGCATCCTCACGTAGAGGAGAAATAAATGTAGAAGTGAGATCAGAAATAGATAACTGTCCAGCCTGTTCCAAGGCGTTCATAAAGTCTCGCATGTTTGGGAAGCGCTGTTGAGGCTCTTTGGCGAGCGATCTCATCACGACAGCTTCTACTTCTGATGATACCATCTGGTTTTTGGCTTGCATTGAGGGTGGTGAAGCATAAAGGTGCTGTGCGCATAGCTCAGGAAATGAGCCTTTGAATGGGCGCTCTCCACAGAGCCACTCATAGACTATTATTCCCAAGGAATATTGATCACTGGCGAGACGTGGCTTACCCAAAATCTGCTCCGGAGCCCTATATGCCACAGTCCCGGCTGCGGCCTTGGTGCTTTGTGAGGTTGAGGAAGCTGAGATCAAGGCAATTCCAAAATCGCTCAACAAAATCTCTCCGTGTGAGCCTAATAACATATTTTCCGGTTTGATATCGCGGTGAATGACTCTGCGCTCATGTGCATATTGTAATGCAGAGGCAACTTGCCCGATGTATAAGAGGACTTCGGCAAGAGAGAGCTTAGTTCCTTTCGGATGCCGTTGGCGTAGGGTGCCATGAGGCGCATAATTCATAATGAGAAAAGGGGTATTATGTTCTAGGGCACAATCAAGTACACGCACAATTGAGGGATGATCCAGGGAAGCAATGAGGCGGGCTTCTTGCAGAAATTCCTCCTGCTCATGCTGTATCAGTTGTGAATGCAGGATTTTGATTGCTACCAGCGATGCTAAGTGGATGTGTTGTCCTAAATAAACTTCGGCGAAACCCCCCTCGCCGAGAAATCACACTAATTGATAGTTGCCAAACCGTTCCCCAATACGAGCCGTCACGGAAATATCTCCTAGTAGACTACAATACCTATTGCTACAGTATAGAAAATAAGAGCGTGCGTTATAAGAGTGGTATGGTGAAGAAATGGTTACGTTCTTGTTGTGATTGTAAGATATGCGTGTACAAATTCAACTTTTTATTATTAGAGCGTCAGAACACGGTCATTATTGTTGATGCTGATCTGGACTGGGGCATCGGTATTTTACTGGCGCTGTAAGAAAGCGAGGCGCACACCCAGACCGACGAAGATACCCCCTGTGAGCCATTGCAGCGCTGTTTGCGCTTTCGCATGCCCCTTGAGCCATGTGCTGAGTGAGCTTGCCATCAGTGCTACGACACTATTGACGATAGTGCCAGAAATATTGAAGAGCAAACCCAGGAAGAGAATTTGCAGCCAGACATGGCCTCGTCTGGTATCAACAAATTGCGGCAGAAATGCCAGAAAGAAGATAGCAACTTTGGGATTGAGTACATTGGTGAACACGCCCTGCGTGAATATCCTCCACTGGCTACTCTGCTCAACTTTTGCTTCTGTAATTGTATGTTGGCGACTGAGCAATGTACGAATACCAAGGTAGATGAGGTAGAGAGCACCGCCAAACTTCACCACGTCATAGGCAAAAGGAACCGCCAGTAGCAAACCGGAGAGGCCAAAAGCAACGGCCAGCGTTTGTAGCAGACTGCCGCCTGTTATGCCAAAGGCAGAGGCGATACCTGCTGTTCGCCCCTGGTTTGTGCTACGCGCAATGACGTACATCATGTCTATTCCCGGTGTGATGTTGAGCGTGAGGGCTGCTAGCATGAATAAAAGGATGTTGGTGATTGGTGGCATGGCTGTGCTCTTTCCTTTTAGATTGATAAGTCTTGTCAATTATACTATAATGCATGCATAATGAAAAAGAGAAGTTGAGAGTGCTGATCCAATGGACATGATGCTTAGGCGAATGCAAAGACAAGCAAAATCGGAGCTTGTCCGTGTTACGCAACATGCCCAAAAAGAAATGGATGAAAAGGTAGAGAGCAATGAAATGTGGTATTGATGGTTGTCCGGGTGAATACGAGCACCGTGAGGTGGTTCATACTATACGCCAGGGGAGCCGCATCATTGTGATAGATCATGTGCCTGCTGAGGTGTGTACTATATGTGGTGATGTGCTCTTCTCCTCTGAAAAATAAATGTACTGTACCCACTC
>JRHI01000384.1_pt1 | contig 49017 bp, 51 predicted proteins | sample 215371 | NCBI WGS metagenome assembly JRHI01 (sample SAMN02929681, study PRJNA255918) | sediment metagenome | biome: cave system; feature: Ice Cave; material: Sediment; isolation source: sediment from deep within a dark volcanic ice cave with no known source of... ...
TGTCTCAGGTGTGTGCCTTGTTTCCCACACAGGCTCCTAGGGCCCGCCGCCGACTTCACGCGCATCTTCCAGTTCCTCGGCGCGACCGAACCGGCACCCGCCGCGGCCGGTCTCGCCGAACTGGACAGCTCGCTCCACGCCGCCTGCATGGTCGCGGCGTGCGAACTCCTGGCTCTGACGGGGCCGGCCGGTGTTGAGGTCGACCGTGCATTGGCGATCATCAACCTCAGCACCGGTCGTTCGGAGGCGACCCGCGACCTGGCCCAGCTCGCAACCACCGGCCTGATAGAAATTGGGGAGATAGCGACGAATGCCCTTCATTGACCTAACGCAACCGTTCAGCAATGGCATGTACACGCAGAGGCTCTTTGGCGCTGTTCACGTCGAGCGCTGCATCACGATCGAGGATGGGGGTGTGAACGTCACCTGCGTCGACTTCGCGGTGCACTCCGGCACCCACGTCGATGCATTCCGCCACTTCGTCGCCGACGGTCTGGCGATGGACAGCATCCCGCTGGATTCCTTCGCCGGTCCCGCCGTTGGCTGGGCGGTCGAACGCGGAGCGGGGGAGGAGATCACCGTCGCCGACCTCGAAGCCAACCGGCCCAGGGCCGAACCGGGGGACATGGTGTTCATCTCGACTGGCTGGGGCGTTCACTTCCACGGCGACCCCGAGCGCTACCGGGTCCATCCCTACCTCTCGGAGGATGCCGCCGCCTGGCTCCTCGAGCGGCGGATCAAGCTGTGCGCCGTCGACCTGCCGACGCCCGACATGCCCGAGGCGGTCCGGCCACCCGGCTTCAACTGGCCGGTCCACCACGCACTCCTGGAGAACGGGACGCTGATTGCCGAGCACCTCGCCAATCTCGAAGCCGTGGCGGGGCGCCGGTTCCGGGCGTACGCATTTCCGATCCCATTCGTTGGCGGCGACGGCTCGCCCACCCGGATCGTGGCGGAGGTCGAGGCCACCACCTGAGTCAGGCGTTTTCCTCTCATTGCGGCGACGGGCGGCTCAGCTGAAGCGCGTGATCCTCAGCACGTTTGAGTAGTCGTCGGTCCAGGCGGGGATATCTGGTTTTGTCGGCGGCTGCGCCCAACCGCGGCCGCTGCTCAGCGCCACCGGTATGGTTCCCGGCCTGGCCAGCACGATCCAGGCGGAGGGGAACTTGCCCGCCGCCCCCTCCGCGGCAGTCACGGAAGTGTCGATGCGTTCTCGCGCCTCCAGCCCGAGGGCAGCCGCATCGGCCGCCAGCACCGGGCGCAGGTCCAAATACTTGTTGGAGATGTTGAAGAGCAGCAGACCGCCCGGCCGCAGGTGGCCCAGGTAGAGCTGGATCGCCTGCGTGGTCAGGAGGTGGGTCGGGACCGCATCCGAGCCGAAGGCGTCGATCGCCAAGAGGTCGTATTGCGCGGCGGGCGCCGCCTGGAGGGAGAGGCGGCCGTCGCCGACGACGATGTCGGTTCCGCCGCCCGGGCAGTCCCGCAGGAAGGTGAAGAGTCGGGGATCGCGCGCGATCTTCACCATCGTCCAGTCCAGCTCGTAGTAGGTCCAGTGCTGCCCAGGAAGGGCGTAGCAGCTCATCGCTCCCGAGCCGAGTCCGATTACCCCAACTCTCCAGGTGGCGATCGCGGCCGGGTCGGCTCCGAACACATCGCCAACCGGGCCCGACGGCGTGTAGTAGGCGCTCGGCACATCGTGCAGCGCGGGATCGTTGACCTGCACCCCATGGATGGTTATCCCGTCGATCAAGAGGTGCCGCGTCCGGGCTGGGTCGGTGATCACCGTGTGAATGCCGTAGAAGTCCCGTTCCTGGAAAAGGACGGTCCCGCGGGTCCCGATCGGCAGGAGGCTGACGACAAGCATCACCAGCGCGGCTGAGCCAAACCTGACCTGGCGACCCGAAAACGCGATGGCGACGACGGCCGGGATGGGAAGGACCAGCAGGGTGCGGAGCAGATCGGCGCCGGTGGCTCCCGCGGTCAGCTGGATCTTCTCCGCGCCGTCGAAGAAACCAGTCGGCCAGCCCAGCCCGGCAAGTACCAGGAGCACCGCCAGCAGTGCTCCGGCGGCCCGAAGGTCGAGGAGCAGCGCCACCCGGGTCCAGACCTGCTTTGCGGTGGGACGCAGGAAGCAGGCGGCGATGATCGCAATCGGGTACTCGAGGTAGTCGTTGAATACGAGCGGGGCAGCGATCGCCGTGAAGAGGCCGCCGAGGGCTCCCCCGATGCTCAGCCAGACGTAGAACTCGGTCAGGTGTCGGGCGGGTGGCCGGTCGGCGGCGAGCAGACCATGGCAGATCAATGCGCCGACCAGGAAAGCGCCGAGGTGAAGGATCGCGAGGGCCCAGAACGGGCCCGATCCACCGAGCAGCACGAAGCCGAGCAGGGGGACGGCGATGAATGGAAATGCACGATGGAGGAGGTGCGTCGGAAGCGGGCGGGGGCCGAAGACCAGCGCGAAGGAGAGCAGGTAGAGCGCCAATGGAATGACCCAGAGCAGCGGCAGGGGTCGAACCGCGGTGGTGAAATAGGCGGTCACGCCGAGCATCCAGATCGACGGCACCGCCGCCAGCAGGACCCAGCGCGCGCGTCGAACGCGGGTCAACGAAGTCGCCGCCGGCACCTGGCTCGCGGCAGCGACCGGGGCGAGGGCGGGCGAGTGGTGGCGCCACAGGTGCCTGGCCGCCAGCGCGGCGAGGACGACGAGGCCCACGTAGGCCACGGTCCACAGCCGCCGCTGTCCGCTCAGACCCAGCCGCGACTCGATCAGAGTCGGATAGGCGAGCAGTGCCAGAAGGCTGCCGACGTTGCTGGCCTGGTAGAGGAAGTAGGGATCACGCGCGTGGGGGTCCCGTGTCATCGAGAGCCAGCGCTGGAGAAGCGGCGAGGTGGTGGAGACGACGAAGAAGGGCAGGCCAACCGACAGCATCAGCACGCCCAAGAGCCAGAAAACCGGCGTCCCATTCGGTGCCGGACCCGGCTGGCGAACCGTGATCGGCAGCACCAGCAGCACCGCCAGCATCAGGGCAAGGTGAGCCACAACCTGAAGCCGGGGGGACCAGCGCTGCGAGATGCCGTGGGTGTAGACGTAGCCGGCGGTCAGCAGCAGCTGGAAAAAGAGGACGGATGTGGTCCAAACCGCTGCCGTTCCCCCGGCCAGCGGCAGCAGCAGCTTGGCAACCATGGGCTCGACCACGAAGAGGACCGCCGCGCCGCTGAAGACGCAGGTGGTGAATAGGATCAGCGTGGCCCTCGACGCTCGCTCCTCACCCTCTATCACGGGAGAAGCGACCGGAGCGAACGATTCAGGTCCGCTCGCGACCTCGCTTGAACTCATCGGGGGGTTCTAGCACAACCAACCCGCTGCGCCAGAGCCATCGTCCGACATCTTGGCGTCTTCGAATGGCGCCTTACGCGCTCGGCGGTCAGCCCCTCGATGTATTCGCCTGCCCAAGTTTATCGTCGCCTGCCCAGAGGAACGCGGGCTGGCAGGCGCGCCGGCCCGCGATTACGGTTGACCTAGAAGCCGGCCCTCAACTTGAGCACGCCGAAGGCGGCACCCTGCGGATCCGTGAGGATCGAGAAGCGGCCGCCGCTGAAGTCCATCGGTTCCTGGAGCGGCCGGGCGCCGGCATCGATCGCCGTCCGGGTCGCACCATCAACGTCCTCGACGTTGAAGTAGACGCCCCAATAACTGGGGACCTCGGCCGGGACCGTGGCGACCATCTCCATCCCGCCCGCCACCCGCTGGCCGTCGAGCTCGAACTCGGTGTAAAGGGTCCCGTCATTTCCCATCGGGACTTGCTTACCGGTCCAACCAAACACCTGGCTGTAAAGGGACGCGCCTTGTCGATTCCGCGCGCATTCAGCTCTGCCCACCCGAAGGCATTCGGACCGCCGCTCCGCCAGTTTCTCATCTGGTTTGCCTGCCAGGCTGAGATAAACGCACCGGTCGGGTCCTGGAACACCGCCATGGTGCCCTGGTCGCCCACCGTTAAGGGCGGCGCCACGACCGTCCCGCCGGCCGCCTGCACCCGCTTCGCCATCTCCTCAGCGTTTTCGGCGCCGATGTAGACCATCCACGCAGAGGGCCCGCCGGGCATCTGCTGCGGCGCAATCCCCGCCACGTCCTCGCCCTCGATCTTCGCCATTCCGTAGCCGCCGTATTGCGGATCGGGGGAGACGTCGATTGTCCAGCCGAAAAGCTTCGAGTAGAACTCCCGTGACGCGGCCGGGTCGGTGCTGGAGAGCTCGACCCAGGCCGGCTTGTTCGCGATCGCAATCTTGGCCTCCGCCACGGAACGCCTCCTTGAACCCCATTGCGCCCGTCCTTCCTGGGAGGTCGGGCAGGACTGAGGTCATTGTGGCACCGAGCAGAGCAGCCCGCGAACTCATTCGCGAGCGGCGGCTCCGCTCAGGGCAGCCGCCAGAGATGCCAGTCCGCTTCAACCTGGTCAACCGGGATAGCCGCCGATCGGGAGATCTCCTCCGCCGACGGGGCGCGGCCCAGCTCGACGAACCGTCGGTAGGTCAGGTTGCGAAGATCGAGGTCCGCCTGTTCCATTCCTGAGATTCTGCACGAGCGCAATCGAGGATGATTGGCGCGATGACCGAGCCACAGTCAATCCCGCTCGCGATTCGCGAAGCGTCAAGTCACGATCCCGGCGTCACCGATCGGGAGACGCTGGTCGGCGGCGTCCGCTGGGCGCTCGTCGAATACCGAGCAGGAGCCAGGCGATCCCGGTGGTGCGCCACCCCCCACAGCGGATACGTCGTCAGCGGGGAAGTTCGATACGAGTTCGAGGACGGCCGCGAGCCACTCATCGCCGGGACCGGCGCGGCATTCCTGCTGCCCGCGCAGCCGCGGCACCGGGGAGCCAACGAGGCGTCGGAGACGACGCGGCTATTCCTGATCGACGCCCTTCCCGGCGGATAGAAGGTGAAAATGCGCCTCGGCGCTTTCATTCCTCCCTGGGGCCCGACGGCGACGGCAGACGACTTCGACACGGTGGCTGCCGGCATCGAAAGGCTCGGCTATGACGCAATCTGGATCGGCGACCACGCCATCTTTCCCCGTGCCGTCCGGTCGACCTATCCCTACAACGCCAGCGGCCGCTCGCCCTTCGATCCCGACGGCCCGCTCTTCGAGCCTCTGACCCTGCTTGCGTACCTGGCGGCGCGCACCTCGCGCGTGAAATTGGGCATCAGCGTGCTGGTCCTGCCGATGCGCCATCCGCACCTGGTTGCCAAGATGCTCGCCAACCTGCAGGCGCTTTCCCGCGGGCGAGTTGTCCTCGGGGTCGGGGCGGGCTGGATGAGGGAGGAGTTCGAGCTGCTCGGCGCCGACTACGCCACTCGCGGGGCGCTCACCGATGAATACATGCGCAAGCTCCGCCGGGCGTGGAGCGGGGACGACCGCGAGGTCGGGTTCCAGCCCAGGCCGCAGCCGTCAATCCCGATCCTGGTCGGCGGCTCGTCGGCGCCCGCGTTGCGCCGGGCGGCCCGGTTGGGTGACGGCTGGAACGCCATCCGGATGACACCCGAGGAGATCGGCCCGGTGGTCAGCCGCCTGAGGCAGATGGTTGAGGATGAGGGCCGGGACCCGGCGGATTTCAAAGTCGTGCTGAGGGCGCCACTCGCCGCCGAGAAGGTCGCCGACCGGCTGGCCGATTACGCGGCGGCGGGAGTTGACGAATTCACCGTTGAAGTGCCGGACGTCACGACTGCCGAGCGCCTGGCACACCTGGCCGGTATCGCAGCGGCCGCGGGACTCCGGACTTAGTCGCCTCCCAGGCTCGTCTCGACGACAAGGTCGCGGATCAGGCGCTTATGCGGGAGCGGTTCAACGCGGACGTCACCCACGGCGGGCACGGTGCAGACGTAGGCGGTCCGGCCGTTGGCCACCGCGCTGCACTCCTTGCAGGCGTTGGCCACCCGGCAGGAGAAGCGGCAGGCGAGGCTGGGGTCCTCGTGTTCGCGCACCCAATTGAGAGCATCGAGCACCGTCATCCCTTCGTATTCCGGAACCTCCCACGTTTCGTCGTGGGGTGCGGCGTCGACCAGCGGGTCGAATCGCTGGACGGTCAGCCTCACGCGACCTCGATGGGGTCGCGGACGACCGAGCGCCAGGAGTGCGACAGGTGCCCGTCCCGCATCGCGACGAGGCTGTTGGCCGCGAACTCCGGCAGCGTCGCGGTCGCGTCCTCGCGCTGGTGGGCGCCGCGACTCTCTCTGCGCTCGGTTGCCGCCGTGACGATGGCTCGGGCCGCGAGCAGGAGGTTGCGCATCTCGAGGGCCTCGTACCACTCCATGTTGAAGCGCCGGGCGCTGCCGACTCGGGCGGCGCTCAGCTTCTCGCCCGCCAGGCTCTCCAGTTCCGCCGCCGCCGAGGCCAGGCCCACCGCCGTGCGAAAGGGGCCGGCCTTAACCCACATCAACTCCTGCAGCTCGCGCCGCAGAGCCGGCAATCCGATCCGGCTGGAGGAATTCTGGCCGAGCAGCGATTCCACCGTCGCGGCCGCTTCGGCGGCTCCCGTCCGCGCCGCCGCGTCAGGTTCGGGTGCGCCCGCGGCCGCGAGGTGGGCTGCCGCTGAGCGCCCGGCGCGGTGTCCGAACACAAACGCTTCGGTGATGGCGTTGCCCGACAGCCGGTTGGCGCCGTGCGCGCCTCCGGCTGCTTCCCCGGCGGCGAAGAGCCCGGGCACCGAGGTCGCCAGCGATCGGTCGACGAGCACCCCGCCCAGCGTGTAATGGGCCATCGGGGCGACCTCCACGGCCCGCTCGCGCAGGTCCACACCCTGCTCCAGAAGCTTGGCCACCGCATGGGGAAATAGCGCGGTGATCTTCTCGAAGGGAACCTCGCGGAAGTCGAGCCAGGCTCCGCCGTGGGGCGTGCCCCGGCCCGCCGCGACCTCCTTCAGGATCGCGTAGGTCAGCACATCGCGGGACGCCGAGTAGCGGCCCTCGTCAGCCGTCTCCGCGTAGTTGTGGACGAACTCCTCGCCGGCGCCATTGAGCAGCCGGCCGCCGAGCTGATAACGGAACGGATCCCACATGATGGGGTCGAGGCCGACGAGGCGCGGGGCGAGGTTGCCGATGGGAAAGAACTGGATCATCTCAGCGTCGATCAATGACGCTCCCGCTCGCAGGGCCAGGGCGTGGGCGTCGCCGGTCATGTTGACGGAGGCCGAGTTGCGGGCGAATAGCTCAGTCAGTCCACCGCAGGCGAGGATGACCGCGCCGGCCCAGATAACGATCAGCTCGCCGGCCTGCACGTCGAGCGCGACAACGCCAGCACAGCTGCCGTCGCCGGCCAAAATCAGGTCGGTCACGAAGAGCCCGGACCGGGTCCTCACCGACCGGCGGCGGAGCTCCTTGCGCAGGCCGTTGGAGACCCCGATGCCGGTCGCCAGTGAGCCCACGTAGCAGCAGCGGCGGCGGGAGTGGCCGGGCGCGCCCACCTGGCGAAGGAGATCCCCGTCCGCTGCCCAACGGACTCCCATGTCGCGTGTTTCGAGGATGCGGTCCGGCCCCTCAGAGCAGAGGAGACGGACCAACGACTCATCATTGAGCCCCTTCCCACTTTGCATCGTGTCGTTGTGGTGAAGTCGCCAGTCATCGGGTTCGGCGTGGCCGATCGCCGCCGCAACCGTCATCTGGGCCATCACTGTCGCGCCACCCCGGCCGACCAGGCTCTTGTCGAGCAGCAGCACATCGGCCCCCTGCCGCGACGCCTCGATCGCCGCATACATTCCTGCCGCGCCGGCACCCACCACGACCACCGCCGCGCGCAGCTCGGTCGGGGTCAACGCCGGTTGGGTCCGGTTTCCACCCCCGCCGAGCGCAGAGCCTGCCGGATCGAGGCGGCGACCTCGCGGGCTCCCGGGGAATCGCCGTGGATGCAGATGGAATCGAAGTCGCCGCTGCGAGCGAAGCGGATCGCCTGGTCGGCTGCCTCGGCCGGCTTGAGAACCGAGCCCGGCTGGCTGCGGGGCGCCAGCTTGCCGTCGGGCAGGTAGGCGCGGTCGGCGAATCCCTCCCGGATCGCCGGCACTCCGGCCCGCTTGGCCGCCGCGACCAGCTCGAAGCCGGGCTGGCCCATAAGCGCCACGCCCAGCTCCGCAGCGAGCCGGGCGATCGCGTCCGCCACCTCGGGATCGGCCTGGGCGCGGTGGTAGAGCGCGCCATGTGCCTTTATGTAACCCAGGTCGGCCACCGCGGCCAGCGCCATGACCTGGAAGCGGACCAGCGCGCCGATCTCGGCGGCGGGCATCGGCACCTCGATCCGGCCGAAATTCTCGCGGTCGTCATAGCCGGGATGCGCCCCCACCTCGACGCCCAGCTCGCGGCAGCGCTTCACCGTGGCCAGGCTGACCAGCGCCGAGCCGGCATGGACTCCGCACGCCACATTGGCGCTGTCGATGTGAGGAAGGATCCCGGCGTCGTCGCCGACGCCCTCGCCAAGATCAGAGTTGATGTTGATCACGGAGCCAAGTGTCGCAACTTTGTCAGAGATGACCGAGACGCCGGTTTCATAAATTCAGCACAATGGGCCTGCTGCCGGTTCGAACCGACGCGGAGGGGAAGTTTTTAAATGACCAAGAGAATGTGGCTGCCGATCCTGGCGGCCTTCACGCTGACCATGGCCTGCGGCGGCGGAAGCGGGGATGCCGGCACCAGCCAGCCTTCCGGYTCCAACCTGGGCGAGATCAAGATCGGCGTGCTCGAGCCCCTTTCCGGCCCAAACGCCAGCCAGGGAAAGGACGTGCTGAACGGTGTCGAGCTGGCCAGGGACGTGCTCAACGGCAAGTACCCCGAGGTCAACATCCCCAAGCTCACGGTCGGCAAGATCACCCTGGTCTCAAGTGACACCCAGAGCAACCCCCAGATCGCGGCCAGCGAGGTCGATCGGCTGGTGCGCACTGAAAAGGTCGTCGCGATCGTCGGCACCTATCAGTCCGCGACCACCCTCACCGCCAGCGAGCGCGCCGAGCGCCTCGGCATTCCCACCGTCTGCGGCTCCTCGTCCTCGACCGCCCTCACCGAGCGCGGCCTGAAGTGGTTCTTCCGCGTCGGCCCGAGCGACAAGACCTTCGCCGAGACGTATTTCGACTGGCTCAAGTCGATACAGGCGCAGCACCCGGTCAAGAGGGCGGTGATCCTCCACACCAACGACCAATTCGGTAACGACGGCGCCAAGATCATCACCGAGGTCGCCGGCAAGAACGGCACCACGATCGTCGATGACATCTCCTTCCAGGGCAACGCCACCGACTTCACCTCGCAGGTTCAGAAGGTCCGCAGCGCCAACCCCGACGCCGTCTTCACCCTCGCCTTCACCAACGACGCGATCCTCTTTGTCAAAACCGCCGCGCAGCTCGGCTACACGCCGCCCGCCATCCTCGCCTTCGGCGCCGGCTGGATCGACCCCAAGTTCATAACCGCGCTCGGCCCGATGGCCAACTATTCGATCACGCGGGCCTCCTGGGCTTCCCAGTTCGGCGACAAGAACCCCACCGCCAAGGCGGTCGCGGCGCTCTACGAGAAGAACTACAACCAGCCGATGACCGAGAACTCCGCCCGCGAGTTCACTGCCATGATCACGACCGGTGAGGCGATCCAGCAGGCCGGCTCGACCGATCCGGAGAAGATCCGCACCGCGCTCCGGAACTACAAGCAGACCAAAACGATCATGCCCTGGAAGGGAATCAAGTTCGATGCGAACGGTCAGAACGAGCAGTCGGCCGGTGTGATCGAGCAGATGGTGAACGGCCGCTACGAGCTGCTCTGGCCGGCCGAGGCGGCGACCACCAAGCTGACCTGGCCGGCGCCTCCTCTTACCGGCCGCTGAGCGCTTGACCGAGCTCTCGCAGGCCGCGATCAGCGGCTTGTTGCTGGGTTCGATCTATGCCCTGGTGGCGGTCGGCCTGACGCTGATCTTCGGCGTCATGGACATCGTCAATTTCGCCCACGGCGACTTCCTGATGGCGGCGATGTACATCACCTTCTTCCTCTGGCTGTACGGCAGGTTGGATCCACTCGTGTCCATCCCCCTGGCGGCGGCCGGCATCGCCATCCTCGGGGTGGTCGTTTACGCGGTCCTGATCCGGCGCGTCCTGAAGGGTCCCGTGCTCTCGCAGATCATCGTCACATTCGGCCTCCTGGTCTTCATGCGCGGCATGGCCCAGGTGCTCTTCACAGCCAACACCCGAGGCATTCCCGACCCCCTGGTCGGCCCGGTCCGGCTCGTCTTCGGCGGGGTCGTGGCGGGCGGCGCGCAGCTGACGGCAGCGGTGGGCGCCATCCTCTGCACGGCACTGGTCTACCTGCTGCTCACCCGGACCGAGCTTGGCTCGGCGATCAACGCCGTCGCCGAGGATGCCGACGCGGCGCGCCTGATGGGGATCGACCCCAACCGGATCCACATGCTCACCTGGGCGGTTGCGGGAGCCAGCGTCGGCGTGGCCGGAGCGCTGCTGATGAATTTCTTCCCGGTCACGCCGGAGATCGGTGCCGGGTTCGGGCTGGTCGCCTTCGTGGTCGTTTCGATGGGCGGCTTCGGTTCCCTGCAGGGCGCCTTCCTGGCCGGCCTGGCGATGGGCGTGATCCAGGATGTGGTCGGCCTCTTTCAACCCGCCTACGGGTTCGCGGCCATCTTCGCGCTGTACCTGCTGATCGTCATGGTTCGCCCGCAGGGCTTCTTCGGAACACGCTAGCTTGAGGCCGGGATTCAGACGCTTCGCACCGGTGGCTGTGGTTGGCCTCCTGCTGCTGGTCTACCCCTTCCTTGTGAAGGACGCTTTCTGGCAGAACGTGGCGGTGCTGGCCCTGGTCAGCGCGTCGGCGGCGGCGGCCTGGAACCTGCTCGGCGGGTTCACCGGCCAGGTCTCATTCGGGCACTCCATCTTCTACGGGACCGGTGCTTACACGACCGGTTTTCTGCTCGTGCGCTTCGGCCTCTCGCCCTGGGTCGGAATGGCTGCCGGGTGCCTGCTGGCGGTTGTGCTGGGGGTCGTCATCGGCTTTCCCGTCTTTCGCCTGCGGAGCCACTACTTCTCCATCGCCACGATCGCGATGCAGCAGGTGATCTTCATCATCGTCGTCAACACCCCGGCCCTCGGGTCCGCGACCGGGATCGAGCTGCCGATCCGCGACGCATCGCTGGCAAACCTGCAGTTCTCCACCCGTGACCTGCTCCCCTACCACATGATCGCGCTCGCCCTGCTCGCCGTCTCCAGCCTGGCGATCTGGCTATTCATGCAGGGCAAGGCGGGAACCTACGTCCGTGCGATCCGCGACGACGAGGAGGTGGCGCGGGCGATGGGCGTCCCCGTCCGCCGCTACAAGCTCTACGCACTCGCCCTCTCGGCGGCGATCACGTCATTGGCGGGCAGCTATTACGGCATGTACTCGCTGTTCATCGATCCCAATGTCGTCCTCTCCCTGAACCTGTCAATCGCGATCGTCCTGATCGGCGTGCTCGGTGGTGCGGGCAGCCTGTGGGGCCCGCTGGTCGGGGCGTGGGTGCTGCAGATAATCCAGGAGGAGACGCGGGTCCGGCTGTCGGGAGCGGGGAATGCCTTCGACCTCGTCATCTACGGGCTCTTGGTGATGTTGATCGCGGTGGTTGAACCGGCCGGCCTGGTCGGCATCGGCCGGCGAATCGGGCGCCGCCTCCCGGCCCGGCTCCGGATGGGCAGCCGATGAGCCTGCTCAAGCTCACCGGGCTGACACGACGGTTCGGCGGGTTGGTGGCTGTGAATGAGGTCGACATCGAGATGGAGGCGGGCGACATGGTCGGCCTGATCGGTCCCAACGGGGCGGGCAAGACCACCCTCTTCGCGCTGATCGCGGGTTCGCTGCCGCCTTCGAGCGGGAGCATCGCGTTCGCGGGCAACGAGGTCGCCGGCTGGTCGTCGGACCGGGCCGCGCGGGCGGGAATCGGGCGCACGTTCCAGATCATGCGGATCTTCAAGTCGATGACCGTGCTGGAGAACGTGATGGTCGGCTCCTACCTTCGCGAGACGCGGCCGGCGCGGGCTCGCGAGCAGGCCGAGGAGGTGCTGGAAACAGTTGGCCTGGGCGATTGGGCCGGCCGGCCGGCCGCCAACCTGACGGTGGCGTCGAAAAAGCGCCTCGAGCTGGCCCGGGCGCTCGCCACGCAGCCGCGATTGCTGCTGTTGGATGAGGTGATGTCGGGCCTGACCCCGGTCGAGACGGGGGAGGCCGTCGAGCTCGTCCGCAAGCTGAATCAGAAGGGCCTGGCCATCCTCCTCGTGGAGCACGTGATGGAGGTGGTCATGCCGCTCTCACGCCGGGTGGTGGTCCTGGATCACGGCGTCAAGATCGCCGAGGGCACGCCCGCCGAGGTGTCCCGAGACCGCGCGGTCATCGAGGCCTACCTGGGGGATCAGCATGCCGCTGCTGGAGGTTAAGGGCCTCTCCGTCGCCTACGACGGAGCGCCGGCGCTCACGGATGTGTCGCTGCATGTCGATGAGGGGGAGATCGTCTCCATGGTCGGCGCCAACGGAGCCGGCAAGACCACGCTGCTTGCCGCCATCGCCGGCCTCAAGCCGGCCAGCGCGGGCAGCGTCCTCTTCGAGGGCCGCAACGTAATTGGGATGCCGGCACACCGGCTCGCCCAGCTTGGCATTGCGCTGGTGCCCGAGGGAAGGCGGCTCTTCCCGCGCCAGCCCGTCTGGCGAAACCTGATGCTGGGGGCCTACCGGCAGCGTGACAGGGAGTGGCGGCAGTCCCAGATCGACCGCGTGTTCACCATGTTCCCGGTTCTTCGGGAGCGTCGCGAGCAGGCCGCGGGCACGCTGTCGGGAGGCGAGCAGCAGATGCTCGCGATCGGCCGCGCCCTGATGTCCAAACCGCGCCTGCTGCTGCTCGACGAGCCATCACTTGGAATTGCGCCGATTCTGGTCGGGACGATCTTCGCGTCGCTGCGTGAGATCAATGAGCAGGGCCTTACCCTCCTCCTGGTCGAGCAGCGTCTCAAGCAGGCGCTCGCGCTTTCGGCGCGGGCCTACGTGCTGCAGACCGGTCGGATCGTGCTCTCCGGACCGAGCTCGGAGATGGCCGCCTCCGACGAGGTGCGCCGCGCTTATCTTGGTCTCTGAAGTTTGCTTGGTCTCTGAAGTTTGCTTGGTCTCTGAAGGTCCTGTTTGAAGTAGCGGATCTCGAACGTCATCGCTCCGTCGGGTGCGCGCCAGGGACCGTGGGGCATTCCGGGCGGGCGACAGGCGTACATGCCGGCGGTGAAAGTCTGGTCGAGCGTGAGGTCGTGCATCGCCCCGCTCAGGATGTAGACCTCCTCCCAGAAGTCGTGTATCTGCACGCCACGGGATTGGTGGCCGGGAGGAAAGTAGAGGAGCCGCGTCACGTCGCCGGTCTCGTCATCACGCGCCAGGATGCGCTGCGTCATTCCCGGCTGGCCAGCCACCTCTTCGAGGGGGATGGCGGTGACGTCGAAGAATTCTCTTTCAGGCTTCACGGGGTATGTCGGTCACGAACATCTGCCCTGGTTCGTGGGTGATCATCAGCTCCGGCCTGGCCTCCTGCGCGACCGCCTGCGGGGTGACTCCGCAGGCCCAGAAGACGGGCACCTCACCAGGCTCGATCGCAACCGCCTCGCCCCAGTCGGGAGTGAAGACGTCGCTGATCCCGATGACTTCCGGGTCGCCGATGTGAAGCGGCGAGCCGTGGGCCCGCGGGTAGCGGGCTGAGAGTGACAGGACCTGGCTCAGCTGGTCGCTCCGGATGGGCCGCATCGTGACGACGACGGGGCCGGCGAACTGCCCGGCCGGCCGGCACCTGATGTTCGTCCTGAACATCGGGACCGTCGTTCCGCACTCGACGTTTCGCACTCGGACGCCTGCCTCGGCGAGGGCATGCTCGAAGGTGTGGCTGCAGCCGAGCAGGAAGGCGACCAGGTCGTCTCGCCAGAGCTCGACGACATCGGTGGTCTTCGCGACCAGCTCACCCCTGCGGTAGACGCGGTAGCCGGGCACATCGGTGCGCAGATCGGCCTCCGGAGCGCTGGCATGCGGGACCGGATCGCCGGGCGTTGTGATCTCCAGGATTGGACACGGCTTGGGATTCCGGGAGCAGAAGGAGGCGAATTCGACGGCAGCATCCTGGGGCAGGATGACCAGGTTGGCCTGGTGAACGGACGGCGCGTGCCCGGAGGTGGTTCCCTGCCACAGGCCGGCCCGCGCCAGACGCCTGACTTCGGCCGCCGTCTCCATCCTCGCCACCTCAGCCACTGTTGCAGCGTAGGTCAACCGCGGGCCCGCGCCGGCCTTTGACGGCGCGAGATCTGTCGATTACTCTTCGCCGGCATGGTTGGCGCGGCAACCCTGGCCGGCGATCGCAAGGAGCTTGGCTTCTGGCGCCTGCTGGCCATCAACACTCTGAAGTTCGGTGCCGATGGGTTCCATTGGACGCCCGTCAACATCATCCTCCTGCCGACCATCGCCATCCTCCTGGTGGGCGATTCCGCCCCGCTCCTCTCCTCGAAGGCGGCCTCCGCGGGCGCCGTCTTCGCTGTCATCGTCCCGATTGCTGTCGGATACCTCAGCGACCGCACTCCGGGCCGTTTCGGCCGCCGGCGGCCGTGGATACTCGCCGGCACGCTGGTGAACCTGATCGGCCTCGCCCTGATGGCGGCGGCGGGGTCGCCCGCCGCGCTGATCGCTGCTTACCTGGTGATCCAGATCAGCAACAACGGAGCTTTCGCCGCCTACAGCGCGGTCATCCCCGATGTCGTTCCCGGCCGCCAGAACGGGCGCGCCTCGGGACTGCTCAATGCGATGCAGCAGCTGGGAACCGTCGTCGGGCTGCTCGCGCTCACAGTCCTGCTCGGCCGGCTCGGCAGCACCCGCCTGGGGGCCTCCACCGGAGCAATCGTCGTCGCGCTGGTGGTCGCCGGTTCCCTGATCGTCTCTCTGGCGGCAATCCCCGAGAAGCCGTTGGAAAAGGCGAAGCAGGCCATGCGCCGGCGAGTCGAGTCGCACATGTTCGTGGCGGGTGTCGCGTTTGCCGCCGCGCTCCTCGCCCTGGAGTTCGTACTGCTCGCGCCCTGGAGCCTGTGGACGGTGGGCATCGGGATCGCCGGACTTGTCGCGGCTGTCGTTGCGGTTGCAGCCGGGGCCCGGATCCCGGCGCTGCGCGGAGTGCTCGTCCCGCTGCAGGACCACGATTTCTTCTGGGTCCTGGCCACCCGCTTTTTCAACACCGTGGGTCTCTACAGCGTGGGGCCGTTCATCGCGTTCTTCTTCAAGGACGTGGTGCGCAGCGAGAACTACGGACTCGAAAGCTCGCTCTGGTTGCTGGCGGTGATCGGAGGCGGCGTCCTCCCCGCGGTCGCCGGGGGCTACCTCTCCGATCGCCTGGGCGGGCGGCGCAAGCTGTTCGTGTACGTGTCGAGCGGGGTGCAGGCCGCGGTTGCGGCCGTCCTCCTTTTCAGTCTGGTCCAGGATCGCGTCCCGCTCTATCTGTTGGGCTTTGTTTTCGGTCTCGGCTTCGGGGCCTACCAGGCGGTCGACTGGGCCTTGGCCTGCGACGTCCTCCCGGACCGGAACAATGCAGCTGCCAAGGACATGGCTCTCTTCCATGTCTCATTCACCTTGCCCCAGGTCCTCGTCCAGGCGATCGGCGGCCCCATCCTGGTCTCGCTCAACCATTCGCCGGGAGGAAACTTTGGCTACCGGGTCCTCTTTGGTTCCGCTGCGATCTGGTTTGTTCTGAGCACCGTGTTCGTCCGCCAGATCAGAGGGGTGCGCTGATCCTGTTCAGGTGCGGGCCATGGCTCGCATTTCGGGCAGTACGTGCTCCGCAGCCGCTTCCGCTCCTCGGACCGGATCCTCGCCCCCGAGGTAGATGACCAGCTCCGAGAATCCGGCGTCCGCGTATTGCGCCAGCTTCTCATTGAAGGCCGCCACTTCACTCGGCTCAAAGCGCAGCTGGGCCGACCGCCGGATCTCGGCCGGGTCGCGCCCGATCTCGCCGCACAGCTCATCCAGCTGCCGCGACGCGGTCACAGCGGCCGCCAGGGACTTGTTCGCATCGCCGGCGGCGTTCCAGACGTCAGCGTGGCGAGCCGTGAGCTTGAGGGTTGAGGGCCCGCTGGCCCCGATCCAGATCGGCGGGTAGGGCTTCTGGATGGGCTTCGGGTTGGCGATCGCGTCCTTCAGGCGGTAATACCTGCCCTCGAAGTTGGATCGCTCCGCGGTCCATAGCTTCTTGACAACCTGAAGGCCCTCCGACAGCCGCCCGACCCGGTGCTCCAGGCCCTCGATTCCGTACATCTCATGTTCGTTGACAGCCCAGGCGGCGCCGACTCCGAATTCGAGCCGGCCACTCGACAGGTGATCAATGGAGACGGCCAGCTTTGCGAGGAGGGCAGGGTTGCGGTAGGTGATCCCGGTGACCATCAGCCCGAGCCGCGGGCGAGTGGTCACAACCGACATCGCGCCGAGCAGCGTCCAGCCGTCGAACACGGGTCGGTCCGCGCCCTCGGGCCCGATGCTGGCGAGGTGGTCGAACGCCCAACAGTGATCGAAGCCGGCCTCCTCGGCGGTGGCCCAGACGCGGCGGAAGGCTTCGATCGGCGCCGCCTGTGACAGCTTCAGGCCGACGCGGAGTGGATGGCTCATCGCGCCGCCGCCCTCTCGATGGCGAGCAGGTCGGGTGCGAGCCTGTCCAGCTCGGCCGACTCCTCGCTGCTCAGCGCCCGCAGCGGGCGCCGGCAGGCCTCGTTGATCGGGGCGCCGCGGCGGACCAGGATCCGCTTCAGGGCTGCCTGGAACGGAAACCGGTTCATCGTCGTTCGCATTTCGGCGAGTCGTGCGGCGCCCTCGCTGGTTGGGTGGCGGACCACGGCCGTGACGGCTTCGGGAAAGGCCGCGGCGAGGCCCGAGACCGCGCCGACGGCGCCGCGCTCCATTCCGCGTGCGATGAGCGCCTCGGGCCCGACGAAGATCCGCAGTCCATCAAGCAGATAGGGCTCGAACTTCTCCCATGGGGTGTCCGAAACCTTGAGGCCGACCAGGTTGGGAATGCGGGAGCGCAGCTCCTCGATCATCGAGGGCGCAAGCGCATAACCCGCCCGCGCGGCGAGCTCGTAGATGAAAAAGGGAAGGGGCGCGCAGGCCCGAGCGGCCTCAGTGAAATGCGCCGCCAGCGCGCGCTCATCAGGCTCGTAATAGGGCGGGCCGATGACGGCCACCGCGGCGGCGCCGATCTCGGCGGCGTGGGCGGAGAGGGCGGCGGTGGCGGCGGTTGTCTGGGCGCCGCAGTGCACCATCACGGTCAACCGGTCGCGCCCGGCGCGGACGAAGGCCGCGGCGACCGATTTGCGCTCCGCGGTGTCGAGCAGGATGCCCTCACCGGTTGTGCCCATCGCCAGCAGGCCATCGATACCGCCCGCGGCGAGGTGGTCCGTGAGCGGGCCGATCGCCTCGAGGTCGACGGTGTCGCCACCCTCCCGAAACGGGGTCACGGTCGCGGCGATGGCGCCCTTCAGATGAGAAACGTTGCCAGTGGGCAAGCGAGATCCTCCTTGTGATTCGTGGTGCTGCGGTAACCGTTGAGAAGCCGCGACCTATTCACTGATGAGAGAAACGGTACTCGCGCCGCGTGACCGTTGGTATGCCCAGTCGTATTTGATCTTATGCGCGGCAAACGAAGAATGTACGATAGCGAACTGCAGACCAAGCTGATAGCCATCAATCCGGGGGACACATGCTTAATCAACTACTCGAGTCCGTGATACCGGGCGGAGTCTTCATCGGCGTGGGCGTTGCCCTCGGCGCCACCTTCAGCGAGCGGTTGCGGCCAATCGCCAAGGAGCTGCTGAAGCAGGGTATGACCGCCGCCGAGCGCCTCCGGGAGGCCGCGGCCGAAGCCTATGAGAGGAGCCAGGACCTGATTGCGGAGGCCCGCCAGGAGCAGCAGCAGGAGGCGCGGGCAACGAGTCGCCCGAAGCCTGCAGCGCGGCGCAGGAAGGCCCCGTCGGCGCGGCGCGCGGCAAGCAAGCGGTCGAGCTCGGGCCGACGCGCCACGGTGGTGATCTCTCCCGCCTCGGGCGATCGGGACTAACCGCGGATGGCCACCAACGGCAATGGGCGCGCGGCGACGGCGGTGCTCGAGCACAGCTCGGCGCGCCGGATGCGGGTCCGGCTGGTCAAGGGGGATCGCACGCCCGCCAAGCTCGACCGTATCCGCCGCCACATCGAAAACAATCCGCACGTCAGCTCGGTGCAGGTGAATCCAAAGACCGGCTCGGTCCTGATTCATTCGAGCAATCCTGCGTCGGTCCGCGAGACGCTGGAAGATGTCGTTCACCTCACCATGCCCTTTGCCAGTGATGACAGCGAGCCGCAGGTTGAGGCGATCGTTGACGCGGTGCGCGCTGTTGACGATCGAATCCGGGCAGCGACCGGCAACAAGCTCAGCCTCAAGTGGATCGTTCCGGCGACCTTCGCAACCATGGGCGTCCGGCAGCTGATGGTCCAGGGCTTTACGCTCGGGGTGATCCCCTGGTACGTGCTGCTCTATTACAGTGCGGACTCTTTCCTCAAGCTCTATCCCGAACACGCACCGTCGGCCGAGCGAGGGCTCTTCTGATGGCGGGCAACCCGGATCGCGGCCTCACTCGTCAGGTCGGACCCGTGAAGGTGGACGTACCCCGCACCGCCGGCTATTTCGGTGGCATCGGACTGGCGGTGGCAATTGGCCTCATCGAGTGGCCAGTCGCTCTCTTCCTGGGTGCCATTCCGGTGATCAAGCTGCTCCAGCGCTCAAATCTGCCGGACGGCGTCAGGTTCGCCGCGCAGGTCTTCGAGGGCGCCTCGAAACCGGTCGGCGGCGATTCGGCTGGAACCATCACCCTGCTCGAGCCGCCGGCCCGTCGGGCACCGACGCGAAGTCCGTCGCGAAGGTCTTCCCCCCGGCGCTCGACAGGAACGTCCGCGCGGCGGCGGTCCGCCAAGGCGCCGGCGGCCGCCCGGTCCGGGCGAACCCGCCCCGCTGCAAAAACGACCGGCTCAGACCTGGGCTAGTGGACCGTAACGACCACTAGCTAGCACCACCCTCGACGGCGACTCCGACTTCCTGGGACGCCGGGCTGCGCGCCTCCGGCCTGTACCTCATTCAGCCGTTACAGTCCACTAGACCAGCGAGAACACCAGCAGGCCCTGCGCCAGGTGATACGCGACGATGATCGGGAGCCGCGCCTGCGGCAGTGGTCTCACGTATCGATTCCAGGCGATCAGGCCGTCGCTCAGGAAGAAGAGCATCGCCCCCAACGCCGCGACGGGCTTTCCGCTGGCGATCGCGAGCGCGACCATCGCCGAGATGACGACGAGGTAGGCGGCGACGGCCGGCAGGGGAGCCGGCGTCTTGCTGCTGGCGACTCGGGACAGAACGCGCCGCCCCACGAAGAAGGCCGGCACGGCGACGGCGATCGCCGCAAACACGAGACGAATCGGCTCCGGGCCGGTTGAGACGAAGCCCGCGATGTAGGCCAGGTGCGCGACCAGGAAGGCGCCGAGCCCGGCGCTGAACCACTGGTCGGCCAGCAGCAGGTAGATATCCCCGAAGAGCGACAGGACCAGGGCGCCCACGAAGGCGTCGCGCTGGAACTCGTGCTGGGGATGGAGGGTGAAGGCGGCGGCCAGCAGGAGCAGCAGCGCGCCCGGTTTTCCCACCCAGCGCAGACGGCGATCCCCGCGAGCGCAACCGACCCAATCTGTCACCGCGAGCAGGGCGGCGAGGCCGAAGAGCAGGCCCGCGGTCCGCGTCATGGGCCCGAGGCTAACCTAGTCTGCGAATGACAAGACGATTGGCCGGCATGACGGCCGTGGTCACCGGGGGCGGCCGCGGCATCGGCCGGGCCGTGGCGCTCGCCTTCGCCGCCGAGGGCGCCCGGGTTGCGGTCGCCGCGCGCACGGCCCCTGAGATCGAAGCCGTGGCGGCGGAGTGTGGCGGCGGCGCCATCGCGCTGACCCTTGACGTGACCGACGAGGCGGCCTGCAACGCCGTCGTGGCGGAGGCGAGGGAGAAGCTGGGCCGGCTCGACATCCTGGTCAACAACGCGGGCATCGCCAGCTCTCACAAGTTCACCGACCTCGACACGGCAACCTGGCGGCGGATCCTGGCGGTGGATCTCGACGGCCCCTTCTACCTCACCCGCGCCGCGGTCCCGGTGATGCTCGAGCAGGGTGGTGGAGCGGTCATCTCAATCGCCTCGGTGGCGGCCCGCGTCGGCATGCCGTACGTCGCCGCGTACACCGCGGCGAAACATGGTCTGCTCGGTCTGATGCGATCGCTGGCCGCCGATTACGCCCGCCGCGGCATCACCTTCAATTGCGTCTGCCCGGCCTATGTCGACACGCCGATGACCGAGGCCACGGTGGCCAACATCATGCAGCGAACCGGCCGCTCTCACGAGGAGGCGGTGAAACCCCTCCACACGCCCCAGGGCCGGCTGGTCACACCGCAGGAGGTGGCAGAGGTCTGCCTCCTCCTCGCCTCCCCCGGCGGCCGGGGCATCACCGGCCAGGCGATCAACGTGGACGGCGGCGCCAACCAGGCATAGCTCTCGCCCCCCTCCAACCTCCCCCCTTCGTGGGGGAGGACCATGCTTCCTCGGTAGGTGGGGGGGTCGTTCAGAGCCGCAGCCACGTTCAGTCCTGTCGGTTCCGATCCTCGACCTGGCGGCCGAGGTCCCGCTTTGACACCTTGCCCACGCTCGTCCTGGGGAATTCGTCGAAGATCTCGAGTCGCTCCGGAAGCTTGAACTTGGCGATCCCCTGCTGGGTCAGGAATTCGGCGATCTGGGGCAGCGTCACGCTCAATTCGCCCCGCAACACGAGACAGGCGCACATCCGCTCCCCCAGGACCGCATCGGGCACTGGGACGCAGGCGACGTCGAGCACCGCGGGGTGCTTCAGGATCAGGTTCTCGACCTCCTCGGCGCTGATCTTTTCGCCGGCGCGATTGATCAAGTCCTTGAGCCGCCCCTCGACGATCAGGTTGCCTCCAGCCGAGATCCGCACCAGGTCGCCGGAGCGGTAGAAACCGTCCGGTGTGAAGGCCCGGGCATTGTGCTCCTCGGCCCGGAAGTAGCCGCGAATCGTGTAGGGGCCGCGCACGATCAGCTCGCCCGGTGACCCGGGCGCCACCTGGGCACCCTCGGGGTTCACCACCCGGACCTCGTCGCCCGGGCTGACCGGCCGGCCGGCGGTCTCCCGCCGCTCCTCCTCGGGGTCGTCGAGCCGGTTGAAGTTGAGCAGGCCCTCGGCCATCCCGAACACCTCCTGGACGCGGCAGCCGGGCAGCAACTCCTCGGTCCGCCGCTTCACCTCCGGCTGCAGCCGCTGGCCGCCGGTGTTGACGACCCGGATTGACCCCAGCTCGGCCGCGCCGATGGCGGGATCGTTGAGCCAGCGGATCAGCTGGGCGGGCACCAGCTGCACGTGCGTAACGCCGTGCTCGTTGATCAGCCTGAAATTGTCGGCGGCCGAGGTGGTCGAGCCGAGCACCGTCCGGCCGCCCAGCTGCAGGAAGCTCTGCAGGCCCGGCGAGGCGAGTGGGAAGTTGTGGCCCAGGGGGAGCACCGCGAGAAGGACATCATCAGGCCGGATGTCGTTCACGGCACCCGCCGCGATCGAGTTGTACCAGTAGTCGTCGTGCGTCCGGGGGATCAGCTTGGGGAGCCCTGTGGTCCCCCCCGAGAGCAGGAACACAGCGGGGTCAAGGGGGTCGATTGAGACCTGCGCCAGGGCACCCGCATCGCCCCGCAGCGAACCAAGCCGGTCAAGCGTGACCACCGCCTCCAGCTCGGGGTTCTGCTCGTGGACCAGGCGGGCGAGGTCGGCGTCGTGGCAGATGTAGGCGCGAGCCTGCGCGAGCTTCACGAAATGCCCGATCTCCGCCTGGCGATGGGCCGGCAGGGCGAGGATCGGGATCGCGCCCAGCCGCTGCAGCGCGAAATACAGAAAGACGAACTCGGGGACATTGGGCAGCTGGACCACCACCCGGTCGAGACTCGCGACTCCCGCCGCGTGAAGCCCCGCCGCCAGCACCCCGGCCTCTCCCCGCAGCTCCGAGTAGGTGCAGCGTCCGCCCGGCCAGATCAGCGCCACGCGGTCGCGGTGCGCCTCAAAAACGGCCGCGAAGGAGTCCCACAGGGAACGGTTCGGCCACCAGCCGGCCGCCCGATAGCGCGTCACGAACTCCGGCGGGTAGGGAACCACTCCGGGCAGCATCGGCGGAAGAAAAATTACACCCGCTTAATGGCGCCTTCAGGTTTGCGGGGGAGCATGGCGGCCATGGCACGGATGTGGCTCTCGCAGGGAACCGGGGCGATGCTCGCCCTCGGACTACCCGCAGTGGCGCTGTCACTGCTCCTCCTGGTCGCTGGGGAGGTGGTCCTCCGCTGCCTCCGCCTGACCCAGTCACTGATCCGTCGCCTCCGATCTGTGCGACCGCACGGCCTGCTGCTCGCGGGATTCCTCCTCCCCGTGACAGCGGCCTGCGGTCTGCAGGGCATCACTTCGGTCCCGACCCGCACGACCGTGCCGGCGCCGGTCGCCGCCACCGCGCCGGCCGTCTCCATGAACAGTTCGGCCGAGCTGAGGGCGCTCCAGTCTGAATTCGTCAGCGTCGTCAAGGCCGTCGGGCCCTCGGTGGTACAGATCGACACCAGAACCGGCCTCGGCTCGGGGATCATCTTCGATCCTCAGGGAGACATCGTCACGAACGCGCACGTCGTCGGCAACTCTCAGCAGTTCAACGTCACGCTCTCGAATGGCAGGGAGTACGCGGGCCGCCTCATCGGCACCTTCGTGGCGGATGACCTGGCGGTCATCAAGATCGACGGCGGACCATTCCCGGCGGCCACCTTCGGCGACTCCGCCCAGCTTCAGGTGGGGGACATCGTGATGGCCATCGGCAACCCGCTCGGCCTCCAATCCAGCGTCACCGAGGGCATCGTGAGCGCGGTCGGCCGAACCCTCAGCGAGCAGAACGGAGCCACCCTCAATGACCTCATCCAGACCAGCGCCGCGATCAACCCCGGCAACAGCGGTGGTGCCCTGGTGGACCTGCGCGGGCAGGTCGTCGGCATCCCGACGCTGGCCGCCACCAACCAGGGCGGCGCAGCCGCCGGGATCGGGTTCGCCATCCCGAGCAACACGGTCAAGGACATCGCCACCCAGCTCGTCCAGAGCGGGAAGGTGACCAACTCCCACCGGGCCTACCTCGGAGTCCAGCTGGCCAGCACGCAGGGCGGCGGCGTCCTCGTGACGAGCGTCGTAACCGGCGGGCCGGCCGACCGGGCGGGAATCCGCAACGGCGACCTGGTCACCGCCATCGACGGCCGGACCACCGCCTCCAGCCAGGCGCTCTCCGCCAGCCTCGCCGGCCACAAGCCCGGCGATACCGTCAGCCTCTCCATCCAGCGCCGGGCGGGCGGGACCGAAACGGTCAAGGTTGCCCTCGGCCAGTACCCGGGCTGAGCAGCCGACCTACCATCACCCTGAGGTGAGGGTGCTGATCGCTGAGGACGATCCGGGTGTCCTCTCAGTGTTGCAGAGAGGTCTCACGGAGCACGGCTATGTCTGCGACGTGGTGACCCAGGGCGGCGACGCCCTCCACCTCCTGCGCCTACACGACTACGCGGTCGCCGTGCTCGACTGGCGAATGCCGGAGATGACCGGCGAGCAGGTCGCCCGGGAGGCGCGGCGGCTCAAGATCCGGACGCCCATCCTGATGCTCACAGCGCGCGACACCACGGCCGACAAGGTCCTCGGCCTCGACGCGGGGGCCGACGACTACCTGGTCAAACCCTTCCAGTTCGATGAGCTTCTGGCCCGCCTCCGCGCACTCCAGCGGCGCCCAGCGGAGGTGGCCGAGCCGGTGTTGTCGCTGGGGGCCCTCGCGCTCGACCCGGCGCGCCGGCTGGTGACCGCCGCCGGCCGCACCTTGCGGATCACCGGGGTGGAGCTGGCGATGCTCGAGCTGCTGCTCCGGCGCAGCCCGGCCGTGGTCAGCCGCGAGGCGATCGCCCGCCACGCCTGGCCCGAGGCGGGCAGCGAGATCGGCTCGAACACCATCGACGTCCACGTCGCCAACCTGCGCCGCAAGCTCGCCGATGCCGGCGTCGAGCTGCTCACCGTGCGCGGTGCCGGCTACCGCCTGATGAAGACCTGATGCGCTGGCGATTGATGCGCGTGGCGGGGGTCTCGGCCGCGGTTGTCATCGTCCTCTACGCGGTCATCGCGGCGGCGATCGACGCGGCCCTCTTCCAGACCCTGACCAGCGATGTAGACCAGCGGATCAAGGCCCGGATCGGCCTGATCATCGAGCATCCCAGCGTCATCACCAGGCCGATCCCTTCCGGCGAGCACAACCAGCCGCTTTACGTCTGGCTGATGGGCCCTGACGGGCGCCTCGTCGGGTCGACCGTCCAGGCGCCCCAGGTACCCCGCAACTTCCACCCCGGCGGGCCTCAGACAGTGCTGCTGGACGGGTCACGCTTCAGGGTCTTCGGGGAAACCTTCTCGGACGGCTGGCTGGTGGTCGGCCAGGGTGTCGACGACATCTACGCGGCGATCACGCGGCTCGCCGTGGTCGAGGGCATCGCCGCGTTGCCGCTGGCCCTGGCGACCTTCCTGGGTTCGCTCCTGATCGCCCGGCGCAGCGTGGCCCCGGTGGAGAAGGCCCGGCGGCGCCAGCTCGCCTTCACCGCCGACGCCTCGCACGAGCTGCGCACCCCGCTCACCGTCATCGAGGCGGAGGCCTCGCTCGCCCTGCAGAAGGAGCGCAGCGGCGAGGCCTACCGCGAAACGCTGCGGCGCATCGCCGACGAGGGCGCCCGCCTGCGCCGGATCGTCGAGGACCTGCTCTGGCTGGCGCGCTTCGACGCCGAGCCGACCGCGCCGCAGACGGACACCGTCGATGTCGGGGCGGTGGCAACCGACTCGGTCGCCCGCTTTCAGCCGCTGGCCGCCCAGCGGGGCCTGCGGCTCTCCGGCAGCGTGTCGGCGCCGGCGCCGCCGCTGATCGTCGCGCCGCCCGAATGGGTGGATCGCCTCGCCGGGGTGCTCATCGACAATGCCTGCCGCTATTCGCCCGAGGGAGGCGCGGTCAAGGTGTCGGTGGTGACCGGCGACGCGCGCGTGCGACTTATCGTCGAGGACAGCGGGCCGGGCATCCCGGTGGCCGAACGCGCGCACATCTTTGACCGGTTTCACCGCGCCAGCAGCTCGCCCGGCGGCGCCGGCCTCGGGCTATCCATAGGGGACTCGCTTGTGCGGGCCACCGGCGGCCACTGGGAGGTGGGCGAGACGGCGACCGGCGGCGCCCGGATGGCCGTCTGGTGGCCGGCCGCGCGGGGACCTCGGGAGCCGGAGCCGGCCCTCCCGCTGCCTAGCCGCGAAGCTGCGGCAGCGCGGGCGCCAGGCGCGCCGCGTAGTCCGGGTCGAGCTCCACGAAGGGACTTGCGGAGAAGTTGAGGATGGCGTGGTCGCAGCCCTCCTCCCGGTACACCGCAATTGCCGCCACTACCTCGTCGACGTTCCCCACAATCGCCGCCTCGGCCAGGTTGCCCCGGGCCAGGCGCCGGGCAACCGCCTCGGTTTCAGCCCCGCTGACCGGAAGCACCATCAGGCCGGCGCTGACGATCATTGAGCTGCGSGGCCGGCCGGCGGAGCTGAGCGCGTTGACCAGGAGGGAGAGCCGCTCCTCAAAGAGGGCGGGGTCGGCGGTATGCCAGGCAGTGTTCCAGCCGTCTGCCAGCCGGGCGGTGATGGCCAGCATCCGCGGCTGGGAAGCGGCCACCCAGGGACGGGACATCGGCATCCCGAAGACCTCGCCGTCGAGCAGCTGCTGGTAGGTGCCGCGATAGGTTGACCGGCCAGCTCCGACGAGCCGGGTCAGCACCTCCATGTGCTCCTCGAACCGACTGACGCGGTGGTCGTATGGGAAGCCGTAGGCGTCGAATTCGGGCTGGTGCCAGCCCGAGCCCATGCCCAGGATGAACCGCTCCTGCGACGCCTCCGCCAGCGCCTTCGCCTCGCGGGCCAGCTGGGCCGGCGGGCGGAAGGGGGCGCAGAGGACGAGCGTCCCCAGCTCGACCCGGCTGGTGCGCGCCGCGATCTGGCCGAGCAGGATAAGGGGGTCGGGGCCGGGGTCGACCACGTGGGTTCCCCGGTCGATGAAGATGTGGTCCATCACCCAGACCGAGTCGTAGCCGAGCTCCTCGGCCCTGACCGCGGAGTCGACCATCTGGGCCAGCGAGCGGCGCCGGTTGGTGAAATCGTTGGCGGCGATGGTGATGCCGACCTTCATGAGCCGAGATTAACCGCCTCCGCTAAAATGCCCCGGTCCCGCAATGAGCTCATTCCAAGATTCGCCGTCCTACCTGCTCACGTCGGAGTCGGTGACGGAAGGTCATCCCGACAAGGTTTGCGACCAGGTCTCGGACGCGATCCTCGACGCACTTCTCGCCCAGGACCCGGACGCCCGGGTCGCCTGCGAGACGGCCATCACCAAGGGCCTCTGCGTCGTCATCGGCGAGGTCACAACCACCGCTGACATCGACATCCAGAGGACGATCCGGGAAACCATCCGGGGCATCGGCTACGTCAGTGAGGAGCTCGGCTTCGACGCCGACCACGGGATGATCCAGGTCTACCTCAAAGAGCAGTCACCCGACATCGCCGCCGGCGTCAATCACTCGCTCGAGGAGCGCAGCGGCGATCTCGAGGACGACCCCTTCGAGCTGCAGGGTGCCGGCGACCAGGGAATGATGATCGGCTTCGCCTGCAACGAGACCGCGGAGCTGATGCCACTGACCATCTCGCTCGCCCACAAGCTGACCCAGCGCCTGGCCGCCGTTCGCAAGGACGGCACGCTGCCCTGGCTGCGGCCCGACGGCAAGTCGCAGGTGACCGTGGAGTACAGCCATGGCCGCCCGGTCCGGGTCGAGGCGGTGGTGATCTCCACCCACCACGATGCCAGGGTGACCAACGAGGAGATCGAGCGGGGCGTTCGCGAGCAGGTCATCGACAAGGTCATCCCGGCTGCACTGGTGGACCCCAAGACCAAGATCCTGGTCAACCCCAGCGGTCGCTTCGAGATCGGCGGCCCGACCGCCGACGCCGGGCTGACCGGCCGCAAGATCATCGTCGACACCTATGGCGGCATCGCGCGCCACGGCGGTGGCGCCTTCAGCGGCAAGGACCCCTCCAAGGTGGATCGCTCCGCCGCCTACGCGGCGCGCCACGTCGCCAAAAACCTCGTCGCCGCCGGCCTCGCCGAGCGCTGCGAGGTGCAGGTCTCTTATGCGATCGGACGGGCGCACCCGACGTCGGTGGCGATTGAGACCTTCGGCACCTCGACCATCCCCGAGGAGGAGCTGCTGCGGCTGGTGCGCGAGCACTTCGACCTCCGCCCGGCGGCGATCATCGCCAACCTCAATCTGCGCCGCCCGATCTACGCCCGCACGGCCGCCTACGGCCACTTCGGCAGGGACGACCTGCAGGTGCCCTGGGAGAGCACCGAGAAGGCAGCCGCGCTCCGTGCCGCCGCCTCGACCGCAGCCCGAACTTAAACCGAAGTCAGTACCGGACAGGTCGCGCTCGGAGGCGCCGAAGTGCCTGGTTCTAGAACCCCTTTCGCTCCCGTCGAGCTAAATCTATGCCCATGGCGATGAACGCCAGGCCGACTACCACGATCAGTCCCGGCCAGGCGTGCAGACCACTGAGGCTCCCGTAGAGAATCCCCATTTTCCCCGAGATAAGTATGGCACGGGGACTATCAGCAGGGGCTCCCGCAGACGGGCCGCCGACGACAGTTCGATGACGACTCGCAAGACGGCGCAAGAGGTCGCGTTGATGCCTTACGTGGGAGCCAGAAGGCTGCCATGTGGGAGGGGTTTGGGAATGTACGACGCGATCTCCGTAACAACCGATGGGCCAAGCTTGGGCCGCGGCCTGATGGGCCTGCTCCAAAGTCAATACAGCCCGGCCCTGGCCCGGGTTCGAGCTCCCGTTGACGAGGACGATTTGAACTGGACCCTGGCGGCCCTCGACTACCTAGCCAACGAGACCGGACCGGTCCTGATGGCCGACTTGGAGTCGCTCCGGCGCCGGCTCGAGGCTCGGATCCGGAAGGTCAGCCCAGCCTAGTCCCGCGTACTAGAGCTCGTTCCTGACGAACTCGGCGACTCGCTCGCCGATCATCATCGTCGGCAGGTTGATGTTGGCCCGCGGAACGGTCGGCATGATCGACGCATCGGCGACGTAGAGGTTCTCGATGCCGAGCAGCCGGCAGTGGTCGTCGACCACCGACAAAGGGTCGCCGGCGGCGCCCATCCGCAGTGTCCCCGATGGGTGGTAGTCGGTCGCGTGGAAAGCCCGGAAGTGCTCCCTCAAAAGCTCATCATCGAGCGCCGTCTGTTTATCCGGCAGCAGCAGCTCACAGGGCAGGCTGGCAGCCATCACCCCGGCGACCTCGAACGCCACCCGGGCGGCGCCGACCATTCGGTCGAGATCGCGCTCATTTGAGAAATAGCGGTGCTCGATCAGCGGCTCGGCGCGGGGATCCCGCGAGACGGCGCGGACCAGGCCCTGCGACTCGCAGTTGCTGACCTCGATGTAGAGGCCGCTCAACCCCGGCATGTTGAACAGCTCGCCAAAGAGGAAGGTGAACTTGGCATCGTCCACGGCCAGGCCGGCCTGGGTTCGCAACTTGAGACTCGGGCCGATCGGGATGAAATCCTGCGGCGCCTTCTGGCCCGTGTCGAGGGCGACCAGCGAGGAGACGTGGTCGAGCAGGTTCTCGCCCACCCCGGGCAGCTCCTGGACGACGTCGACGCCGATGTCCGCCAGAACCTCCCGGGGACCGATGCCGCTGCGCTGGAGAATCTGGGGCGAGTTGTAGGCGCCGGCGGCGAGGACCACCCGGCTGGCGAAGAGCTCCTCCCCGGTGGCCAGCCTGACGCCCCGGGCGCGGCCGTCGCGAGTGATGATGGCGTCGACCAGGCTGTCGGCCTGGATGGTCAGGTTGGCGCGGTCGCGGGCGGTGGCGATATAGGTCAGCAGGGTGCTCTGCCGCTGGCGGTTCCTGAGGTTGCGGGGCAGCGGACCGACGCCGACAGCCCCCGGCTCGTTGAGGTCATCGAGCTCGGCGTGGCCCAGCTCCAGGCAGGCCGCCCGGACCTGCTGCTGGAAGGGGTTGAGGGGCTCGCGCTCGACGTTGATGGGTCCGGCGTTGCCGTGATGTGGGCGATCGCCGAAGTCGCGATCCGCCTCCAGGCGCCGGAAGAAGGGCAGGCACTGCTCCCAGCTCCAGGAGCGGGCGCCGAGGGCGGCCCAGGCGTCGTAGTCCTGGGGCTGGCCGCGGAGCGCGAAGCTGGAGTTGACGCAGGAGCTGCCCCCCAGGATCCGACCTCGCGGCAGTGCGCTGCGGGCCTGGCGGTCGAGGTAGTCCCAGTCGTACTCGTCCACCCCGCTGCCCAGCCGGACATAGCGGACGGCGTCGGGGATGTCCTCGCCGGGATCGGGGCCGGCCTCGAGCAGCAGGACATGGAGTGAGGGGTCCTCGCTGAGGCGGGAGGCCACGACTCCGCCGCCTGACCCCGAGCCCACGACGATGACGTCCCAGCTGGCCACCGGTGGAGTATGTCTACTTCTGGCCGGTATCGGAGAGGTCGACGAATGAGCGGCGGTGGAACACCAGCGGCCGCTGGCCGTCGGAGCGGCCGCCCGCCATGACCTCGCCGACGAAGATCCAGTGGTCGCCCGCCTCGATCGCCTGCCAGGTGCGGCACTGGATGTGGGCCGCCGAATCCTCGTGCAGCACAGGCCCGGCCTGCGCCACCTCCGGCCGCCGCCAGGCGATCTTCTCGAACTTGTCGCCGGCCTTGGTCGCCATCAACCGGGCCACGTTGTCCGAGTGGTGGCCGATGAAATTGATGGTGAACCCGCCCGAGTGACGGATGGCGGGCAGGGTGTTGGACTTGCGATCGACGCAGACGAGCACCAGCGGGGGCTCCAGCGAAACCCCGCAGAAGGCGATCAGCGTCAGACCGCGGGGCTGGCCGTCCGCCGCGAACGCGGTGACCACAGTGACGCCGGCCGGGTAGGTGGAGAGCAGCTCGCGGTAGAGATCGCTGCGCCCGCCTTCCTGGAGCGCGGCCAGCTGGGAATCGACGGTGGTCTGGAGCTCGGCTTCCTCGGCCAACCCGGTCTTCTCAGCCGGTTCCGGGCTCGTCGCCGCTGATGACCCAGCGCCCGCCGCCGGCTCCCGAGACGAGGTCCTCGGCGGTGCCGGGGCCCCAGCTGCCCCGCTCGTAGGTCTCGGGGTGGCCGCTCGCCTCCCAGGCCGCGACCAGCGGGTCCACGATCTCCCAGGAACGCTCGATCTCCTTGCCACCCGGGAAGACGGTGTGGCCGCCGGCGAGAACCTCGCGGAGCACGTTGTCGTACGCGTCCGGCAGCGCTGTTTTCACCATCCGCCGGTACTCGAGCTTCATGCCGGCCGGGACCATCTCGAACTTGGGCCCGGGTCGTTTGGCGCCGATCCGAAGGGTGATCCCCTCGTCTGGCTGAATTCGGATCACGAGGAGGGTGGGGATCGGGCGCTGCCGCCGTCCGCCGACCGCCAGCTGGGGTGCGTCACGCCAGCGGACGACCACCTCGGTGACCTGCCGGCGCAGGGCCTTGCCGGTGCGGACGAAGATCGGCACGCCGTCCCAGCGCCAGTTCTCGATCTTCACGCGAGCCGCCGCATAAGTTTCCCTGCGCGATTCGGGATCGACGCCCGCCTCATCGAGGTAGCCGGCGTACTGGCCCCGCACCGCGTCGTGCACGTCGAGCGGATCCACCGCCCGGAGCAGCTCGAGCTTCGCCTTGCGGATGTCCGCCGGGTCGAAGGTCGAGGGCGGCTCCATGGTCACCAGCGCGAGCACCTGGAGCACGTGGTTCTGGACCATGTCCCGGACCGCCCCGATCCTGTCGTAGTAGCCGGCCCGGTTGCCGATGCCGATCTCCTCGGCAACCGTGATCTCGATCGATTGGACCATCGTGCGGTTCCAGACCGGCTCGAAGATCGAATTGCTGAAGCGAAAGGCGAGGACGTTCTGGACGGTGTCCTTGGCCAGGTAGTGGTCGATCCGGAAGACCTGGTCCTCGTTGAAGAGCTCGCCCAGCTGTCGGTTCAGCTTGCGGGCGCTCACCGCGTCCTGCCCGAGCGGCTTCTCGACCACGATGCGCCGATCGGCGCCGTCCTTGCCGGCGAGGCCGGCCGCGCTGATGGCCCCCAGGATGCCCGCGAAGGTGTGGGGCGGGGTGGCCAGGTAGAAGATCACCGAACGATCGGCCCGGACCATCTTGCGCAGCTCGTGATAGCTGGCCGCCCGGTCGTAATCGAGCTGCACCCATTCCGCCGACTTGGCCAGCTGGCTGTCCCCGGAGGCGTCGCCCATAAGCTCGCAGAAGGCTTCGGTGGTCATCTTCGAGCGGCCCGCCCCGAGCACCCGCAGCTTGCGCCCGTTGCTGCCCAGCCCGTGGAGGGCAGGCAGGATCTTGCGCTTGGCGAGGTCACCCGAGGCGCCGAAAATCACCAGGTCCGTCGTGTCCGGCACAGGCCAACAATATGCGTATGAAGAAGGCGCTGATCTTGGTCGACATCCAGAACGACTTCTGCGAGGGAGGCAGCCTGGCCGTGGCCGGGGGTGCCGCCGTCGCGAAAGGAGTCACCAGCTATCTGCAGGCGCATCGCGGTGAGTACGCCCTGGTCGCCGCCACCCGGGATTTCCACGTCGACCCGGGGGATCACTTCGCCGCCTCTCCCGACTTCCGGGACTCCTGGCCGCCGCATTGCGTGGCGGGAACTCCCGGCGCCGACCTCCACCCCGGGCTCGACCCCGCTCTGATCGACGCGGTCTTCGACAAGGGCCACGACACCGCCGCCTACTCCGGCTTCGAGGCGCGGGTGCCGGGGGGCGACCTCCTCGGCGAGCGCCTGCATGAGCTGGAGGTCGAGGAGGTGGACGTCGCCGGCATCGCCACCGATTACTGCGTCAGGGCGACCGTGCTCGACGCGTTGAAGGAGGGCTTTCGGGTCAGGGTCCTGACGGGCTTGATCGCCGGGGTGGCACCGGAAACCACCCAGCCGGCACTGAGCGAGATGGAGTCGGCGGGGGCGGCGATGGCGTAGAGAGAGGCCGACCGGCAATCGGCCGGCCTCTTTGAGAGTCGGTTCTAGGCGATGTTGCGGGTCGCGGCGACCACCGGCCGGCGGGCGCCCATCGTGAGAAGGAAGTAGAGCCCCGCAGTGACGAGCATGCCGACCACGAAGGTCATGTCCCCGATGCCCGGGTTGGCACAGGGCACCGCTCCGACGATCGAGAAGACCGTCCCCTTGTTGCTGCAGGGTGCGAGGGGTGGGCCCTGGTTCCAGAAGGGCACCGCCACAACGATGCCGACCAGCATCGACACCCAGCCCTTCCAGGTGTCGTGAGCCCGGTCGAAGAACTCGACCTCCGCGTACTGGCCGCGGCGCATCAGGTAATCCGTGAGGACGACCGCCAGCCAGGGGCCGATCCAGTAGGTGATCGCCAGCAGGAAGTTCTCGTACTTGGAGCCAGGTCCGACGTTGGCCTGGAAGGCGAGCCCGAGGATGAGGCCGATGACGCCGCTGGCGACAGCCGACAGCGCGCGGCGCTGATGGAGCTTGAGGCGGATGCCGAGGGTCAGGAAGGACATCGCGCCGCTGTAGACGTTGAGGACGTTGGCGGCCACCGCGCCGACCAGGATCCCGACCAGCACCAGCGTTGCCAGGAACGAGGGCAGCGCCTGGGTGAAGTTGGCGGTCGGGTTCGGGCTGGTCCCCCCGAGCGTGGCGGCAGCTGCCCCGGCAGTCTCGAGCAGGACGCAGGAGACGAAGACACCCAGGCCGGCGGCGAGGCCGGTGTTGCGCCGGCTCACGGTCCTGGGCAGGTAGCGGGTGTAGTCGGATGCGTAGGGATTCCAGCCGGCGGCGTAGCCGAAGGAGATGAACACCGCGAGCGAGAAGGCGCCCGACTCGCCCCCAAATGGCACCGGCGCCTTGGGATTGAATCCCAACCCCAGGTTCGCCTTGGTGAGGATGATCACCGTGGCGATCGCGAAGACGACGCCCAGGTAGATGAGCGCGTACCTCTCGAACTGATGGATGAAGTTGTGGCCGACGAAGGCGATGGCGACCTGGGCCAGCACCACGATCGCAAAGGCGATCGAAAAGCTGATGGCGCCGCTTGTGAGCGCGACGAGGGCGAAGGTGCCGCTGACGCTGTTGACGATGAACCACCCGATCCCGGCGGTCAGCGTGTTGAGGCCGGCCGGCAGGATCACTCCGCGGAAGCCGAAGGCGGCCCGCGACTGGACCATCTGGGGGACACCGAAACGCGGCCCCATCGCGCTCAGGAAGCCGTGGGTGAGTGAGCCGAGCGCGGTGCCGATCACGCAGCCGAGCACCGTCAGCCAGAAGCTGCCGCCGAATACGACGATCGGAAGGACTCCGACGAAGATGGTCGCGAACTCGAGGTTGGGCGACAGCCAGGTCCAGAAGAGGTCCAGCGGGCGACCATGCCGTTCGGATTCGGGGATGTACTCATTACCCCCCGGCTCCACTGCCATCACGCGGTCGCCGTAGATTCCCTCGCGGACGAGTACCCCGTCCTCGATACGTTCGGCTATAGCCATCCATCCACCCCCCGACAAATGAAGACCGGCGCTTGACGGCTCGAAGTCTAAGGCAGATTGGCTGGGTTTTTTTATAGGTCTTGCGCACAATCCAGGGGCCTGGGCTTTGGGGTGCTAGCCTCCACTGCAAGTGCTAGACCTGCTGCTGAAGGGAGCCCGCGTGCCCGGTGAGGAGGCCCTCCGCGAGATCGGGATCCGGGACGGCCGGATCGTCAGCCCGGCCCCCGAGGCGAGGGAGATCATCGACCTCAAGGGCTGCCTGGTCACCCCGGCCCTGGTCGAGCCGCACATCCACCTCGACGCGGTCCTCACCGTCGGCGAGCCGCGCCAGAACCTGAGCGGCTCGCTCTTCGAGGGCATCGCGATCTGGGCTGAGCGCGTGAAGGATCTCACCGTGGAGGACGTCAAGCGCCGGGTCCGCACCGTCCTCCGCTGGCAGCTGGCCAATGGCGTCCAGCACGTCCGCAGCCATGTCGACGTCTGTGACCCCGAGCTCCGCGCCGTCCGCGCCCTGACCGAGTTGCGCGAGGAGATCGGCGACCAGATGAACCTGCAGCTGGTGGCCTTTCCGCAGCAGGGCATCCAGTCCTACGACGGCGGTGAGGAGCTGATGCGCAAGGCCATCGGGATGGGCGTTGACGTGGTCGGCGGGATTCCCCATTTCGAGATCAGCCGCGAGTACGGCGAGCAATCCGTCAAGTTCGTGATGGCGCTGGCCGCCGAGCACGGGCTGCGCGTCGACATCCATTGCGACGAGACCGATGACGACCACTCCCGCTTCGTCGAGGTGATGGCCGCCGAGACGATCCGCCTAGGGCTGGAGGGCCGGGTGACCGCCAGCCACACAACCGCCATGCACTCTTACAACAACGCCTACGCCCACCGCGTGATCAACAACATCAAGCGGGCCGGGATGCACATGGTGACCAACCCGCTGGACAACTCGGTTCTCCAGGGCCGCTTCGACGGCTACCCGATCCGGCGTGGCCACACCCGCGTCAAGGAGCTGCTCGCCGCCGGGGTGAACACCTCGATCGGCCACGACTCGGTGATGGATCCCTGGTATCCGCTCGGCTACGGCGACCCGCTCCAGGCCGCCTTCGTTCTGGCGCACTACGGCCAGATGTCAGGGGCCGAGGAGCTGCGGACGCTGATCGACATGATCACCGGCAACCCAGCCCGCGCTCTCGGCATCGAGAACTACGGCCTGGAGGTGGGGAACCGGGCCGACCTCGTCGCCTTCGCCGCCCCCACCGAGATGGACGCCATCCGCCTCGTCGCCCGCCGCCGCCTGGTCATCCGCGGCGGCAAGGTGGTGGCGCGAACCGAGCCGGCTGTGACGACGGTCGTCTGGGATGGCAAGCTGGAGGAGGTCGACTTCATGAAACCCGCGCGGTCGACCCCGCCCGCTACCCCGTCTCTGCTGGAGTCCCCGCCGGCCGCTCAGCCGGAGAACGCGGGCGAGAGCCTGGACGACCGCTGGCGGCCCTGGCGGCCGCCAGGAAGCTAGACAAGGAGGCTGAACCAAGGTCCTCCCTCCACGGAGAGGGGGGAGGTTGGAGGGGGGCCACGTTAACCAAGCGCACCGGGGACGTTCAAATCGCGGCAGCTATAAACGACCCCCCACCGAACCTCCCCCCGCACGGCGGGGGGAGGACAAGAAGATGAGGTTGATGTTGGGCCCTTAACCGAGGAGTTTGGAACCACCCCGGCTGGCTGAGATGCTGCCGACGTGGACCGTCCCACGCGAACCCAACGGGCTGATCGAGACCAGCGCGCGCGGGAGTTACGCCGAGCAATCTGCGCCACCGAGTGGCGGCTCTGGTACCGATTGAGGCGTCGTCAGCTGGGCGGATGGAAGTTCCGGCGGCAGGTCCCGCTCGGCCCCTACTTCGCTGACTTCGCGTGCTTGGCAGCCGGGCTGGTGGTGGAAGTGGACGGTGACCATCACGCCGAACAAGCTGCGTACGACGCCAGGCGAGATCGCCGCCTGGCTGAGATGGGCTTTCGAGTGCTGAGATTCTGGGTCAGCGAGATCGACGAGAACGTCGAAGGTGTAACTGACGTCATCGCAGCAGCTCTCGACGAGTCAAGTTCCTCCCCCCACGAAGAGGAGGGAGGCTGAGTCAATAGGTCCTCCCCCCACGCAGAGGGGGGAGGACAGGGAGAAACATGGTCCTCCCCCCACGAAGAGGGGGGAGGTTGGAGGGGGGCCGGTTAACCCGAGCGCCTAGTTCGGGCTGAACTTCCGCTCCAAAAGCTCGGCGACAACTGCCGGCGAGGGCATCGCTTCAATGTCGTCCGCGACCCGGCCCGCCGCCTCCCGGAAGGCGGGCTCCCCAAGCAGCCGCCGAACAGCAGCTTCGATCGAAGCCTGGTCAGCCTCGTCCGGACGCAGGACCAGTCCCGCACCTGCTGCCGCGCAGGCGTCCGAGTTGACGAACTGGTCGGCCATCTGAGGTAGTCCCAGCGCTGGAATTCCCAGCGAGAGGGCGCCCAGCAGCGTGCCAGATCCGCCGTGCGATACGACCAGATCACATTCCGGCAGGATCTGCGCCTGGGGGACGAAGCGTTCCACCGTGATGTGTTCCGGCAGCTTGCCGAAGACCTCGGGGTTGCCGTTTGATCCGACGGTCACCAGGACCCTGGCCTCCACCGCCCGCATCGCGTCCACCACTGCCTGGAACGCTGGTGATTGGTTGACCACCGTGCCGAAGGTCGCATAGATGAAGGGCGGCTGGCCGGGCTCGCGGGGTGGGTGAGGTCGTGAGCTGACATCGGCCGGCCGCAACAGCTGCCGGGCGCCGACGTGGCTGATCTCCCCCGACTGCAGCAGCGGCGGGTAGATGTCGATGTAAAGGTGGTCGTAGCTCCCGCCGTAGGGGCGGGGCTCGAGGCCGGCCGACCGCCAGAGGGCGGCCACAACCTCGCCCGCGTCGGCCACCAGCTGGCGGGGGACCAGGCTTCCGAAACCGTGGGTGACATGCGGGATGCCGGCCGCGGCGGCGGCGATCGGTCCAGCGAACTCACCGGCTTCATGGATCACCAGATCCGGCTTCCACTCGGCCACGATCGGAGCAAGGTCCGCCAGCATGGGTGCCGCGGCGATTCCGGCGAACATCCTTGGGAAGATGTGCGCGCGACGCGCCTCCTGTGTCCCGAGGGCACTGATCTCGTCCGCGTAGCGAGCCTCGTACTGGTTTTTCGGCCCGGGGCTATCCATGCCCGCCCTGAAGGCCGGGAAGCCGGCCTTCTCCACTGTTCCGCAGCCCAGCGCCCCAGTTGCCCAGCGGACATCGTGGCCACGGTCGCGGAGCGCGCTGGCCAGGGGGATCATCGTGATCACATGGCCCAGAGCGTCGAAGGTGGTGAAGAGGACTTTCACTTGGGGAAAGATACGGAGAAGGCCCGAGACGTGCCCCGGGCCTTCAGGAAGGGAGGTTGAGCGGCCGCTTTACGCGGACGCTTTGGGAGCCTGCTCGTCCTTGTGGGCGAGCTCGGTCTTCAATTCGCTGGTCGACTTGCGGAACTCGTTGATGGTCTTGCCCACCGCCGAGCCGAGGGCCGGCAGCTTGCCGGGTCCGAAGATCACGAGAAGGGCGATCAGGCCGAGGATCAGCCAGATGTGGCCGCCGTTGATGAATGGCATTTGAATTGCTCCTTGTTTATTTGGTTTCAGGCGACCGGGGTGGCTTCCACCACCAGGCGATCGCTGTAGGACAGGTTGTTCTGGTCGAAGTCGCCGGTGCAGGTGACGAGGGTCAGCTTGGCGGGTCCATCGGTGGCGAAGAAGCCGTCCGGGACCTTGGTCGCGGGCGTTGTGAACGTCCGGCTCACCCTGAAGTTGACGCTCGTGCCGTCCTCGAGCTTGACGACGATGGCGTCACCGGCGCGCAGCCGGCCGAGACTGTTGAAGACTGACGGGATGCCGCCGGGGTAACCCCGGTGACCGGTGATGACCGCATCACCAGCCGCCCCGGGCGTGGCGCCCAGGCGGTACCAGCCGACGTTGGTGACGCCCTGGGGCACCTCCAACGCATAGTCCTGCGTGACGCCGAGGCGCTCGATGTTGGAGTTGACGCCGATGGCTGGGATCTCCAGCTTGACGGGTGCCACCACCGGGGCCTTGGCCGGGGCCGGGTTGTACTGGTCGGGCGCCGGCACGATCTTGATCGCCGGCTTCTGGCGGATGACCGCCGCCTGCGTGGGGTGGGTGGTGAGGACGGTGGCCGAGGTGGCCACCGCCCCACCGAGGACCGCTCCGGCAATGACGATCAGGAGCTTTGAAGCGGTCCGGGACCCAACTCTCACTGGAGTTATTCCTGCTCCTGCTTGACGGTGCCGCGCATGCGCAGCGCCGCGAGGACGGCTGCCGCCCCACCGAGGGCGCCGAGGCCGGCCGGAACGAGGTTGGTCGACTGAGCTGCCGGCCCGAAGCCGGTGTTGGGCATGCCGCCCAGGAACGGCATCACTGCCGCGAGGACGTCGCCCTGCGCGATCCCGGTCTCGGTTGCGCCCTTGTAGATGCCACCCTCGGGGGTCGCTCCACTGACGAAACCGATGAGGGCTGCGTGACGGGCCTCGACTCCGAAGATGCCCGCTGCCGCCTGAAGAACGTCCTTGTTCTTGATCCCGCCGGCAGCGCCCAGGTAGGCGCCGACACCGGTGTTCTCGAACACGAGGGCCAGCTTCATGAACGACTCCCGCGTCGCGAAGGTCCCCTCGGGGAAGGTGATGGTCGGCTTGGCGACCGGCTGGCCGCCGAGCTTGCTCACCGTGGCCGTGAGGGCCGTGACGTGAGCCTGCTCATCGGACTGGATGAGGGCGAAGACTTCCTTCTCGCGAGCGTCCTTGATGACGCCCGTGGCGTTGCCCTTCACGTAGAACTCGGCCTCGAGGTGCTCGAGGGTGAGCGCGTAGTTCAGGATGTCGACGTCGGTGCCCTCAGCGGCCCACGCCCGGGTGGTGCTGAGCAGCTCGATCGCTGTGCTGCCGCCCACCACCGCTCCGGCGCCGATCGCGCCGCGAACGAGGAAGGAACGGCGATTCCAGATGTTGTTGATCATTTTTCTTGTTATCCCAGGAACGGCTTGATAGCCGTGACAATGTTGTCCATGGTGTCCATCGCTTCGACGGGCGCAGGAACGGGCTTGGTCTTGTTCAGATAGGCGAGGACCGCAGCGTGGCGGGACTCGACACCGGCGATGCTGGCGGCCGCGCCGAGGATGCCGCCATCTTTGACCAGGGTGACCTGGCCGTGGTAGGCCTTGACACCGGTCTCTTCGAAGACCGAAGCGGTCTTGAGGAACTTCACCTTGTCGGTGAACAGGTCGGCGTCGTACTTGAAGGTCGGCTTGGCGGCGGGGGTGCCACCGAGCTTCTTCACCGTGGCGGTGAGGGCCTCGACGTGAGCGGCCTCATGCTTGGCGATCGGCTCGATGTACTTGAAATCGTCGCCTAGCATCTTCGGGTCGGCAATGCCCTTGGCGTAGAAATCGGCCTCGAGGTATTCGAGGGTCAGGGCATAGTTGAGAATGCCCAGGTCGCCTTCGCCGAACTGCGAGGCGGCGGAGACGTTGCTGATCGGAAGGGTCGCGGCAAGGGTGCCGCCGACGCCGATCAGCGCCGCGTATTTGAGGAACGACCGACGATCGTGCTCACTGCTGAACTGGATCACCGGCTGTCCCCCGAAAAGGTCTTGGCTCACTGGTAAGTGACCTCCTGTTTCGAGATGGACTGCATCTTGTGGTTGGGTACCCAATGAGTAGTTACGGGGCCTAAGCGGTATCAGATCATCGTTGCTCAGCTTGTTGCGATAGCTGATCCTCAAACGGCCCGCAGATTGACGCGGTGCGTTATGATCCGAGGCGGTTTCCATGGTCTCCCGTCCCTCCCACGATTCAGCTCCGAGACCGGTTGTCCGGTTCCGGCCCACTGGGCTCCTCCGCCGGCTCGCCCCGGTTCCTCCGATGTGGTTGGAGGGGCGCCTCGCCGGCGAATACGTCAACCTCATCCGCGACCCGGTCTATTACGGGCGCGGAGTTGCCGACGGGGCCGGCCAGCCGGTCCTCCTGATTCCAGGCTTCATGGCTGGTGATGCGTCCCTGCTCACCTTGCGGAGCTGGCTGGTGCGGATGAACTACAAGCCCGAGCTCTCGGGGATCAAGTTCAACGTCCGCTACTCAGATGCAACCCTCGAGGGGGTGCTGGAGCGCCTCTACGTCCACCAAAGGCGCAACGGGCGCCCGGTGGCCATCGTCGGCCACAGCCGCGGCGGCCTGCTCGGCAAGGTGATCGCGGACCGCAATCCCGAACTGGTCGCGCAGGTGATCGCACTCGGCTCGCCGCTCAACGCCGCCTTCGCCGTCCACCCGCTGACGATGGCGGCGGTCCGGGTGGCACGGGTCTACAACCGGGTCCGCTACCGGGCCCGCCTGGACACCGAGGACGGCTTCACCGCGCAGCTGGCAGCCCCGCCGGCCGTGCCGGTCACGTCCCTCTACACCCGCTCCGACGGCGTTGTCAGCTGGCAGGCCTGCCTGCGCGACGACATCACCTCATTCGAGGTGCACGGCAGCCACGCCGGCCTGGCGGTCAACGCCGAGGTCTACCGCCACCTTGGCCGACTCCTCCCCGTCGCGCGGGACTGACCTCAGGGCGCGAGCGCAGCCAGCCGCTGCCGGACTCCGTCGCTGGCCAGGTGATCGAGCGTCGACTGGCGAGCCGCCGCCGTCACCCCGGGCCCGCGCCGGGGATCCATGGCGTTGTGCCCCATCGCGGTCCGCACCTTGGGCGAGGGAAGGAATGAGATCACCTCGGTCCCCGACCGGCGGATCCCCGCGATCTCGCGGCCCAACCGCATCCGAACCAGCGCCCGAACCGGCAGGTCGACGCCGAGGGCCAGCGCATCCCGCGTCCCGGCCATCGGGCAGACGACGATGACGAGGTCAAGGCCGAGCGAGGCGAGGAGATCGGCATTGGTTACCGAATGGACGCCGCCGTCCACGTGGCGGCTGCCCGCGATCACCACGGGCTCGAAGTAGGCGGGGATCGCGCAGGACGCCGCCACCGCGTCCGCCATGGTCGTCTTCGGCGAGCTACGGCGCCCAAAGGCGACCAGCCGGCCGTCATCCAATCGGACAGCGCAGATCCAAGTGTGTTCGCGGGGCCACTTCTCGCCATAAACCTTGCGGATGCCCTTGACCACCAGTTCGGTGGACACCCGGCCGGCGGGCAACAGCGCGGCGGCGAGCGCGGCTGTCCTCACCCCCCACGGCCTCAGCAGCAGCCCCAGAGCCGCCGGGCCGCGGTGGATCGCGGCGTGCTGGAAGGCGGGGACCGGTAGCTCGCCGGCGCTCCCCAGCATCTTCACGAGGCGTTGGCCCGCGCCTGAGAGTCGTTTCCCGGTTGACGCTCGGGCCAGGTCAGCCGACGACACTCCAGCCCGCAACAGGGCCGCCACCAGCGAGCCGGCCGAGGTGCCGACGATGATCTCCGCCGAGTTGGGGTCCCAGCCGGTGGCCTCCTCGATCGCGGCCAGCACTCCGGCGTGGTAGGCGTGGCCGACGACGCCCCCGGCACCGAGGACCAGCCCGACTCGCTTCATCGAGATCCATTGTGCCTACAAGAGAGCACTAGACTGACCGACACGGAGCCTGGCGGTGGCCGTGGGGAGGAGTGAGATGGACCGGATGAGCCCGCAGGACGCGATGTTCCTGCACGTCGAGGACGAGAACAACCCGATGCACATCGGCAGTGTGTCGGTGTTCGAGGGACCCGCCCCCACCTACGGCGACCTGGTCCGCACCGTGGCGGCCAACCTGCCCCTGGTCCCCCGCTACCGGCAGCGCGTTCGTTTCGTGCCCCTCGAGCTGGGTCGCCCCGTCTGGGTGGACGACTCCCACTTCCAGATCCTCTACCACATCCGCCACACCGCCCTGCCCCGGCCGGGCAGCTCGGAGCAGCTGCGCAACCTGGCCGGCCGCGTCTTCGCCGCCAACCTCGACCGCGGCCGCCCGCTCTGGGAGCTGTGGATGGTGGAGGGCCTCGAGGAGGGGCGCTGGGCGCTGATCGCGAAGGTGCACCACTGCATGGTCGACGGCGTCTCGGGCTCGGACCTCCTGACAGTCCTCCTCGATCGCGAGCCGCAACCGCCCCCCGGCCGGGCCCCCGCCTGGCACCCCGACCGCGAACCGGGAAACGTGCACCTGCTCGCCGACACCCTGGCCGACGCCATCATGGCGCCGGTCGACCGCCTCCGCGGGCTGCCGCTCTTCGCCCGCGCCGGCCTCGCCTCGACCCCCGGCCTCACCGACATCCGCAACTTCGTCGCCTCCTACCGGAGCTGGCTGCAGCCCACCGCGGGCGAGCTGAACGGCCCGATCGGACCCCACCGCCGGTGGAGCTGGGCGGGCGCCACGCTGGCCGACGTCAAGGAGATCCGCGAGGGCCTCGGCGGGACGGTCAACGACGTGGTGCTGGCGGTGATCACGCGCGGATTTCGCGACCTCCTCCTGGGCCGGGGCAACGAGGTGGAGGGGAGGGTGGTGCGAACCCTGGTTCCGGTCTCAGTCCGGCGGCCGAGCGAGCGCGGCACCTACAACAATCGCGTCTCGGGCCTCTTCCCGGTCCTTCCGGTCGGGATCACGGACCCGGTCGAGCGCCTCAATGCCATCCGTGAGCAGATGGACGTTTTCAAGAATTCGGGCCAGGCGGTGGCGGGGGAGGTCCTCACCCAGCTGAGCGGTTTCGCCCCGCCGATGCTGCTGTCACTCAGCGCGCGGCTCGGTTTTCGCTTCGAGCAGAGGATGGTCCAGACGGTCACCACCAACGTGCCCGGCCCCCAATTCCCGCTCTATGCGGCGGGCCGGCAGATGGTCTACTCCTACCCCTACGTGCCAATCGCGGGCTCGGTACGCATCAGCATCGCGATCTTCTCGTACCTGGGCGGCCTGAACTTCGGCGTCACTGGCGACTGGGACTCGGTGCCCGACATCGATGTCCTCACCGATGGCATTGGAAACGGCATGCAGGAGCTGCTGACGGCCTCCCGCAAGCGCGCCGGCAAGACCTCACCGGCGCGGGCAAAGCGCCCGGCTGGAACCGGCCACAGAAAACCGACGACCGCAGCGCGCCAGGCCCACTAACTAACCGGCCAGCTGCGTCCTTCGCTGAGCCGCCAGGGCCACCAGCGCTGCGTCTAGCTCGGGGCGGTCCCCCGCATTTTCGTTCCTCTGGATGAACGGCACCTGGCCGTCGGGCATCAGGAGCAGAAGACCTCCCTGCTGCCAGGCGTCGCCCTGAAGGCTGGTTTGCCGCAGGCCGCGCAGGCTGGCCCTGACGCCGGCTAGGACGCTGGCCGGTCCGAGCGTAGCCAGCACTCCGCGCTTCAACCCCAGTGCGCGGTAGCTGTTCAGGGAGGGGTCGGTGAGGACGGTGAAGCCGGGCACCTCGCGGTCGCGAAACCGTCGCGCCAATCCCGGGCTGCCGTTCCCGATGAACACCAGTCGGGCGCCGGCCGCCTCGATCTCATCTCGTCTTGCCGCCAACTGGCGAGCGCTGTCCTTGCAATGGATTCAACCGAAGTGACGGAGAAATGCGATCAGCACCGGCCCTTCCGCGGCGAGGAAGCGGATCGGAACCGGGCGGCCATCGGCATCAAGGGCGGTGAGCCCGTTTGGAAGTGAGTGCATTGCTGTCAAGCTTTTACTACGTGGCAACTACTGGAAATTCCACTTCCCGATGAAAATCGAGGTTGTTCGCGGGGACATCACGACCCAGGAGGTCGACGCCATCGTCAACGCCGCCAACTCCTCGCTGCTGGGGGGCGGTGGGGTGGACGGCGCGATCCATCGGGCGGCCGGGCCTGAACTGCTGGCCGGCTGCCGGCTACTCGGCGGTTGTGCCACCGGCGATGCCAGGGCCACGCCGGGTTTCCGCCTGCCGGCAAGATGGGTGATCCACGCCGTTGGCCCACGCTGGTTCGGTGGGGGGCGGGCGGAGCCTGAAGCATTGGCGTCGTGTTACCGGCGCAGCCTGGAGATCGCGGACGAGCTCGGCGCCCGCTCGATCGCGTTTCCCGCGCTATCGACCGGGATCTACGGGTTCCCGTCTCAGCGGGCCGCCCAGATCGCCGCGGCCACCATCCAGGCGACCTCGACGAGGGTGGAGCTGGTTCGCCTGGTCGCCTTCGATGACGAGACGGCGCGCCTGCTCGAGGAGGCGGCGAAGGAGTAAATCCGGCCGCTTCGTCAGCTCCACACCTTGCTCTTGGCCTGCCGTTTCGGCCTTCGGCCTTCGGCCTTTGCAGGGCACTACATCTGTCTGTTGGTGTCAGGCAGGTGGGACACCACTACTGCTGGTGGTTCTGGTAGCGGGGCGTGCTACTATCCCCGCTGAACCAACATCCAGCATAGATCCACACGTCCTAACACCACATGGGAAGTCCACAAGTTGCCGGCGGTCCAACCGAATTGGCCCATGAAAGGGTTGTGTTGTCCGCGCCCGGCGTGCTCAGCGCCGACCTCGGCGACCAGGTTGCTCTGTTGGCCCCCGGGACCGGGATCTACTACGGTCTCGACGAGGTCGGCCGCCGTGTCTGGCAGCTGGTCGAAGAGGCCCCGAGCCTGGGTGCCATCCGCGACCGAGTGCTCGCCGAATACGAGGTTGAGCCGGCCCGTCTTGACCAGGACCTTTCCGAACTGATCGGCGAGCTGTCGGCCGAGGGGTTGATCGTTCTGATTGACAGGGCTGAGCGGTGATCCGTCGCCTCGCCCGCATCTCACCAGCGGAGCGGCAGCTTCTCGCCAAATGCGGCTTGACGCTCGTGGTCGCACGCCTAGGCCTCTGGTTGCTCCGCTTTGAGCGGACTCGCCGCCTCCTGGCCCGGCCCCAATCGCCTCATCCCTCAGCCTGGGCCCCGCATCGTGTGGCGTGGGCTGTCATGGCCGCCTCACGCCTGGTTCCAGTGTCTACGTGCCTGGAGCGCAGTCTCGCGCTCGAACGCGTGCTCCGAGCCGACGGCCACCCCGCCCGATTGCGCTTGGGAGTCGCCCGAGGCACTGACGCACCACTTACCGCGCACGCCTGGGTCGAGAGCGACGGTGCGGTCCTGCTGGCTGAGCCGCGCTTCGAGGTCTTGGAGCGGGTGACCGCATGAGTGCAATCGCCGGTCTAATCCGCTTGGATGGCGGCGCGGCCGATGCGGCGGACCTGAGCGCAATGCGCTCGGCGCTGGCCCAGCGCGGGCCAGACGGATCGGCTACCTGGAACAACGCGGAGGTTGGGCTGGTGCACCTACTGCATCGCACCATCGCGGAGACCGACGTACAACCCCTGGTGCACGGGCCGTTGGCGATCACCGCCGACGTCCGTCTCGACAACCGAGCCGACCTCACCCGAGATCTGCGCCAACCAGCCACGGCAACCGACGAGGAACTGGTCCTGGCCGCCTACCAGCGGTGGGGGGAATGCTGCCCAGACCGCCTGCTGGGTGATTTCGCATTCGCCATCTGGGATGGCCGCCAGCGCAGGCTCTTCTGCGCTCGCGACCACTTCGGCGTCCGCCAATTCTTCTATCGCCGCGAGCCGGGCCGGTTCTCCTTCGCAACCGAGATCAAGGGTCTGCTGGCCCTCCCAGGTACCTCAAGGCAAATAGACTTGGACGCCGTCGCCGCCTACTCCACGGGTGGCTTCGGCCACGCGCTGACCCTATACAGGGGGGTGCTGCGGCTTCCCGCGGCCCACTCGCTGACCGTGACGGCCAATGGCGAGCGGCTGAGTCGCTACTGGACGCCGGAATCGGCGCCCCCCTTGAATCTCGCCTCCGATGCGGATTACGCCTCGGCTTTCCGCGCGATCTTCGCCGAGGCAGTTGGTGCCCGCCTCCGGTCGACCGGCCGGATCGGGGCGACGCTCTCCGGCGGCCTCGACTCCTCCTCGGTCACCTGCATGGCGCGGGATATCCTGGCCGGAGCCGGCCGCGCTCCGCTCGCCAGCTTCTCGGGCCGGTACCGCCTCTCGCCAGAGTGCGACGAGGGGCCCTACATCGAGGCGGTCCGCGCCCAGGGTGGGCTCGCCTTCCACGATGTCGAGCCCGAGGGGTGGAGCCCACTGACCGATTGGGAAGATGGCGCCGACGGCAACGATGAACCTCTTCTCAACCCGCAGATGGCCCTCCATTGGGCGGTCTACGAAGCCGCCCGCCGAGAGAGGGTGGATGTGGTTCTCGATGGCTTTCCGGGAGATGTGGCGGCCTCTCACGGAGCCGGGAGGCTCACCGAGCTCGCTGGTGCGGGCCATCTGCTGGCGGCCTGGACGGAGGTTCGCGCACTGTCCCGCGCAAGTGGCAAGCCACTCTCCTCGCTTATGCGCGCCCACATCGTCGGACCGCTCACGCCCGCGGTGCTCCGCCGTGCCCTGCGGAGGCGCGGGCCGACTTCCCCCCCACGTACGGAGCGCAAATCACAACTCACGGAGCTTGCCTCGCCGCTCTACCCATTTGCGCTCGGCATTCTCGACCGAGCCGCAGCGCGGCACCGACTAGAGCCCCGCTACCCGTACCTCGATCGCCGCCTCGTGGAATTCTGCGTGGGGCTCCCGGCGGCCCAAAAGCTGCGCGAGGGCCTCACGCGTTCGGTCGTTCGCCGAGGGCTGGCAGGTATCCTCCCGGCCTTCATCGCAGAACGGGGCGACAAAATGAACCTCGGCCCTGCTTTCGTACAGGCGCTGGCGCGGGGTGGAAATCCTTCGCCGGCGAATACGTCAGCCCCCTGGGCCGCCCTCTACCTGGAAAGCTGGCAAGCCCGAAGGGTCAGGGCCCTCCCGGCTCCGCAGGAAATCGAATTTGTCCCTGCTTAATTCAGGCTCGCGCCGTCGTTACCGAAAGCCAACGCTCACCGCCTACGGACTTGTGGAAGAGATCACGCAGGGAGCGCAGAACAGTCCCACCGACGCGGCGCTGACAGGCTCGACGTTCGTCAGCAGCAGGCACGTCAAGGAAGTTGCAGCTCCGGCCGATTCGAGCGACGTCCTCCGACGCTTGGCGGCCCTCCCGATTTCCGTGTGGACCTACCGTGAAGGGGGCGAATCGACTCGCCATATTGGTCCCATGGCGCAGGACTTCGCCGCCGCTTTCGGCATGGGCCAGAGCGACCGATACATAAATTCAATAGACGCAATCGGCGTGACGATGGCCGCCGTGCAGGCCCTCGCCGTCCAGGTTCGAGAGCGCGATGACCGGATCGACCAGCTGGCGGCGGAGGTCCAGGCCCTGAAGGCCAGGCGCGTAGAGGACGATGCCTAGGCCTAGGGAAGCGGTTCGGGTCCAGATCGATTCCCTGGGCTCCTTCGTCGTCCAGGACGGTGGTCGGGTATCGGTGGAAGCGCTCCCCTCCGCGCAGGCCCCCGCCGTCGAACTTGCCCTCCGCCGCCAGGCCCGGGCGATCGAGTTCCTCCAGCGCGGGCTGGCGGTGCTTCATGCGAGCGCAGTGGCGGTCGGCGACACAGCAGTCGCCTTCCTGGGTGACTCCGGCGCGGGCAAGTCGACCTCAGCAGCTTCACTCTGTCAGCGTGGTCACGCGCTCATCGGTGACGACCTGGTTTTGATCGACCCGGCACTGCTCGAGATGTTGGACTCAACACGGGAGCCGCTTCGCCTGCGAGACGATGTTCTCGCCGCTCTCGAGGTTGAGCCCGCCACCCTGCCAAGGGTCGACGGGGATAAGCGGGAACTGCAGCCCGAAAGCGCCGCGGCGGCAACCCGTTGCGGAAGAATCCGGATCTACGTGCTGGCCGATGGCGATGAGCTTGAGCCGGTTCGAATCGAGGCGCTCGACCCGACCGAGGCGCTTTTCGTGCTCGCGAGGCATTCGCCGGCAGGGGCCCTGGCCCGGCTGGGTGGATCGGCGGCGACGCTATCCGTCCTGGCCCTGATCGCTCGCCACGTTCCTGTCGGACGCCTGGTTCGGCCTCGCGACCTCGGGCGTCTGTCGAGTCTGGTCACTGCGGTCGAGGAGGATTGCCGTCGTGCTCTCGCTAACTCCTGAGCACGAGATCGTCCTGCTCGGCGCCCGTCCCTCCCCCGACGAGGGGGCGCGGCTCCGGCTTGCCGAGCTGATCAGCTCCGGAGTTGATTGGGACGCGGTGATGGCGACTGCTGAACGGCATGGTGTGCTACCGGTCGTTGCCGCAGCTGTGCGCGGCCACCCGGCCCTGCCGCCTGGCGCCGCACGCCAGATGGCCGCACAGGTCCGAAAGATCGCCGGGTTCAACCTCCAGATGACCCGGGAATTGCTGGCGGTGGTGAACGCGCTCGAGAGCCGCGGCGTGACCGCAGCCGCATTCAAGGGCCCCGCGCTGGCCGCCGAACTGTACGGGAGCATCGCTCTTCGTCAGTTCACAGACCTCGACATCCTGGTCGATGGAGCGGACATTGGCCGGGCTGTTCGAGAACTGAAAGAGCGCGGCTACACGCCGTTCCCAGCCAGGACCGAACTTGAGGTTGCGGTTCTGACGGCAACCAGCGGCAATGTCTCGCTCATCCATCCGCGGTTGGGCGTCACTCTGGAGATCCACACTCAGCTGGTGCTGCCACACCGTCGCTTCGGTCTGACGGCGGCGGCAGCCCTGAGCCGGTCGCGGTTCGTTCAAATCAATGGCACATCGATCCGGACGTTGGCCAGGTCAGACCTCGCCCTCTACCTCTGCGCGCACGGCACAAACCACGAGTGGGAGCGCCTGGAATGGGTGGGCGATCTTGCTCGCCTTGTCCAGCTGGAATCGGGGATCGAATGGCCGGCTCTGATCAGCAGCGCGCGGGCTCTTGGCCACGAGCGCGCGCTCCTGCTTGGCCTCTCGCTGTGCGAATCCCTGTTCAATGTCAAGCCGGAGACTGGGGTCCGGCTCCTCGCGCCCATCGACCAGGTTGTGCTCAAACTGGTATCACATGTTGAGCGGGGCCTGTTCGAGACCGAGATGCCTCCCTGGAGTCCTCGCGCGATTTCTTTTCGCGCGAGCACGCCAAGAGACAGGGTTAACCAGTTGATTTTCAGGCTATTCAGGCCCCAGCTTGCCGACCTCAGGGTGATGCCGCTACCGGCGCGGCTGTACTTCCTCTATTACGCCTTTCGGCCGCTGAGACTGGCACTCGCGCGGTTGCGGCCGATCGCCCGACGGCAGCACGGCGACCGACTCCGGGCCACCTAACGGGCTGGCGAAAAAGTGGAGCGAAGGGGATTCGAACCCCTGACCTCCTCC